>Ga0265338_10007011_pt1 | contig 14146 bp, 10 predicted proteins | sample 42126metaG_FD_193579 | JGI IMG/M metagenome (GOLD analysis project Ga0265338, IMG submission 193579) | Rhizosphere microbial communities from Carex aquatilis grown in University of Washington, Seatle, WA, United States - 4-21-26 metaG | ecosystem: Host-associated > Plants > Roots > Rhizosphere... | reverse complement strand
ACCTGTCCAACCGCGGCTTCGCTTGTAGCAGCGCCAATATTCGCCTCAATCACGTCGGCAATATAGGTAAAATCGCGGGTTTGCTGGCCATCGCTAAAGATCTGAATATCCTCGTTATTGACGATAACCCTACAAAAACGATGAAAAGCCATATCCGGGCGCTGACGCGGGCCATACACGGTAAAATAGCGTAGAGAGACGGTGGGTACGTTGAACTCTTTATGATATAGGGTGCAAAGATGCTCGGCGGCCAGTTTTGTCACTCCATAAGGTGAGACTGGCTGAGCCAGGGTCTCTTCTAACACTGGTAGAGCGGCTACATTCCCGTACACAGACGAAGATGAGGCATAAACAAAACGGCGTAGTGTCCTGGAATGCATCGCAGCCTCCAACAGCCGTTGAGTCGCCAGCACATTGCAGTCTGCATAGCGCAAAAATTCATTACCCCAACTGGCACGCACTCCCGCCTGAGCTGCCTGGTGAAACACCCAGTCCACGCCAGCAAGCAGCCCCTTTAAATCGGCCTGGAGCAGGTCGCCGTCCGTAAACGAAAATGTATCCCACTGACGCGCCTGTTCCAGGTTACGCTCCTTGAGCATACGAGGATAATAATCAATAAACGCATCGATGCCAGACACTTCATGTCCATCCATCAGGAGACGTTCAGCAAGATGCGAGCCAACAAAGCCAGCGACACCAGTGACCAGACAGCGCATATGTTTATCCTCCCAAAGGTATATGACTGTGCTCTGGCGCCCTTGTTGACCAGAGCATATCTGCCACAATGTATGCAATCACCCTGACAGGGTTTTGTTTTTGTCGCAACACATCATCTGTCAGCAAACTCACTACCCCCTCCCTCTTTTTTCCCCTCTCTTCGTCGATAAGTAAAAAGGAGCAGAAGAATGACTACCAAACTATGATTCTAATGACTACCAAACTATGATTCTCTGGAGATATGCATGGCCTTTTATCCACAAAATACTCGCTCGACCAATAGCAGCATAACCCTGGCAGAGGAAAAAGCCACCAGGGTTCACGCTACTCTGCCAGCCCTTTTACGCGAAAGAGATCTGATTCTGTTTCTCTTGCTACTTACCATCATTGTACCTAATATTCAAGAGATGCAAATTGCGGGAGGAACCGCGGTCTTCTTCTACTGGCTCCTTGCGCTGTTGACGTTCCAGGTTCCCAGTATTTACGTTTTTACCTGGCTGGTGCGCCAGGCACCTCCACACGTTCCTATCTATCTCTGGATCTGGCGCCTGCTTCATGAGCCCTGGCGCTCCCTTTTGCTGTTTCTGGTAGTGTGGAGTATGGTGCTGATCCTGCTGGCAACCCTGGGAATGAGCATATCTCTCATTCAACAAGCTTTTCCTTACCGGTTCAATACGTTTCCTGCACAATGCCTGACGCTGATGGGGTTACTCGTACTGGCTACAATCCTTACCTCTCTGCCCTTTCCATGGTTCAAAATCGTTCTCTGGGGATGTGGGCTGCTCTTTCTGGCTTTCTTCTGTCTCCTGGTACTGGCCAGCCTGGTCTGTCTGTTCAAAGGCCGAATCATTGCGGGGGCTTTTCCCCATTCTCTTGCAACTGGACTACCAACACATTTCTCATGGTCTCTTTTTGGCCTGGCGATCCTGGCCCTGCTTGGTCTGAACGGTCCCCTGCTGCTCGACGGAGAAATGAGAGGAACGCAGCATTATCTGCGCCATGCTGGCAGGTACTTCTGGTGGGGAGGTCTCGGCGCTTTTGTCATCCTGCTGACCGGTACGATCACCTGGAGAGTCCTTGCCCCTCTGGCACATGGCGATCTTTTTCAAGCACTCGATCAGGTTCTGGGACCTGGCGCGGTCATCATAGCCTGGTTGCTGCTGCTTGTGGGCAGCTTCGGTTCAGTCCTGGCCTATATGCTAATCTTTTCACGCGCCTGTCTGCTGGCAGCACGCCTGCGTGCGCTCCCTCGCAGCCTGCTCCAACTGCATCCCGCTGGAACACCTCTCAGGGCCATTCTGGCCCAATTCATGATGACTTTTTGCGTCGCACTGATCCTGTTTATTGTAATCCCTGCATTCTTGAGAATTTTTTTCTCCTCTGTTTTGCTCACAGATGTCCTTGCCAGCGATCAATTTGACCTGGTCACGTCCCTTACCAGTTCCGTGTGGGGGGGATTAAATTCTCTGCTGTTTCTGTTCGCTTTCTGGCTATTTCTGCGCAAACACCGCCATACCTGGAACAAGCGGGGCAGAAACTTTGTTTTACCCGCCATGTGTCTGACAGGCTGGTTGGTCTCACTTGTCTGCTCAGTTGCTCCTTTTTTGCCGGACTGGCCCTCGCTCTTTCTTTCACGAAACCATTGGTTTCCATTGATCCTGTTCGGCATCATCTGCACCCTGATCTTAGCCTGGATGGTCAGCGAGCTTCCTCGACGCTCAGCCCTGTTGCGCGACAAAGCACAACTTTTAGCGGGCGAAAAAGTGCTCCGTGGAGAATTACAGCAGGCTTATACACGCGAGTGTACCCTGCATAGCTGGCTACAAGAGGCTTACCATAAACAACAGGTCTTGATCCTCCAACAGCAATTACATCTCAAAGAGGTTAATCAATTGTATCGAGAACAGGAACGGGCCGCAATGACTGATCCGGTGACGGGTCTGCTAAATCACCGGGCGTTCATCGAACGCCTGGATGAGACGATCTTACATGAGCAACAAGAACCCTCGGGCTTTCTGCTGGTTTTTCTCGATCTTGATCACTTCAAAGCTATCAACGATACCTGGGGACACCTGGCGGGGGATGCAGTATTGTGTGGAGTCGGACAGCGTCTGCAAAAAGCGTTGCGTCCTGGTGACTATGTGGGACGCTATGGTGGAGAAGAGTTCGCTCTGATTCTCGCTGGCACAACAATGAAGCAAGCCAGCGAGGAAGGAGAACGCCTGCGCCAGATCATTCAGAAGGTCCCGTATCACTGGCAAAGTAGAGGAGAGACCACGGCTGAGATCCCTGTGACTGTAAGCATTGGCATCGCTGCACATGGAATACATGGGACGCAGCGCGAGGAATTGCTTGAAACAGCAGACCTGCTTATGTATCGGGCGAAACTGGATGGACGTAACTGCGTGCGCGTCGCCTATGAACGAACATGCGCGAACCGCCTGACTCTACCAAAGACCTATACACGTGCTCGTAGCCTGCGTGAACATGTGGAGAGCCTGGCTGACGGCGAAGAGAACACAACACAGCTTTCGGCCCAGGCATTACAGGGACTTGCCGCAATGATTCAGGCACACGACGCGACCACCAGCACACATGCCCGTCGCCTGGTCTGGCTGGCCGAGGCTACAGGCTATCATTTAGGAGTTTCGTCTGAAGATCTTTTCCTGATGCGCATGGGGGGACTCTTCCACGACATCGGCAAAATTGGAGTTCCTGATGCCATCCTGAACAAATGCGGTCCGCTGACCGAAGAAGAATGGGAAGTTATGCGCAAACATCCAATCATTGGCGCGCGTATTTTGGAAAAGATGGGAGGATTTTTCTATCGCCTGGTACCGGTAGTGCTTGCTCACCATGAACGTTGGGATGGCACAGGGTACCCGCAGAGACTCAAGGAATTACAGATTCCCTTAGCCTCGCGTGTACTGGGGGTGGTTGATGCCTACGACACAATGGTTTCGCGCCGACCTTATAAGGAGCCAATGTCGGAAAGTGCCGCGCTGGCTGAACTCCGGCGCGGCTCCGGGACTCAGTTTGATCCAGCGGTGGTCCAGACTTTTCTCGCAGTCTTAAAGACAGCTCCATCGTCAGACATGATCGGCCAGAACAGGGACCTTGATGCATTGTTCGAGGCCATTGACAGCGACCTTCTTACGGCATATCAACCCGGCGCTTCCTTAAATTTTCCTAAGAAACCGCCTCGTTCCTAAGAGGAAGCTGAAGACGCTCGGTTTACTTTTAAATTCTGCTGAGAGATGCTTACAGTAGAGCTTAAAAGCATTGTAATCTCCTCTATGGTAGGTTAATCTATGGACAGATAAGAAAAAGCATAGAGGAGAGAGAAAAAATGCTTCAACTTCAAAACTACACAAAAAATGCCGACATAGAAATTACGGACAGCGTCCTGGCTCAACAGGTACTGGACGGCGACGAGATCGCCTTTGAAACGCTGGTGAAACGCCATAGCGGACCACTCTTCACTTTTATCTGCCGTTTCCTGAATGACTATGATGCAGCTTCCGACATTCTGCAACATGTGTTCACGCAATTCTATCTTTCATTGCCTACCTTGCGCACTGGCGAACCCTTGAAACCCTGGCTCTTCCGCGTCGCACGCAATCGCTGCCTGGACGAACTGCGCCGCAAACGAGGCATTCCTTTCTCTGAATTTCAGGCGGTCAGCGACGACGATGATCTCTCGCCATTAGAGATTATCCCGGACACCAGCCCACTCCCCGAAGAGATAGCCGAGCGTCATGACCTGCAGGCTGTGCTCCAGGGAGCGATTGATAGCCTTCCACCAAAATTTCGCTCGGTGGTCCTGTTGCGCTACACTTCGCAGATGAGCTTTGGAGAAATTGCCAGGACGCTGAATATTCCAGAAGCTACAGCCAAAACCTATTTTCAGCGCGCCAAACCACTCTTGCGGGCAGCTCTCAAAGACCAGTCACCGCTGGCCGCTATAGGGTAGCAGCAAGCGTCCTCAAAACTTACTGTTGCTTCGTCCCCCCAAAAGTTCGTATTACAGGTTCTGTTGTGCAAATAGAACCTGTAATACGAACTTTTTTGCTTATTTAAGACATAGGATCGAAGAAAAAACCCAGGGCTTTCCCGTTCTCGTTGGAGACACCACCCCACCAAAAAAATTTGTGAGGAAGCGCAGACCGGGTGTGCCCGGTCTGCGCTTCCTCACCCAAAAATCCGGGGCGGGGAGTGGCTACGCATGTACTATTTTGAGAGCACTGGAAAATCCTGAGAAAAAACCGCAAGGCATTGATCTTTAGCCAGGTGCCAACTATACTACCTTGAGCAAGCTTTATCGACTTTTCTAGAGAGGCCCACAACTCATGCGTCCACAGGAACATGTAAAAATCTCAGCTATCGCAGCGACCCTGGCCCTGCCCTGGTTGAAAGAGGATATCTGGATTCCTTTTACCTCCAGTATTTTGATCGATGTCGATCATTATCTCTGGTATGTTATCAATCAACGCAATCTGAGCCTGCGTGCAACTGCGCGCTATTATCAGCAAGGCAAACCACCTCAGCGCCCGGAGGTACGTCTACTCCATCAGACGCCAGTCGTAGGGTGCTTACTTTTACTGGCGATGCTCACCCGCTCACGCGTCCTCGGACTGATCGTCGCCGGGTTGCTCTTTCATATTAGCCTGGACCGCTTTCACAATGCCGAAATGCGCCATCTTCAGCATAGCTTGAACGAACAGGCGCACGCCACCTGCCCTAACTGTGGTCAGCAAGATAGGGTTTTGCAACTCCACAGCGTTCGGCGACCCAGAAACCTGCTGGACCGCTATAACCCGGACAACTTTGTAGCGCTCTGCCCGCCCTGCCACCAGCAAGCTCACAAAAGAGCAAAAAACGCTGGCCAAACGGTGTAAGTCTATCGACGCGTCTGAGGGAGTATGCTATAATCGCAGCTTAGTAGGGGATAACCCATGCAATTTTTTGTCAGTACATTTCGTTACTATACCGCAAGGAACGTTTTTCCGGTCACAGCTTTCTCTACTCAGCATACGAGAACGAACATGACCAGGATTTGCACTCACCTGACCGGGGTGGTATACCCTGCAAGCATACTATGATCTTGCATTGCCATTTATAGGCTTGCATGAAAGCGAGGAAGAGTCTTGACACAATGGCTTCCGGCAATTCGCGTCATCCAGATTATTTTGAGCGTAGCCGTTATTCTTTTTATCCTGCTCCAGGTGCGTGGCGCCGGATTGGGTAGCGCTTTTGGCGCATCAAATACCAGTTCTACCTTTAAAACTCGCCGGGGCGTTGAGAAACTGCTCTTTAATATCACGATCGTTTTCGTGGTGCTTTTTGCAGCAGTCTCCCTGATTGGCGCTCTGATTCGCTAAAAACGCGACACTCAAGGGCAGTGGGATATACCTTACCACTGCCCTGTCTTTTTCCCTAAAAATAGACGAAAAAATAGACGAAATTTGTTAGAAAATGGGTGAACCAGTTTTCTTTTCTCTGCCGATCTGACATGCTACGGTAGCAATTGGATCAAACTATCAGGAACGCGTTCCAGAAGTTCGCTTACAAGTAGAGGTACAACTATGGACATCTTCTCAGCAAAAAAAATAATGTTAAGGGCTGGCGTTCTTTATAGTTTATTGATGGTGATTACAGCCTGTAGTACGAGTCCGGCCAATAACGCAAACATAAATGGGGCAGAGACGACAAAAACGGCGAACGGTACTGCGATCAGTAGCACGGCCCCGACTCCAACATCTGCTCCCGCGATCAGCCTGGGTCCTCAAACCTGCCCGCTGGGTGTACAGAGCCTTGCCTACTGGGATGGAGCGATCCCCACGCAGCCTGGTGTCACACAGACAGAAAGCGTGACCTGCGGCCACCTGAAAGGCCAACAATCTACTCTGCAAGCGCTGGTCACGGTCCTCTACGCTGGAAGCGGGAAACTCCTGGATGTTTACGTCTATGATCTTACTGCGACTCCAGTACAGCTCTTTACTATTCAGAACCTTTTGATGGGTAGTGCCAAAATCAGCGCGTATAGCACGATCCTGACTGCCGAAGCAGACCCGGCTTCAAGCGTGAATAATCATCGATCAGATGACTCCATGACGCCGGATCTTTTTCGCGAGTTTCAATGGTCTGCTGAGGTTGGCACACTGGTCCAGATTGCTTTTCCTGGGATCTTCCCGGATCTGACACGCTACCAGGCTGAGGCTGACCAGGCCCAGGTCAATCAGGGAGAGCAGCCGTGGAAAAAGGATGCCACACTCACGGCCCAGGCTTTTGGCGCCAGTCTGCTGCACTGGAATACAGAGGCCCCGGTAACAATCGTCAGCGGTGGCGGCCAGCATGATCTCCAGGCGGTCGTCACCTTACAAAGCGGCGTACCAGGTGGTGGAAGCATTAAATTAACCATGAGCCGCCTGGGAGGCGATACCAATGGTGGCATCTGGATTGTGGTCGCGGCACAAAGTGCCGGGGCCTCGATTACCACACCGCCTGACCAGGGGACAATTACCAGCCCTGTCGCAATCAATGGAAGCGGGAGTGCCTTCGAGGGCAGCATTGGCTCCGTGGATCTCCTGGATCATCTGAATAATAGACTCGGCGATACCCCGGCCCATGGAGCAACAGGCAATGGCAACACGACCTTTGTGAGCACCATCACCTACAAACGCACCTTTACTACAGGCGCGGAAGAGGGATTGATTATGCTCAGCGAGCCAAGCAGCGCCAACGGGTCCATCGCCGGAGCAGTTTTTATAAAGGTTTTGATCGACTAGATAGAACGCGTCAGTTCTTAACCGCGATGAGTACATCACGCTTCTTAATCACCCGATCCACCATATGCTCTAACCGGGTATAGGGTGGATCGTTGCACACACGCAAAGCAGTACGCGTTTCGACCAACTGGCTTAAAGCAGCACGCTCGATGCGCGTGGCGTTCCAGGCCAGGGCCAGCGTCCCACCAGGCAGAAGCAGGCGTTCCCAGATGGGCAGGGCCTGCAACAGTAGCTCTGTCACTTCGCTAAAATGCTGGATGCCGTAGGGAAGATCTCCTGCTATGACATGGACGTGCGGTCCCCCAGGAACCTCTTGCAGGTGTTGCACAGCTCCAGTGGTTTCGCCATGCACCAGTACCAGATGGCGCGTATCTCCTTTGCGCCCAACTTCAAACAGTGTGCGTCGCCCGGCCCGCCGACCCTTTTCATCCAGTTCTTTATAGGAAACACGCTCGCTCTGAAAGTACTGACGGACAAAAACCTCGGTACTCTCCGCGTCCTGCCGGTTATGTTCAATACCAAAAGCATCGTAACCCAGAGCCAGAGCCAGGAAAAGCGTGGTACCTCCACCAGCCAGGGGATCAAGCACCCGCAAACGTTCAGTAAATTCTTCGCGATACGCTCCGGCAAAGATAGCCATGTTCAGCAAAATCTGGGTAAACAGTTCATTCGTCTTGCCTTTATAGCGGCGCACTTCGGCCATTTCCAAAGGCACAAACGGCATGAAACGTGGCTCAATGGGACGGAGGAGCGGGCCTTCGAGATCTCCGAGGCGTGGAAAATACTCATACCCTTCACTGACCGCTCCCAGGCGCGGTAAAATAGCGGCCCAGCGGGCCAGAGTGTCGGTCTCGACAGATTCTTCTGTCAGATCAGCCAGCAGATAAGCCTGACCAGCCATCTGCGTCAGCTCCAGGCTGGCGATAGTCGCACCCAGCGGGCAGGCCAGCAATTCGGGTTCTGCCAGTACCTCGGCCATATTGGAGTACTGGGTACTCCGTTGTGGGGTGATTTTTAACGCTAATTTCATGGTGCGTAGTATAGCATAATCTTTTCACTTCTGTGCTGACGTATTAGAATAAGAAAGGGAAAATAAAGCAGTCAATGTACTGCTCGAAACGATACAGAAGGTAGGAAAAAGGTAGATGCATATTGTTACTATTGACGAGATGCGCGACCTGGAGAAGCAGGCTGAGCAAGACTATGGCCTGACTTCGCCAATCCTGATGGAAAACGCTGGCAAAAGCGCGGCGGCACTCCTGGTTCAGGAAATAGGGAAATCACAGACGCCAGGCGAGCAAGAACTACTCTTTCTGATTGGACCTGGCAATAATGGGGGCGATGGATTGGTCATGGCTCGCCTTCTGGAACAGGTCCAGGGGAACGGGCGCATTAGCCTGTATCACTGGAAAGAGCGGCGTCTGCTGGTGCACGGCGAAGAGGTGCCCGCGGAGCAGACAACACCGCGCCTGGAAACACTGATCCAGAGTGCTGACTACATTCTGGACGCGCTCCTGGGCATAGGCAGATCACGTCCGCTGCCAGAGGATATGCGTGATCTGCTCAAACGGGTACAGAAAGAGCGAGAGCAACGCGTTGCCCTACGCCTGGTCGCCATTGATCTGCCCACAGGGATGAACGCCGATACAGGAGAAGTCGATCCTGGAACGATCCCGGTTGACCTCACAATTACTCTGGCCTTTCCCAAACAGGGGTTTTTCTTCTTTCCTGGGCGCAGCTATATTGGTCACCTGCTGGTAGGTGACATTGGTCTACCGTCAGAACTTACAAACCATCTTATAAATGACATGCTCGACGATCGCCTGGTACAAAAACTGCTGCCTGAACGCCTGCTGGAAAGCAATAAAGGTACATTTGGCAAAGTCATGTTGCTGGCAGGCTCTCCGGCTTATCCTGGCTCGGCCTTTCTAGCCGGAAACGCAGCAGCCAGAGCCGGAGCCGGGCTGGTCACGCTGGCAGTCACTCCACAGATGCTCCCTATTTATGCCAGTGCATTTCATGAAGCTACGTTTCTCATTCTGCCCGCCGAAGAAGAAAAAAGCCTGAAACGAGTCAATGCTTTGATAGAGGGGTTAGAGGGCTATCGCGCGCTGCTGATCGGACCTGGTCTGGGACAATCTCCCTATACACGTGAAGTTATCCTGCAATTGTTGGAACGTCTGCGGGCATTGCCTGAAGAAAAGCGACCACGCCTGGTCATTGATGCTGATGGACTGAACAATCTCTCAGCGCTGGAATACTGGTGGACGCTGTTGCCCAGAGATACGGTTATTACGCCGCATCCGGGCGAAATGGGACGCTTATGCAAAGGGGTAAAGGTTTCGGGTGGCAATATTGATCGACTGGAACTGGCCCGCCAGAAGGCCCAGGAATGGCAGGTGACATTAGTACTCAAAGGTGCCTGTACCTTGATTATCCATCCAGGAGAGACGACTGGAGTACTGACACGTATCAATTGGAAGGCCAATCCAGTCCTGGCAACGGCTGGCACCGGTGATGTACTGGCTGGCATAATCGCGGGTTTGCTGGCCCAGAATAAGTCACCCTTTGAGGCAGCCAGCGCGGCTGTCTACCTGCACGCCACTGCCGGGGAACTGGTCAGCCACGAAATCGGGCAGGCGGGTCTGCTCGCGGCGGATCTGCTGCCAAAAATTCCACGGACGATCCAGGGTCTTCAGTGACCACCGGGAATAAAGAAAAAGACAATACAGGCCATCAAGTAGACAGCTATCAATTGTACACCAGCCAGCCAGGAAGACTCACCATCCAGGCTGACAATGGAGAAGAGAATCGTCGCGACACCGAGAATGGCCAGTTCTAAAGGCTGGAAAATCAGGTTCATATGCTGTGGGAAAAACATGCTGATCAACACCAGCAGGGGAGCGACAAACGTCGCGACCTGGATAGATGAACCGGCAGCAATTGCCATACTCAGGTCAATACGATCACGCAATGCAATATAAACCGAGCTGCTATGTTCAGCCGCATTGCCCACAATCGGAATAATCACCAGGCCCACAAAGACTGGAGACCAGCCGAGTAAGGAGGTAACGGGCTGAATAGTGCCCACCAGCAATTCGCTATTCCAGGCCGTGCCCAGTGTAGCAAGCAAGAGCAGCAAAAGCGTCTGCCAGAGTCGGGGTGGCTGGCGTACTCCCTGCGTATCCGCATGAGCCTGCCCTTTCGTTCGGTCATGCCCCTCATCCTCCAGGGTTGAAGGCACCAGCTTGATTGTTTTCACCGCTGTGCTGCGTTGCCTGGGATTACGTCGGTCAGAGCGCACACGAAAGATATGCGAGATTAGATACATTACATAAACGACCAGCAACACCAGCGAAATAGCTATACTGATTGTCTGTCTACGCCCAACATCCTGGAGCACCAGCGAACCGGTCGAAGGGATGAGCAAGCCGGCAACGGCCAGTAACATCATCGCGGAGTACTGCCCGGCATCGCGAGCGCTAAAAAATTGCCGCCCCCAACGCCAGCCACCCAGTGCCAGAGCGCTACCCAGAACCAGCAATGCATTGCTAATAATTGAACCTGTCACAGAAGCTTGAACAACGCTGATCAGACCAGCGCGCAAGGCAAAAATGCCAATAATCAGCTCAGGCGCATTCCCGAAGGTGGCATTGAGCAGACCACTGGCTGTCGAACCAACGTACTGTTCCAGATCCTCAGTGGCACGACCAATCAACGCCGCCAGGGGGATCAGAGCGAGCGTTGAACAAATAAAAATGGCCAGTGCTTGCTGTTGACCCCAGATGAGATCAATGGCGGGAGCGACAACGGCCATCCCAAGTAGATAGTAGAGCCAGCGTGGCATAGCATTTCCTGGGCACAAGCACAAAGGGTGGCCTGGAACCGGGGCGCGAGACCTGACCCTGAACTGATCGTTACTCAGCAGTGCTTTCGACTGGAGTTTCGGCTTCAATGGCAGATGAAGCAGAGGCAACCTCTGCGGCCTCATCCACGACATTGACTGTAATTTTTGGCTCCAGTTTGGAGGCAATCTTGATAGCAATCGGGTAACTGCCAATTGCGCGGATTGGATTTGACAACTCAATCAAGCGACGATCAACCGTCAAACCTTCGGCTGAGCGCAGACCAGAGGCGATATCCTGGCTGGTAATAGAACCATAGAGACGACCCTGTTTTCCAACACGTGCCTTAAAGGTCAGAGTTACCTGGGCCAGGCGCTCAGCCAGTTGGCGATGATCTTCCACCAGCTTTTCTTGCTTGCGCTGCTGTGCCGCTATATGTTGTTTGTGGTTTGCCAGCAATGTAGGAGTCGCACCAGCGGCCAGGTGACGGCGCAGAAGAAAGTTACGCGCGTAACCGTCAGCGACATCCTTTAAATCACCAGCCTTCCCCAGGCCATCTACATCTTGCAACAGAATTACTTTCATCGTTTTAAAAAGCTCCTCGTAGGGGAAGCAGAAATCCCATCTTCCTCCCCATCTCGACAATTACGGGGGTTGTATTTCTGCTTACTCTATCAGAAGCAACCCTTTTTGGCAAGTAGCAGATGCTTTCTCCATGGGTTATAGCAAAGTCTTTTGCTGAGATTTCTTTTTTTGCGCTTTGCCTGCGGCAAAGCGCTCGTGAAACAAGGCAAATCGGACAGGTGAGGCGCCGCCTCACCTGTCCGTTTTGCCTTGTTTCAAATGGGGTGGGGTGGTAAGCATCAGCGTACGCAGTCCTGAGCCAGTGGTAATAAACCATTGCCAGAGATAGCAGACTCTCCTATAATAATGTCTATTATCTCGTACTTAAAGGACGCATTTATGGATATTGAAGGAACTTATACGCTTCAGGCCCCTCCCGAGGAGGTGTGGCAAGACTTGATGAATCTGAGTACCATCCAACAAGCTATTCCCGGATTGGAACGCCTGGCACAGATCGATGAACACACGTACTCTTTTACGTTACAAATCCGCTATGCGCCGCTGCGAGGCACCTATGTAGGGCAGGCAACCGTTCTGGAGCAAAACTATCCCGCAGCGTATCAGCTTAAAATCGAGGGTGAAGGACAATCCAGTCCCTTTCGCAGTGTGTTCAATATTCACTTGAGCAAACACGATGCCAATACGGTGGTTGGCTATCAAGGTACCATACAGTTAGGCACACACACACGCATTTCTGCGCCGATGGTCAAGGCCACGATTAAAATGTTACTCCAACAATTTTTTACCGCTTTAACTGACCAGATACGTACCGAGCGCGAAAGTCCTGTCTATGTGACCACGCTGGAAGAGATGTATGAAATGCCTTTTATGGAAGAGCAACTCAGTGAAAATCTCCAGGTCAGATATCAGGAAAGACCGATGGATCTCTTGCATCGCCTGGTACACAGACTAAACCTCGGTAGAGACAATCCAATGCTGGAAGATGTCTGGGCACAGCGCTTGCGCCAGATCGGATTTATCACCCTATTTCTTCTGCTCGTCTGGCTTGGCACGCGACTGCCCCGACGGCTCTCCGCTATTCGTTCATAAACAGGCGCAAACGAGAACGCCAGTCATCATCATCTCCGCTGGTGGTATCACTGGCGGACGCGGCTTCGCCGACGGTCCAGCTACGTGTACCATCAGCGCTGCGCGCCGGGGCGTTCCACTGACCACGTGGCTCTTTCTGGGTGGAGAAACGCAGCGCCGTCTGGACTGCTTTACGCACATCGTAGACCGGGTCTTGAAGGAGAGGCTGGATCTGTTCTCTCGCCTCTTCAGTACCAAGCCGACTGAGCGCGCGCACCGCAGCGGCCCGCTCATCAGCGGTAGGCGCCTGGAGCAACGGCTCAATCTCAGGCATAAGCTGGTTGAGCGAGAGATCAGTGATCAGGCGTAAGAGCCGACTTTTGCGCATCGGGTGAGTTAACGTCTGTAACGCACTCCGGCAATCGGCCAGCACCTGGTCCTGGTCATGAATGGTCTTCTGCTTAATGGCTTCTGCCACAACAACATCCGCGGGCAATGGCAAAGAACCACGCAGAAACGGCTCAATCCACTCAGCCACTGGCTCCTGAAGATTCGTACTCTCATGCAGATGTAACGCCCAGGCAAAATGCTCTTCCAACCAGCGATACAGTTCCAGGGTCATCTCGGCATCGCGTGCGGCATACGCAACCATAGCCGGGGGAAGCGGACGACGCGTCCAGTCGGTACGTTGCAGGCTCTTATCCAGATGTACATGAAAAGCACGCTGTAACATCGCCGCCAGAGAAGACTCATGCTGACCAAAGATCGAACGGCTGGTAGCTTCCAGATCATAATAATGAGCCACATGTAGCCCGCGTTCGGCCATCACACGTAAATCAGCGCCAGCTCCATGAAGCAAAACAGGCAGTTCAGGGTTGGCGACAACAGCATCAAGAGGTTCCAGTTCGCGTAAGCGGAGCGCATCCACCACAAAACACTCACCCTCAATCGCCAGTTGAAGCAACGCCAGCCGTGGCCCGGAACTCTCGCTCTGAGTATGCGAACGTGCCTGCGTAAACTCAGCGTCAATCGCCACTATCGGCGCTTGCTCCAGACGGTCAACCGCTTGCAGTAACTGCTCAGGACGATCAACCCAGATCCGTTGACCTCGGGGGGTAAGTTCTCCCGGTGGTGGAGTAGTCC
>Ga0265338_10007010_pt1 | contig 14148 bp, 14 predicted proteins | sample 42126metaG_FD_193579 | JGI IMG/M metagenome (GOLD analysis project Ga0265338, IMG submission 193579) | Rhizosphere microbial communities from Carex aquatilis grown in University of Washington, Seatle, WA, United States - 4-21-26 metaG | ecosystem: Host-associated > Plants > Roots > Rhizosphere... | reverse complement strand
CCAGCGGATTGTCCGAGGGATGGCTATGCCGGACTTCACGTATGCCAGGCGCACAAGGAGATTCTGCACGTCGTGGTTCTCCGGCCTGTCCTCCTTGTTCTGAATTGTCCGTACCGCGGCGCCGCTCGAGTCGGTGATGATGAGCTTGTATCCCTTGACGTACCTGTCATCTGTAATGGAGAGGGGAAGTACCAGGTCGTCCTTCACGCCGTCGAAGTTGGGAGAGATGTATTTCTCTCCCTGCGTGTCCAGCGTAATGACAGGCGGGGTGACGTCACGAACCCCGAGCGGCACGTTCACGCCCATGCCGAACCCCCAGATCTTGTCGGCAAGCGCGGCAGCGCCTATGGTGGACTTGAACTCGGTCACTTCCTGCCCTGCCGTCTTTACTCCCAGCCCATTGAGCTTCAAGGACATGCCAACGCTCAAAGGAAACTGGCGCGACGGGCTGGAACCAAATGTCTGGTCTGAGTCGAACTGGTACGCGGCGTTGATAAAGAAGACATCCGCCACTCCGAACTCCATCCCCACGTTCAGATGAAGATCCCGAAGAGTAGGAAAGCTGATGTCGGGCGCAAAAGAAAGAGCAAGCGTGTTCGTCTTTATCAGGGCAAATGACGCCCCCAGGGCCGGCGTGAATGCAGGCGGGGTCCCGAAGGGACCAGTGCCCGCGGAGTAGGCCTTCCCGATGTTACGGAATGCGGCGCCCCAGCGGAAATCCTTCAGGAATCCCACATCACCGAGCATGCTGAGGAACCCGAGGTCGAGTCCCAGGCCCCAATCGGTCCCGGCCTCGAAACCCAGCCCCGCGCCAATGTAGAAATCGGGAAAAAGGTCCTTTGAGAAAGAAACGTTCAACCCTGCAAGCGTGCCCCAATCGAGGCCAGGGCTCGTGAAGCTCGTGGTGGCGAACCGGCCGGACGTGCTCAGAACTCCGAAGTTGGTCGGTACGGTGACTCCCAGGTTCACGATGTGCCCTCCCCAGTCGAACGGGCTGACCTGGGTGAGCGCGATGTAGGACAGGTCCAGCGTCACACGCTGACGCCCCGCGGATATTGCCGGGTTGAGGAGTGTGCCGGGAGGCGTCTCCAGTGTTGTAGTTCCTGCACCGCCTCCGAGGAACTGCGGTGAAGAAAAATCTAGAAATCCCGTCTCAGCCCCAGCTCCAGAGACAATGCCGAAGACCAGGACGAAGGCGACGGCCAGAACGCGAAATGTGTTTTTCATGATTCCTCCCAGGCTCCTCTACAAAATAACTCCCACGGATGTCGAAATCAACGATCCGTGGGAAAACGCTCTGCCAGCTTTTCCATCTCCTCGATGGTAAGACGGCTGAAAAGGGACTTTTCTATGCGCCGCAGCAAACCATCAAGCCGACCCTGTAAGGTGCTTTCCCGGGGCTTGAGGATGACATACAGCTCCCGTTCCTCGTCACTGCTGAGGACCACGGCGCCAACGTACCCGGTGGATTCTGAGCCACCATATCCGGTGGATTCTGCGCCGCGGCACTCCGCGGATTCGTCACTCACAGCTCCATCTCCTGCCCTTCCTGGGCGGTTCGAATCTCCAGCGAACCCGTTCCGAGCTGCTCCTGGTGCCAGCGGGCGCTTCGGGCGATGCCGAATAACTTGCGGTCGTCATATCGCGGTTCGTGGTGGAAAAGCACGAGCTTTTTTACTTTCCATTCGGTGGCAAGATTCACCGCCATCGTGTACGCGGTGTGACCGAAGTCGAATTTACTAAAAGATTCCTCCAGCGTATACTGCGAGTCCAGGACCAGGAGATCCGCCGAATCGAAGAAGGCCCTGTTCTCTGCACGCTGCTGGAACTCCCTGTCGGTGACCTCGGCGTCAGTGGCAAAGATCATGCTCTTCCCATTGTCCGTGATCTTGTACGCAAAAGATCCTCCGGGGTGGTTCATTCTCTTCCATCGAATCTCCGCGCCGCCCATCTGTGCGCTTTCTCCCTGCAGATAGACGAAGCGCAGATCAGCCTGCATTGCCTCCATTGTCACGGGGAAGTAGGGCGGCTTCATCTGGTCCTTGATGGTTCTCTCCACGGAAGGAAACGGGCTTGCAAAGATGAGACGGTTCCCTTTGACGTAGGCGGGAGCAAAGAAAGGGATGCCTTGCAGGTGATCCCAATGAAAATGCGTGAACAGGAGGGGGAACTCGCGCGCAGGGTCTCTTTTCTTCTGGAGGGAAACCCCCAGGTCACGCAATCCCGAGCCGCCGTCCAGAATGATCAGCCTGTCGTCGTGCGTGCGCACCTCTACGCAGGTGGTATTACCGCCGGTCGTGCCGAAGATATACGGCGGCAGCGAGGCGAGGAACAGCTCGCGCGAACGCGCGCTTTCAAGATCGGAGGGCCTTATCCTCTGGACTACCGCGGCGATTTTGCTCCGCACCTGCTCGGGGCTCAGAGGCGTCGGAAGAGATCCCCGCACTCCCCAGAACGTCACTTTCATTCAGTTGCGCTACTCCCTCACGCCGAGCTTCCGCATCTCGCTGCGCTGCTACGCCTCGAGGAAGCCTTCCATAAGGCGCTGTTTCAGCCAGTGCTCGATCTCGCTCCTCGGGTGAAGGGCCCCTTTTCCCATGCCGGGGCACAGCCGGGCGTGAAGCTCCCACTCCTCCGAGGAGGAGACGCACGCGCTCCAGAAAGGAAAGCTCCGGCACTGCAGGGGCCGGGCCTCATAGATTGAGCATCCGCCGTTTTCCCAGAAAATGCAATCCAGGTTCGGCTTTTCTTTCAGGCTTATCCGCCGCGCCACGCCGAATGGGACCTGGCGGCAAAAGGTGCGAAGGAACTCCGGCCTCTCCGATCCCGTGACCCGGACGAGGGTTTCCAGATCCGTTTCTGACAGGAATACATACCCGGAAGTATGCCGGCAGCATTCCGAGCATCGCGTGCATTCGAACCGAAGTCCCGAGCCGTAAAAAACGTCACGACTCATTTTGTACCCCGCCTCTCAAAGAAAAAGCCTTCTGCCGGGTGCGGGAGAAGGCTCCTGGGGAGAGAAGGATTTGAACCTTCGAAGGCTTAGCCAACAGATTTACAGTCTGCCCCCTTTGACCACTCGGGAATCTCCCCCTGCGGCGAGTGCCGCGTGCAAATTAACGGAAGCCCGGCGCCCCCGCTCGAAACGTCACGGGCGTCACTTTCATAATGAGAAACGCCTTCCTCTGTCAAGTGGCGGCAACGAATGCCACGTAACTGCGCGGTGTTCCACGGTCACGGTACGCCCGTGACATTTGTGCAGGATACCGTGGCGGCCACAGCCACCTCTCGGACTTGAACCGAGAACCTCGAGATTACAAATCACGTGCTCTGCCAGTTGAGCTAAGGTGGCGTTAAGTCCTTATTCTGTATAGTTTTACTTATCTCTCAGCAGTCTCATATCAGCTTGCTACCTCGGGAGAAACAGTATCTTCACTCTTTTCTGGTGTCAAGGGACGGAATAAAACCCCACCGACAGCTCGTGCGAGTCTTTTCAGAGGAGCGCGATAAGGCCGTGAGCTGAGATCAGCTCGTCTGCGGGAAGAAGCTCGTGACAGTTTTGACGTCCAGCTTTAGCTGCAACGCGATCTGAGGAATGCTGATCCCCTGCTGTCGAAGAAGCTGTGCCTGCGCCTGCTGCGACAGTTCTACGGTATCGGTCTTGGGGGGTAAGTCAGCCTTGACCGGCGTGGCTTCCGGTTGCGCAGGCTGCTCTATCGGTGCCTGACTCGGGGTGGAGATTCTGTTCACTGTTGGGTTATTGGATGAGATCGGATCGACCATGGCCCGCCTCCGTGGCGCAGTTCAGCGCCGAGTCTCCCCTCCCTGTCTCCAATGTCGCGTGCGGCGAGCCGAAAATCAAGCAGACGTGCCCTGGTCGCTAACGGGGCATCGCCTGCGAGGCACCGCGCCGCCCTCAGGCCTGCCGCTATGCCAGCACCGGGGGAAAGTCAAGAGAGTCGAATATGTTGCCGTGCGAATAGGTGAGCACTTCCGTGTAGTCTCGAAAGACCGCCACGGTGTGCTCGAACTGGGCGGAAAGGCTGCCGTCCGCGGTTACAAGGGTCCAGCCGTCAATGGACAGCCGCACGTCCCTGCCTCCCAGGTTGAGCATCGGTTCAATCGTAAAGACCATTCCCGGCACAATGCGCAGCCCCGTGTCGGCGGTGCCGAAGTTGAGCACCATCGGATCCTCGTGCATTGCCCTGCCGATGCCATGGCCGACGTAATCCTCGATCACCGAGCACCCGAATCTCCTGGCGGCTTCCTGGATGGCAGCCCCCACGTCACCGATCCTGTTGCCGGCAACCGCGGCGCGGATTCCGGCAAGGCTGGCCCTCCAGGATGCCTTCTGGAGCCGGCGGCAATCAGGGGTGGCTTCTCCCACGAGGAAGGTCCATGCGGCGTCCCCGTGCCACCCTTCCACGCTCACGGTAATATCGATCGAAAGAATGTCCCCGGATTCCAGCTCCCTGTTCGAGGGTATGCCGTGCGCCGCTACATTGTTCACAGAGGCGCAGATGCACCCTGGAAAGCCCTTGTACCCGCGAAGGGCGGGCACCGCGCCGCATTCGTCCAGGAACCTGCCCGCCAGCCTGTCCAGCTCAACGGTTGAAATGCCCGGACGGACGCAGGGGGCAAGATAGCGGAGACTCTTTTCCGCAACCCGGCACGCCCTGCGAATCCTGGCAACATCCACCGAGGTCTTGAGGCTTATCTCCGCGTCCATACGTCTTCCGCAGCCCTTTCATAGAGAGGCCCATAGCCGCGCGCAAGCACCCGGTCCCACGTGTGAGCAGAGAAGATTTCGCCGAAGGCCGTCCTGCGGATCTGCTCGAGCAGCTGCGGGTTCTCCAGGAAGAGCGCAGCGGACCTGTCCACGGCCGCGGCGAGTGCCGGGCCGCTCTGCTCGTCGTAGGAGAACCCGGTCTCCCCGTCCCGTACCTTTACCAGCCCGCCCACCCGATGCACGATGGGGATACTCCCCATGAGCTGCGCGATGAAATCCGTGAGCCCGCACGGCTCATATGTCGAGGGCACAAGCAGGAAATCGCTTGCTGCGTATATCAGGGTTGCAAGGCGCGGGTCATAGCGCTTGACGAATACCAGCCGGCCGCGGGAAGAGGCGTCCGAGGCCAGCCAGGAGAGCATGGCCTCCTTTTCCTTTTCCCCTTCTCCCAGCACCACGAACCAACAATCGCTTCCGTCGGAAAGAAGCTTTTGAATGGCCTGGAAGAGCACATCGATCCCCTTCTGCCCTGTCAGCCGCCCCACGAAAGCATAGAGCGGTCTCTCAGCGGATTGGGAGGCATTGCTCATCCCCAGGGCTGCGGTCAGCTCCTTTCTGCAGGCCCTTTTTCCCTCGAGGTCACCGGTGAGAGGATCAAAGCGATACCGAAGGCCGGTCTTTTCAGGATAACGCGGATCCCACGGTCCGGGATCCACCCCGTTTGTGATGCCGTCCAGGGGGATTCCCTTTTCCCGCAGAGCGCGGCCCAGCCCTCCGCTCATTTCCTGGCCGCGTTCGTCCAGGAGCTCAATTGCATATTGCTCAGAAACAGTCACGAGGGGGGCGTAAGAGCCGGCAAGGAGGATGGGATCCACCGTATCCTTGATCAGGCCCTTCTCCAGCACTCTGTCCGGAAGGCCGGTGAGAAGGCGGGCAAACCCTTTATCCCACACCTCCTGGTGATACCCCTCGCCCGCATTGTGGATCGTGAGCAGCGTGCCCGCGCCGGCAAGTGGCTCCGCGTAGCGCGGGTCTTCACGCACCAATGCCGGCAGAAAGGCGGTGTGACCGTCATGGCAGTGGAAAACCTGCGGCAATTCTTCGAGGGCAATCGCTGTCTCGAGGGCCGCCTTCTGGAGGACCAGGTTCATCTGGTGAAAATCCCAGTGACCGGTCCCTTTTTTCCGCAGATGATTGCCTGCTTCGTCTTCAGCAGTGTACACGTACACATTCCGTTTGTCGGCAAATCGCGGGGCCTGGACAAACAGGAGACGGACTCCCTCCAGGCGGGCGGCGAAGATTCTTATCGTTTCTTCAAAAAAAGCATTCGACCGGTCCTGGTCTGGCATGGCGAGGGTAAAGGAGGCAATCGGCTCTCCGCTCGTGAGCTCGTCCGGCAGGAACCCATACTGGGGTATCACGACGCTCGTTTCCGCCCCGGCCCGCGCATGGGCCTCGGCAAGGCCCCGCACAACATCCTTGACCCCGCCGGCCTCGGCCACCCCCGCATATTCCCTGGCCACGTGCCACACGGAGACTGGCTTGCTCATTTTCTGTTTCCGCGGCCGAGGTCCGCTCGAAGCGCCTCGGCGCCGTCCAGGTAGACGGGAACCGTGGCATTGCGCTCCGGCGACTCGAACGTGACCAGCACGCGAATGACCCGCTCCATGCCCCCGTCCACGCGGGGCTCCTGCGTGCAGAAAAGCGGGGTGCTGGCGAATCCTACCGTGCGAATGCTCGTGGCAGGATTCGCCGCTCTCAGGTCCTCCGTAACGGAGAATATGATGCTGACGATCTGCTGTTCTTCAATGGCGTTTGCCCGCAGAACTTCTTTGACGAGCTTCACCGTGCTGTTTTCGATGGCACGCCGGGAGTTCTCCACGACCTGGATCGCGCCCCTCACCGCCCTGGTCATGCCCCTGCCCTTCCAATCGAAAGTCGGTTCCGCATCATATGACGCGTTCCAGTATTTCCATCCGCTCGTCCCTGGAAAGCTCTCGCGGATTGTTCCGCATGCTCGTGCCGGTGGATTTCTCCGCGAGCTCCGCGATTCTTCCGGCGGGAATCTTGAACCGCCGCAGATCGGGGGGCAGACCGTAGGCCGCGAGCAGTTCCTTTACCTGCTCACCGAGCCAGGTCACGGTATCCGCGCCTGAAATAGGTGCACCACTCCTGTCTGCCAGACGGGCAAGTGCGCCCCGTATCAATTGCGCATTGGCGGCAAGAACGTGGGGCAGGAAGACGGCGCAGGCCAGACCGTGGGGGATATCGAACAGGCCTCCCACTGCTGCCGCAAACCCGTGCGCGGCACCAAGTCCCCCGTTTGCCAGTGCGATGCCGCTCACCAGGGCTCCGAATGAAGCCTGCGAGCGCAGGGTGGGGTCCGCGGGATTCTGCGGAAGCTTGACCAGGGCATCCAGAATCGGCATGAATGCGCCTTCAACGATCGACTGCACGTACGGGTTGGTTCCGCGCGACACATAGGCCTCTACGAGCTGGGTCAGAGCGTCCAGTCCGGAGGCGCCCGTGGTTGCGAGGGGGATAGAGAAAGTAAGTTGGGGATCCACGATGACGGCTTTTGCGAGCAGGAAGGGAGAGCGCATGCTTCTCTTCACGCCCTGGGCCTCGGACTTGACCACGGCGTTCTTGGTCACCTCTGCACCTGTTCCCGCCGTCGTGGGCACCGCCACCCAGGGGATCCCCGGGCCGGGAACCGGCACGGCGCCCTCCATCCCTTCGAGGTAGTGCTCGGCAGGTGCAGGAAAGCGCACAAGCGCCGAAAGTGCCTTTGCCGTGTCGAGGACCGAACCCCCGCCGACAGCCACCAGGACCTCAGGTCTGAATCCGGCCGCCTGGGCAGCCGCTGCAGTGAGCGAACGGGCGCTCGGCTCCCCTTCCTCGCAGCAGAGCCGACCCACCGCGCAGCCGCGCAGCGCTTCTGCAAAGCGTTCCTGCCAGCCTGATTCGGAAAACCATCGCCTGCCCGACACAACAAGGACCCTGACCGCCGGGCCGCCGACCACCCTGGGAAGCTTGTCAATCGCACCTATGCCGAAATGTATGGCGGCGGGGGTCTCGAGGTCGAAGGGAACCATGGCGGAGAGTATACCCACTTTTCAGGATTGCAGCCATTGCTGCACGTAGCTGAGAGCCACCAGGAGTCCGGCGCAGCAGACGAAGGAGAGAATCAGCAGGATCCACCGAAGGAGGGACCGGCGGTGTTCGTGCTTGTTGCGGTACACCAGGAATCCCGCAAGCCACACGCCGCACGCCAATTGCAGGCCCAGGGACACGTGCAGAAGAGAGAGAAGGAATATCTGGGTGGAGTCGAGAAAATCCTGGTAGTTGCCTATCAGGTAAAAGAAGAGCAGGAGAATCGAAACGATGAAGAAGAATGCCACGGCCCGGCCTGTAAAACTGGACAGCCGCGAGAGAAAGAGATATGCTTTCATGCGAAGCATAGTGATAGTATAGAACAGTACAGGACGGACGGGAAAGGGTATTGCGCAATCACTGGTACATTCCGGCGGCGTTTCTCGTAGTGCTGATCGTGGTTGGTTTTTTCGCCGGATGGCTTCAGCTCTCCCTCGGCCCGGACGCATGGGGAGTGGTATTCATCCGCTCCCGCGGCTTCGAAAAAGCCGCCATAGACCCCGCCGGATTTTCGTGGCGCCTTCAGCGCCTCCTGCCCCGCTCCCTCACGCTCTACAGCATTCCCGTTACCACCGAGCGCGCCGATCTGACCGTGCGGGAAACCCTGCCGTCCGCGGACGCATATTCCTCCCTCGTCCCTGAAAAACCGGACTTCACGATCGAGTTCACCATTTCGGTGTCCTACAGGATACGACCGGACGCTCTCCCTGAGCTGGTGGAGAAGGAGGGGCTGCGGCAGGAGACGATTGCCGGCTGGCACCAGCAACTCCGGACTGAGCTGCAGCGGCAGGCGGTCGATATATCATTGCGCATTGCCGGAAGCGGGGATGGCAGCGGACAGGCAGACAGCATTTCCGGTGCGGCGGATTTTGCCGACGCGGTGAGCCGGGAGCTCCCGTCAAAATTCCCGCAGATTCAATTCATCTCTCTCGCCTCCGCGGTCCTCCGCATGCCGGACCCGGAGCTCTATGCAAAACTGAAGAGCGCATATCTCAGCCTGGTACAGTTGAAGCAAACCGCCCTTTCTGGAATGGCCCCGCGGCTGGCGGCGGAGGAGGCCGCGCAGAAAAGCGCCCTCCAGCGCCAGGAAACGAACCTTGCTCTTCTTACTCGCTATGGCGAACTGCTGAGCAAGTACCCTTCCCTCATCAAGTTCCTTTTCCTGGTCAAAGCGGAAAACCTGACAGCCAAGGATCTGCAGACCCTCGACATGCTGGACAAGCTCCAGGCCGTGGAGTAGCCGCGTGGAAGAAGGGGGGTATTTCTTCAACTTCGACAAAATGGCCTACGTGAAAGGCCGGCAGCCGCCGGGCTGCATCTTCTGCCTGACGCGGGACCAGAGTTCCGACGTTGCAGACCTGAGTATCTGGCGGGACGAGCTGTTCATTGCCTCAGTCAATCTCTACCCGTACAACCCCGGCCATCTTCTCCTCTATCCGCTGCGCCATGTCGAAGACGTCCGTGAGCTTACCTCGGTGGAAGAGCAGAGACTGTGGCAGCTGCAGCGCTGGCTTCTGGGCCTGCTGGACGCGACCTGTGCGCCGCACGCCTACAACATCGGCTACAACATGGGCGCGGCCGCCGGTGCATCGATAAGTCATTTGCACTTGCACATCATACCGCGCTATCCCCGGGAGACGGGGATCGCAGACCTTATTGCGGGGCGGCGCGTTCTGGTCGAGGACCCGCGTGAAACCACGCGCCGTCTGCGGGAGCGGGTGTCTCAGGAGCCTTTCTCGAACTCCAGCAGCTGATCGAGCAGACGAAGAAACGCCCCGAGGGCCTCCGCGCGCGCGTTCAGGATCTGACCGAGGGTCTGATTCCTCCCCTTGTACATGTGCAGCGTTTTCATGAGCGAGCGGGTGTTCTCGAATGTGCTCGTGCGGATTTCGTCGAATATCCTCCGTATGCCGGTAAAGTACTCGCGGGCCTTGTCGATCAAGTCTCTGGCCTCGCGGTCTTTCTGCATGACAAACACGCGGTAGCTCTTCTGCAGAAGCAGGTCCGTGGCGACGCTGAAGCGGTATCTCCCGAGCTGTTTGCCGTCTTCTTCGTCCGGAGAAAGGGATTGATCGAAGAGCACAATACGGGCTTCAAGATCCTCGAGGCCTGATACGTTCTGCGTGAGCCGGTTCTGCAGTATCCGGTTGCTGGCGAGCGCCGTGCCCGCTACGATCTGCGCCGCTTCCTGCACAGATCCCTTGAACTGCTGGAGAATGTAGTTGTACACGACGGACAGGCTTCTGATACCCGTGAAATACGGGAGATCGAGCTTGCGGAAATTGAAGTCCGGATTTTCCCTGTAGTAATTGAACTCCACAAGACGCTGGCCCTTCAGGACGTCCCGGACTTTCCTGTCGATCACCCTCTCCTTGATCGAGCCCAGCCTTCCTTCGAGCTCCTGACCGAGACGGAGCTTGAGAGCGGAGAAATAAAGGCTTCTCAGGTAGAGCCGCGGGGGATTGAACACGAGCTGAAACCAGGGATCGCCGCGGAAATAGCGGAGGAGGTCCAGGAGGGGTACGGCGGCCTCGAATGAATCTATCTCCTTGGCCAGAAGGGTGACATCAGTCCGCAGGCGCGTGAGCTCCGGCTCGATCCGTGCCACGTCCGTTCCCTCCCCCGGCTTCATCCCCGCGCGTACCAGCATGTAGTACGCGACAGGCTCGTCGGCGTACAGGTATTCAGGCGCGGAAAGCCGGAAAAGGCTGAATGCCACGTGAAGCTTTTCCAGGAGATCCAGCATGAGCATGACCGGCGCATGTTCGAACACCGGCTCCGGGGCCTCCACCGTGTCCATCAGCGTGTGATTGAAGTAGCGGAAAAAGGCCGAAAACGGGAAGGAGACGAGGCGGTCCAGATAGAGGTGGAGTTTTGACTGCTCTTCGAGCTGCAGAATGAAGCTCTCCGGAATCGAGCGTACATACTCGTTGAGACGAAGAGCCAGCTTCTTCTTTATTTCCTCGGTCTGGCTTGTCTGGGCGAAAATATCCTCCATTTCCTCGATTCCAATGAACTCGTAGACCGTGCTCTTGGCGTCCGCCCACCGTTGCTCCACGTACCAGGCGTACGCACCACCCTTCACCGCCTTGTCCGTACCCAGCGCATGATAGATGCCGGCAAGCGCCTGAACTTTGACGTATACGTCATAAAGTTTTCTGGCGAATTTGGGAGCAAGGTCCCGTGTCTCGAATCCGGCAATCCCGGGGCTCACGGCCCTGATGTGCGATTTGAGAGTGCGCAGGCGGATGTCAAGGTAGACTTCCTCCCGGGGCCTTCCCGAAAGGAATGTCCTCAGCCACAGCAGAAAGCGGATCCATGCTGTGGCCTTATTTATCTCATAGGTGATGATCTTTTCCCGTTCGTCAGGCTTCAGCTCGACGGGAACAGCCTCCTCCCCTTCGTCACGCTCCATGCGTTTCCCGATGCGCTCGAGAAGCTCTTTTCTCTCCTTTTCAGGCAGCTCCAGGGAAAGCTCTTCGAGACGGGTTTTTTCCAGCATCATAGGTCCTTGTCATTGAACGCGATGCGGTGTCCTGCGTCGCTGAGAAGGGATCGTATCACGAGGAGTCTGCCGACACCGACCGTGATACGGACACGGGCGGCGATTGCGCGGTTGCTGATTCCCCCAAAGCCGCGCCGGAACACCAGCCCGTCAAGCGGCCACTGCAGGCCCTCCGAGCGCATCCTGGCTGCACGCCTGCCGATCGGGAAGATCGAAACCGTGCATCCCTGCCAGCCGCCGAACTGCGCCTCGCGCTCGACGAGGCGCACTTCTTCGTAGTCCGTCAACCAGCGCGCAGGCGGCGCTGCGCGGTCGAAAAGCGCGGCGATCCCGAGAAGGTGGTCGATCCTTCCGCTTCCCCCCCCGGCAAGTGTGATATCCAGGCACCCCCGCTCCTTCATGATGCGAAGCCCTATTTCAGTGTCGGTCTCATCCTTGTCCCGGGGGAATGTGAGGACGTGCGAGGGGGGGAACCGGTCCAGAAGCGAAACATTGGACAGTGAGTCCATATCACCGACGACAAGGTCCGGGGAGAGACCCGCGGCGAGTGCCGGCTCGAGACCCGAGTCCGCCGCCACGATCAGGTCCATGCCCCGCGCCACAAGGGCCAGGGCGTCCTTCCCCGGACCTGCGCCGCCGATCAGCAACAACCCCCGTTTCACGCCCCGCTCCGCCCCGGCTGCACGACCCATTGGGTCACAGTAACCGTTTCTGTTTCCCTGCGCAACGATGCAAATCCGCCGGAGGCGGCGCGCGGAAGTCACGAAAACCCTCAAGGAGTTTTGTAATCTGTCGAACATTGAAAGTGAATCAGACCCGGACAAGGAAGTCCGGCATACACGTTCAAGGAGGATTCGATGATCATCAATCACAACATGAGCGCCATCTTCAGCGAACGGAACCTCAAGTTCAACGGGATAGCGTCGGACAAGGACATGGAGAAGCTGTCCTCGGGACTGAGGATAAACCGCGCGGGTGATGACGCGTCGGGGCTGGCCGTGTCCGAAAAGATGCGGTCGCAGATCCGGGGCCTGCGGCAGGCAGAGGCCAACTCGCAGAACGGCATCTCGTTCATCCAGACTGCCGAAGGATATCTCCAGGAAAGCCAGGATATCCTGCAGAGGATGCGTGAACTGGCCGTCCAGGCTTCCAACGGCATCTACTCGAACGAGGACCGGATGCAGATCCAGGTCGAAGTGTCTCAGCTTGTCAGCGAGGTCAATCGGATCGCCTCTCACGCGCAATTCAACGGGATGAACATGCTCACCGGCAGGTTTGCGAGGGCGACGGGAGAGAACGTAATCACCGCCAGCATGTGGCTGCACATCGGAGCCAACATGGACCAGCGGGTTCGCGTGATCATCGGCACGATGACCTCACAGGGTCTCGGCATACAGGGCACCAGCGGGACGCCCAACTCGGCGACCTTCATCTCCCTGTCCTCCCCTGACCACGCCAACGCGGCCATTGGCGTCCTGGACCACGCCCTGCGGCTCGTCAACAAGCAGAGGGCGGATCTCGGCGCGTACCAGAACAGGCTCGAATATGCAATGAAGGGCCTGTCGATCGGTGCAGAGAACCTGCAGGCCGCGGAGTCATTGATCCGCGACACCGATATGGCTTCTGCGATGGTGGAGTTCGTCAAGGACCAGATCCTTGTGCAGTCATCCACCGCAATGCTCGCCCAGGCCAATACACGGCCCCAGTCGGTTCTCCAGCTCTTCAAGTAGGAAAAAGCCGTTCACACGGGACCGCTTCGGCGCGCGCGTCGAGGCGGTTTTTTTTTACACAGAATGAAGGGCCTGGTTGGAAACAAGCGTGTACATTGCGCGGCGCTCATTTTGACCGCGCACTGGCTCGCTATTTCTTGACATTCCGCCGCCTGACCTTGAATACTGGTTCGCGTCATGCGCGTTCCCAGGACTGTTCGAGATCTGGCCCAGGTATTCAAGACGGCCGGCTTCCAATGCCACCTCGTCGGCGGTGCCGTCCGCGACATCCTGATGGGCCGCGCGCACTCGGACTTCGACATCGCCACTGATGCGCTTCCTGCGCAGGTGGTGTCCTTGTTCCGCAGGGTCATCCCCACGGGAATCAAGCACGGAACAGTGACGGTTCTTTTCAAGGGAATGACCTTCGAGGTAACGACCTTTCGCTCGGAGGCCGCGTACAGCGACGGAAGAAGACCTGACACCGTCGCCTTCCAGCCTTCGATATTCGACGACCTTGCGCGGCGCGACTTTACCATCAACGCAATGGCGTACGATCTGATTGCCGACCGCCTGAATGATCCCCACGAGGGAGAGAAGGATCTGCAACGCCGCCTTATTCGAGCGATCGGGGAACCGGCGGAGCGATTCAGGGAAGACGGGCTTCGCCCGCTGCGGGCGTGCCGGATCGCCGCCCAGCTCTCCTTTGACATAGACAAGCCGACGCGCGACGCAATCACCGGCGCACTGGACATACTGGCGCGCGTTTCCGCGGAAAGAGTGCGCGATGAGCTCCTCAAGACACTCCAGGCACCCGTTCCCTCGACAGGCCTCCTTCTCATGAAGGATACCGGCATCCTCGGGGTGATCCTTCCAGAGCTGCTGGAAGGTGTCGGCGTCACCCAGGGGAGCCTTCACTGCTATGATGTGTTCACCCACGCCCTTTATGCCTGCGACGCTGCGCCTTCCGAATCTTTGCTGCTTCGCATGGCTGCCCTGCTCCACGACGTTGGAAAGCCCCGCGTCCGGGCTGTGGATTCTGAAGGAAAACC
>Ga0265338_10007009_pt1 | contig 14149 bp, 12 predicted proteins | sample 42126metaG_FD_193579 | JGI IMG/M metagenome (GOLD analysis project Ga0265338, IMG submission 193579) | Rhizosphere microbial communities from Carex aquatilis grown in University of Washington, Seatle, WA, United States - 4-21-26 metaG | ecosystem: Host-associated > Plants > Roots > Rhizosphere... | reverse complement strand
CACCAGTAATCATCGTCTCTGACTGGATAACAGGTAGTTTCACCTAGTTCGCGCAGTTCATAGCGCTCCTCCTCTGCCAGCCAGATCAGCAAATAGCGTGCATGCTTTGGCATATATCTTTTCTCTTACAGGGAGCCTGTATTCCCCAACACCTGACCAGACGCTTTTTCTATCGTTCTGATCATAGATTATACCTGAATGCAGTGCTCGTCCTGGCCAGGCGCCAGAACCTTATCTGCTCACCTTTTCTCGCGGAAGCAGCTCCTGGCCAGAAAAGATCTCCTGCTTTTCCAATACAGAAGGGCGGAACTTAGGCGCTACTGGAACAGTACGTTTTTTCTTGATCCGCGCAGCTAAGGCGATCCCTGGTTGCTCAAACCAGCGATAGAAATTCGCGCTGAACGGAATGATTACCAGCCCGACATAGCACCAGTAAAGCGCGTAGATCGCAAGGCTGTTCCCCCCACTAAATCTCTGTTGGATATTGACCATCAGAATAATCAGCAAAGGTAAATGCCACATATAAAGGCTATAAGAAATCTTGCCCAACGCGCACAGAGGCTGCCAGGAAAACAGGCGCGATAAGATTCGCGTATTAAAAAGGATTGCCAGGATACAGAGCCCATATCCGCAAGAAAAGAGCAGTTCAGAAATTGCGTTGTAAACGAACTGCGGACCAAAAATTGACAGAGGCCAGGAAGTCGCGACATAGAAGAGCAACACAATACCACTCCCCCAGAGCCAGAAAGACTTCGTTTCTAACCAGCGCACCAGCCGTTCTCTCCCGGCACGTTGCGCGTACACATAGATGAGGCACACCAGCATCCCCACGGCAAAATCTTCCAGATACTTGCCATTGCTCCCATAGAAGAGGAAATAGAGTACGCTCTGGACTCCTGGAGTTGGATTGGTACCTGCAAAGGTATTTCCCCAGGCACGCCAGAAAATTCCCCAGGCCATCAACAGAAGCAGGCATCCAACCACAACGCGCAGACGCCTCTGAGGAGAGATACAACGGCGCACAGCCAGACGCATACCGAGAACCATGAGCGGCAAGAGCATATAAAATTGCCATTCTACCGCCAGGGTCCAGAATGGCCCGTTAATTTTTTGCACGGTTTCCTGCACCGAGTCCATCAAAAAGGTCAGAAAAATGACAATATCCGGCAGGCTCATATTCCGCAAGATTTGCGGCTGGAGCACCGGAAAAATCAGGAGCAAGAGGAGCGTAATATAGTAGGCCGGAATAATACGTAAAGCCCGGCGAGCATAAAACTGACGGGTAGAGGGCCATGCCTCAACAAAGAGAAGCGCGCGAGCATAGGGTAGAAAGAGCAAAAAACCAGAAAGCACAAAAAAGAGTGTGACCCCGGAGCCACCAGAAAGCACGAGAGATGTCAGCAATCCATGCGTCGAAGCTTGAGGATCCCAGATATTTGTATCGCGCGTAATCAGATCGATATGGAACGCGACTACAATCAAGCAAGCAATGGCTCGAACTCCATCCAACGCGGCAATGCTATTCCTGGGTTCGGTCTGCCCCCGTCGTACCGGGGTCTCTGTACCATCCTCCCGACCTGTATGTTGAAGTGTTTTTTTGAACGTAAAGACAGTAATATGGAAACTCCTATCTTACATTGGATACAATGCATCGCCTCCTCCATTTTTGTCGCAAAAAGAGAGCGCGGCTCATGAGTATCCATAGAAATCTGATTGAGTAGCGGGATAGTGCCAATCCACTATGTTATTAACGCCAGGTGTGGCAAAAGGGATCCAGCGCGGGAGAGATCCGGTACTTTCAGACCACAGATAGATATATTTGTTTCTGGTAAGATCAGACGATAGGCTCACCACCTGGGGCTGTAACGGCGAGATCCGCGTGGTCAGAGGCGGAAGTCGGACGGCGCATGGTTGCGGCAGCATCACGATCCCTGATTGCCAGCGCGATACCAGCAGCCAGCAAGGCCAGAACCGCAGCGGCCAGAAAAGCGGCATGATAGGCCGCCAGATTTGGCAGAAGCACTCCAGCGGTTCCCCGGCTGGTCGGTCCCAGCATAGCAAGCACGCTACTCAACACCGCAATACCCAGCGCGGCTCCCACCTGCGATTGTGCCTGGTAAAGCGCGGACGCTCGCCCGGTTGAAGCAGAAGAAATGGTCGCAAAAGCCGCCGTCTGCACAGAGAGAAAGACATAGGCCATACCAGCACCCATCATAAAGATCAGGGCACGCATCAGCCAGAGATTCGTCTCCAATCCCACCAGGCAGAGCAAGATCATTGAACAGGCAACTCCTAACAACCCACCAATAATCAGACGGCGTGGCCCAACCCTGGGATAGAGACGAGCCACAATCTGGATCGATAAGACAACGCCAATCGATTCCGGGAAGGTTGTGAGTCCTGAGACCAGGGCTGTAACGCCACGCGCCTGTTGCAAAAAGAGTGGTCCCATAAAAAGGACCCCGAGAAAACCGGCCATAGCAAATAATGAGACCAGATTTGTTGTCAGGAACAGCCGATCACTTAACAGACGCAGGTCGATCATCGGCTCACTGGTGCGCAGTTCGTGGAAGACAAAGCCACCCAGGACCAGTACACCCACCAGCCCGCTACCCAGAATGCCTGGAGAGAGCCAGCCAACCGAAGATCCTTCGCTCAAGGCGTACATAAAGAGAGCCAGGCCAATCCCGGCCAGAAAAAAACCTGCCAGGTCAAAGCGTCCAGCACCCGGTTCGCGGTGCTCCTGCAAAAAAAGCAGACCAAAAAGGCAGGTAGCCAGCCCGATTGGTACGTTTACAAAGAAAACCCAGCGCCAGGAAAGCTGATCGACCAGAAACCCGCCGAGCACCGGACCAACGGCAGGCGCGATCACGGTTGGAATAATCAAGACGCGGGTAATCTGGACACGTTTTTCAGGAGGAAAGGTACGATAAAGAATGGTAGTCCCAACGGGCGTCAATACTCCCCCAGCCGCGCCCTGCAAGGCGCGAAACACAACCAGTTGCGCGAGATTGCCCGCCAGACCGCACAGGGCAGAGGCCAGGCTAAAAAGAGTCAGCGCGATCAAGAACACACGCCTGGTACCCCAACGATCTCCCAACCAGCCCGAAGCAGGAATCACGACAGCCAGGCTTACCAGGTACGCAACTACCACAATATCTATGGAAGCACTCGATACGCCAAACTGGCGAGACACGGATGGAAGGGCAACGTTTACAATGGTCGTATCCATGATGCTCATAAACGTGGCCGCGACAAACACAATGCACACGCTTATTTTGGGATCAAGCTGACGAATATGCATAAATCCTACTTCTTTAGAGAAAATACTTGCTGGACTGTTCGCTGCAAGCAACCAACAGTTTCACAGATGCAAGAGAGGGTTTTCCAACGTGAGCAACATCAGGGATGGCTCATATCTCTGCTCTTCCTATACAGAAATATCAACACATGCAAACCAATATATATTTCAGGCACCAGACAGATGTGCAAACTGGTAGGAATACAACAAGAGCGAAACGGATGGATGAGGCGGGGCTTCGCCTCATCCATCCGTTTCGCTCTTTAAAATTACCATCGTTCATCGATGCGTCCAACAGAAGCGCTGGAAAATAACCAGCCAGACACCTACCCTTCCGTAGAAGCGTTCGTCAGCGTAGAGCCGCTGAGTAGCGTATTTAAGGTTGTCTGTTTGACTCGATAGCCGCGACGCTTGCCCAGGTGGGGCAAAGTCACTGCCTCCAGAACGCCGTTGTTAATCCAACGACGTACCGTTGTATCATCTACGCGCAAACGGCGTGCAACTTCATGAATAGTCAAGAGATCGTCCGCTGGCTGGGGCGCATAATTCTCTTCTTCATCATCCATAATAGATGTATTTTTTCGACGTGGCATAATTCATCCTCCTCATAGAAAGCAAAGACACAGTTTCACTTTCCCTATACATTCATTTGCAGTACACCTGACCACACTGGTATCCCGACCGGATACACCCCAGGACGGTTTACTACTTCTCTTTTCAAGTATATACCTGACCTATAAACTGAACCTGCGCGATTCTTGCTATGTGCGCGAGAACAGAATATTGGGCCAAAATAGCGCTGATTTAATAAAGACCTCTTCCCTTCCGAATTTCGCCTATCCCAGTGCGTTTCAACCGCATGAGATAGCACATAAGTGCCATCGTAGCTCAAGGACAAAGATTTTTCTTTGTCGGCTTTTCTCCTATCATACCTTTTTTCTGGGAAGATAAGCCCCATCCATGCTGCGAAAAAGCACTATTGCCGCTGGCCAGATATCCACTCTCCGGGAAAGAGAAGATGGCGTCAGAGAGCGTCGCGACGCTCTCTGACGCCATCTTCTCTTTTAGTACGCCTGAGCAATGGGAAAAGAGACAGCCGAGCTTTATGAGGTCCTCTGGATCGCTAGACCCGCGAGTAGCAAAAGCTTTGTAGCACACGGGCCAGGCGCCCAATACCCTCGCGAATACGCTCTGGCTGGTCGTGGGAGTAGTTCAGTCGCAGCGTATTGAGGACACTTCTGTCTGGATAAAATGACTCGCCAGGTACGAAGACCACGTTCTGTTCTACGGCGTTGCGCAGCACATCTGTGGCATCGATCCCCTCTGGCAATGTCACCCACAGGAACATACCGCCCTCCGGGTGTGTCCACTGGACCTGGGCCGGGAAATGCTCTTGCATAGCCTCCAGCATAGCGTCACGCCGCGAGCGATAGGTCTGCCGAATCAAATCCACATGCCGCTCCAGAAAACCGTCGCGTGCCAGTTCATAGGCGATCAATTGGGTAAAAGAGGCGGTATGCAAATCCGCTCCCTGTTTGGCCTGGACCAGCTTATGAATAACCTCGGGTGGCGCTATCACCCAGCCCAGGCGCATGCCAGGAGCAAGAATCTTCGAGAAAGTCCCCAGGTAGATCACATTCCCATCATAGATCCCCTCCTGGTCCTGGCCCTCAAGCGTCAAAAGGGAGGGCAGGTCAGTGCCTTCAAAACGTAATTCGGCGTAGGGGTCATCCTCAATAATCGGCACGCCTGCACTACGCATTTTTCTGGAAAGCGCCTGGCGCCGCTCGGCGCTCAGGGTCACGCCGGTTGGATTTTGAAAATTTGGCAGCACATAGAGGTACCTGGCTCCCGCCTGCAAAGCCACATCCAGTTCATCTGCTCGCAACCCCTGGGCGTCAGCGGGCACTGTGGCATAGTTCGGTCCGTAGGGATTCCATGCCTGCAACGCACCCATATAGGTGGGGGCCTCAACGATGACGCTATCCCCTGGATTGATCAGAATTTTGCCCAGCAAATCCAGGGCCTGCTGGGAGCCGGAGGTAATCAACACATTCTCAACGCTCAACTTCAGGCTACCTCGCGACATGCGCCGCGCCACCCACTCGCGCAGAGGACGATAGCCCTCGGTTGCCCCATATTGCAACGCCTGTTCTCCATGTTCGGTCAACGCTTTCTGGGACGCAAGCTTGACCTGCTCAACAGGAAAGACTTCCGGGGCCGGTAGCCCTCCCGCGAACGATATCATTTCAGGTTGCTCGGTAACTTTGAGCAACTCTCGGATGGCTGAACTCTTCATTCCCTGCACACGCTGTGCGAACCGCTGCTCCCATTGAGTAGGCATGGCTACAATTTCCTTTCCTGACCTGGCGCTACGACGCCTTCTCTCCAGCATACTCTAAATTCTTTCACGCGCGTTGTCCAGAGACAATCGTGACTTTGTCCGGGAGACAATGCTGACAACAGGCGAAAAAGAAGTTCACCTGCTCTAGCAAGCGAGTCGATGCCGATTGTCTCTGTTTGAAGGAGACGATTGGCCCTGGACAATCCAGACCATTTCCTTTAGAGTGACAGAGACAGAGCAGCAGGTCTCTTCTTAGTCAGCGGAAAAAACACAGATGCAGCTTTCTTTGACACGCCAGGGCAATTGTCCGCTCTATCGGCAAATTACCAACCAGATGCGCGAATACATTCGGGCAGGGGCGATACCGGTTGGCAGTCGCCTCCCCACGGTGCGCGAACTGGCCAGCCAGTATAATCTGACGCGCCTGACCGTTCATACGGCTTACGCGGAATTGCAGTCCGAGGGACTGGTCGAGGCTGTGGTTGGACGCGGTACCTTTGTGGCCGCCCGCCTGCCTATTCCGACAACGGTGCAGGCCACGCTGGACCTACCCGCGCCTCCGCCTCCTGCCTGGTCCAGCCAGGGACTGCTTGCTGATATGATGCGTATGACGGAGCATCCCGATCTCCTCTCCTTTGCCCAGGCGATCCCGGAAGCCACAACGTATCCAACACACGAACTGGGTCGCTCGTTGCGTAGCGCGCTGGAAAATCCAGCCGCCCTGAGTTATGGCTCTACCCAGGGTGAACTGGCTTTACGCGAACAGGTGGCCCATATCTTGCTGGACCGGGGTATTGTGACCTCGCCTGAACTCGTGCTCATTACTTCGGGCGCGCAACAGGCAATTGACCTGGCGTTGCGCGCCCTGGTTTCACCCACTGACGTGGTTTTTGTGGAAGAACCGACCTATGTTGGCGCGCTTGAACTGGCTGCACAGAGAAATCAGCGTATCATAGGGATTCCGGTCGATGCCAGCGGCATCAAGCTCGACGCCCTTGAGGCTGCCTGTCAACACTATCACCCGCGCCTGCTTTATCTGATCCCTACCTTCCACAATCCCACTGGCCTCTCGCTTGCTGCTGAACGCCGCCAGGCTCTGCTTCGCCTCGCGCGCACCTATGATTTCTTCATCTTTGAGGATGACGTGGCCGGAATGCTGGCCTACGACGATCCCGCGCTCCCCGCGTTGAAAGCCCTGGACACCGAAGGGCGCGTGATCTATGGCACCAGTTTCTCCAAGATGCTGCTACCCGGCATTCGCCTGGGGATGATCGTTGCACCGGAGGCACATCTCCTCTCATTACTGGCAGCCAAACGCACCAGCGACCTCTTCTGTTCACCATTGCTGCAACACGCCCTGGCCGATTATCTCCACCGTCACCATCTCAGTGCTCATCTCCAACGCGTCCGCCCCATCTATCACGAGCGGCGCGATGCCATCCTCTCAGCTTTACAACGCCATATGGAACAATGTAGCTGGACTCAGCCTGCTGGCGGCTTCAACCTCTGGGTGATGCTCCCACCCCAGATCAACGAGCGAGATTTCTATCTTCAAGCTATCGAACATGGTGTAGGGTTCGCGCCGGGCGCGGCTTTTTTTACCCAGCCGCAAGCACGCGCCTCTCTACGTCTCAGCTTTGGCTCACATTCCCCAACACGCATTGAACAGGGCGTGGCCATCCTGGGCAACCTCTTACGCCAGCAACTGGCTGAGATCGAACGCCTCGCTACCCGCACAGGTATGACCGGCTCGCTATTATAGCAAACCAGGGCTTGTTCATATTTCTCTGTAAGCTGGAAAAACGCACCTCAATCATATATAATGCTGTCTGCTTGATAAACAGTGAAGATAACCCTTTGCTCTATGATCTATCTCACCAGCAAAATGTGAAGTAAAGCGTTGCTCTCTTCATGCCTGGCTGCCATACTTGTACTATGCCGATCGATTGCGGCGCATGAAGCAGCACGACTCTGGCAGGAGAGGAAAAATACCTGTATGGAACAGAATCCACTGGACAATCTACCACCAGAGACCAGGCAGCGTGTTGAGGATGCGCTCAGAGCGCTTGGCGGCGGCGCGACACCTCAAAATATTGTTGTAACCGGGTATCCTGGCACAACTCCACCACAGGGAAGCGGGCAGAGTTCTCAAAACGCTTCCTCACTCTTTGGTAACGTCACCTTCCCCGGACAAAACGTGACTTTTCCTGGGGAGAGCACACTCTCACCCTTTGGCAATGTCACCTTCCCCGGACAAAACGTGACCTTTCCCGGACAGACTCCTCAGAGCACACCCTCACCCTTTGGCAATGTGACTTTTCCCGGACAGGCTCCTCAGAGTACAGCCAACTCCTCCGGGAACGAGGAATTTCCGCCGATGCGTCAGATCTTGCGCGCCCGGTTCGAGCATGAGCAAAAAAACCGGACCGGGCACGATCAGGCATGGGCACATTGGGAGTATGATCCCTCTGAATGGGCAGCTTTTGACAGAGTTGACTGGTTCCCGGTCAGAAATAAAGCGCAACGGACGCTGATCTTGAGCCCCATACTCTGTGTCGTAATTATTGGCGCAATCCTGCTCGTAGCCACAACAGTGTTCCAGGCTTCGCTGGACACCGCAAGCGCCCTTATGCTTGGTCCAGCGATTATATTACTGACCGGGCTGATGTTCGTAATGATTTCAGCCGGAAACTCTGGCAAAGAGGCAAAGAAACGCTACCTGGCCCGCCAGAATCAGGCGGAGCCGCATAGAGTCACATTTTCCAGTAATGGCGTCTGGGAAGCCGGCACATACTTTACCTTTAAACTTGGTCTTCTGGAGCTTGAAAGCGTCAAGTTGACCACCAATCCATCTGTGCTCCACTTTAAGATGCTCAAACTCAATGCAGACGGCTCGTGGACAGGCACCGCTGAGAAACTCCATGTACTTGTGCCTCGCGGCCATGAGGCAGAAGCCGAACAGCTCCGGCAGCGCTATTACGCCGAGGCCATCAAGACATCGAAAAAACCCTACAATCCTCCCGAACCAGTGTAGTCGGTTTTGCTGGCCTGTCGGACTCTCTCGACAGGCCAGATGCTAATGACCAATTATTCTGATCCGTGCTGGTCGCCGCACGAAGAAGTAGATCAGCGCGCCAATCCAGTTGGTGAATATAAGAACCAGCATCCATACAAGCTTGTCGTTCCCTTCCGATGGTTCATTGATGGCGCAATCAATCATCATCCAGATCCAGAAAGCAAGAGCTGCGAGAGCGATAAACGGAAAGATGCACGTGAATAATTCCGGGAGATGAACACCAATCATAACGATGGTTCCTCGTTTCTCTTTTGCTCGTACTCTATCATACGCCTCCCGGCACTTCTCAGGGGTGTTCGCGTCAGGCTAATCTCAGCGAGAACTTCTGGAATACTCTGTGTTATGAAGAGCATTCCATTGTATGAAACGGAAACAGCTACATGGGCAGATCGATCCAGGCTTTCTTCAGCGGAAGCTTGCTACGGAAGTGCCCAAGCGCGCGGGTAATATCACCAGATGTTTGCGTTTGCAAAACCTCGTCGAGATAAAGCAGGCGCTGAGCCACAGGATCAACACGAAAACACCAGTAGAGGGTCATTAAAACGTTAATAAAAAGCTTGCTGCCTCCCGTACGTGGATTGATCTGAACATCACCAAAAAGGCCAGCCAGCGCGGAAAGAATCGAGGTTGAAACAATGCTGGGATGCGAAGGCATGGCACGCAGGACCGTCTCTGTCGCCTCGCGATAGCGTTGCACTTCTGGCATATCCTTGCTCAGGCTCCAGGTTCCCAGAAACCCACCGCGAGCAATCAGATCAGAAACAGCCTCCAGGAAATATGCCTGGCAAACACCGTGGAATGTATCAACGCCAAAACCCAGGCAAACCAGCAATTTTGTCTTGAGATCGAGTTGATGCACAGCCACGAGACTGGCAATATCTTCTTCCGGTGTTCCCAGGCCCGGTTCATCCCCACGCATCAAACTATCAGTTCCACCATCAATCAAAATGATCGCGTCCACCTGCAAAAGGTCCACCAGAGTCTGATAGATTTGCAGTAGCGGCTGAACGCCCGTACGGTTAAAGCAATAGATGGGCTGCTGCTCCCCCTGCGTGACAAACCATTGAGCCAGGTACTTTTCAGGGAAGTAGTTCCGCCCACTCTGGGTAGCAGCAGTCACTTCGAGAAGGTCTGGACGCAGACGCCGTCCTGTGGCTTCTGGCAGAAGAGAAAACGAGAGATTCGCCAGGTGAACCTGCTTTCCCAGGCTACGCAGGCAAAAATAGAGGGGCAGGCCACTAAAGATATCGAAGCCACCTCCTGCACCTGCCAGCAGAATAGATCGGGCCGTTTCAATTTCTCCAAATAAGGGCAGCGTCAAATATTGCACTTTTATTTCCTTGCACAGAGCATAGTATACTCATCTATCTTATCATACACTGATCGATTTATCTGTTACAGTTTTTCAGGCATTATACCAAACTTTTGCCACCTCGCTCATGTCTATGAAGAAGAAAAACCAGTTTGCTGCTATAATAGGTATATATCTCTCGGGAGGAACAAATCAATGCCCATATCACAGACCTGCCCTGAATGTGGAGCACCAGGGCAGGAAGAGAAAACATGCCAGGATCATTTTTACCAGATGCTCTTCTGGGAAAATGAATATCCAGGTCATGGCGCAGTACATCATCTGACGGTTCTGTGCTATCATCTACAACATCCGAGTCTGTACTCACCTCAAGGATTGAGCGCCGGGATACAGTTATTGGACGATTTTTTGGAACAAGGTATCTCCCCGCAGGAAGTGCGTCAACAACGTGGCGCGGAGGTAAATTCACGTACGCGGACCTGGAAAATTAAAGGCACGCCAGAGTCCCATGGAAGCTATGATCCTCCTATTCGATGGACACGTACCGCCAGGGATGTCGTCAGCGGCGGAGCGGACCACTATTGTGAGAGCGTGCAAACCTGGGCACGCTCGATCTATGAGGCACTGCACCAGAAATAAGGCGTTCTGATACTGTTATCTCTACCAACAGTCCAGGTTCTTTTTAGCTTTCACGCATGCGCAGACCGCGCAACCAGATAGCGTTCATCTCTTCCTGGACCTGCGCTATCTCAGAGGAGAAGTTCAGCATCAAACCATATTGGAAGGCGAGCAGCATACTCATATAACCCCAGGTCGCAGCATCCAGGTTCAGCACCGGTTCCAGAGCCCCAAGATCCTGGGCACGCTCTAAAAGCTGATGGACCAGTGCATAGACAATGTGGTTATGCTTATTGACACACCTGGCGATATCTGGATCGCCCGATTCGGTCACCGCCTGAAAGAGCACGCGTTGCGTCTCAGGATCGGTCTTGATCGCGGCAGTATAATCACCGACAAAATGCGCGAGAGCATCAAGGATATCGCCCTCAGCCCGGCGTGAAATTCGTTCACGCAGCGTTTCCAAAAATTGTTCACTACACTCCCCAAGCACCGCCAGGAAGAGACCCTTCTTACTACCGAAATGCTTGTAGAGCATCGGCTCAGTCACTCCGCTCTCGCGCGCCAGGTCGCCTGTTCCCGCCTCCGCGTAGGTAGAGCGAGCAAAAACACGTTTGGCACTTTGTAAGATTGATGCACGTCGCTCCTCACTGTGCATCCGCACCCGTTTCTCTGGTCTGCTTTGCAGCTCTTTTGGCATAGGATAGCTTTCTTTTTATTCATTAGTGTTAACTAACTTATAGGTAAAGTATACTTCGCATATAAGGGATTGTCAAGAAATTTCAGGTTCTATACAGGGTTTTCCAGTGCTCTCAATGCATGATTCCCCACACCAAATTTTCGGGTGAGGGAGCGCCTGGTCGGCGCTCCCGGCCTGCGCTCCCTCATCATTTCCTGGCAGGGGTTGCCCAGGCTATGACCGAATCTGGGATGCCAACCACGAACGCAAGATAGGCACTACCTGCTCCGCCTGCATAGCCTGGAGGTGATCCAGCCCATCGAGCACTCGCACCTCCCAGCCGAGGCTTTTCAGCTCAGTATGCCCGGCTCTGATCGGTCCCGCGATGCTGACCAACACATCGCCCCACTTTGGACCATACTGGATTTCGTCCTCCGACCCTGCGAAACAGAGACGCGGGCAGGTGATATGCTCCTGGGCAGCGCGGTCGTCGAACCCTTGCAGCGCCTGGTACAGAGTGACGAACTGCCGCGCCTGGTCTGGTGACACGGTGATCTGCACATTAGACCAATCTCCGGCCTCGACGGCAGGCTGTTGTTCGGAGACTGCTTTATCCGTTTGAGCCGCCTCGACCGCCATCTCATGTGCTGCCGTGGTGACGCGTAGCATCGCCGCATATGGCCCGTTGAGCGGTGGAAAACCGCCCATGATGAGCGCCGACAGGAGATCGGTCCGAATGGCAAGCTGGAGCCCGATCAGCGCAAGCCAGGAGTAGCCATAGTAGGCAAAGCGATCTGCCCCCACAGCAGCAGCCACCGCGAGTAGATCGCTTGCGACGTTGGCCGGAGTCAGCGTTTCTGGTTTCGGGAGACGAAGACACTGTCCTTCATAGTCGAAAGCCACTACGCGAAAAGCGTCGCTCAGCCCCTGGATCAGTGAATAGCCCAGCGCGGGATCGGCTCCCCACTGGCGCATAGCTTCAGCCTGCGGCCCGGTTATGGGTTGTGGATTGACCGGTAGCAGCAGGGTCGGCCCTGCGCCGTGAACCTCGATCTCGATAGTGCTTCCGTCATGTAATGACGCTTCAAGCATGTGAGTTCCCTCCATCAATCACTGCAAGGCTACCGCGAATGGTAACCTTGTGTGTCTGTTACATCATTTGTACAGATCTGCAATTCAGGTACCGCATGCGTTTTGATCCCGCGCTGGCCAGGCTTTTTCTGGATCACACTCCTACTGTACAACACCGATGCCCAACTGGAGGGTTAAGCAACGTGGAGACGTTTGCATAGAAGTCTATCATATGCCTATTCAGTCTCCATATACCTGTTCAATGTGGGAGGAAGAAACATACTCACTGAAAGAGGTCTCCAGTTGTACCTGGGAGTTTGACATGACAGATCGTCTCAATCTGCGTGTCGTTGTGGGAAAGGTCTTCTTCTTCTGGTGTTTCCGGGAGGTTCCAGATGATACCAGCACACTGTACTCCTGGCTGTATCGTCAGATGCATAACCAGAAGCCAGGGGATGCCCCGTAGATCTGCCTGCTGAAAATTCGTATGGGAGACAACACTGTGCTCCATCTGAGCACGTCGCAGCACAGCCTGGCTCAGGTTTGTATAACTGAGATGAGCGCCGCGCAAATCAGCTTCTTCCAGGTCCGCCTTGTCCAACCAGGCACTACTCAAATTCGCGTGACTGAGATTGGCCCGCTTCAGATTGGCGTGCGTCAGGTATGCTCCATCATAGCGGCCAGCATCGTTCCCGATACTCGCGCACAGGAGAGCGGAACTCAGGTTCGCGTCGATCAAGTTGGCCCCTCTCAGGTTCGTCCTCAGACTCCAGGGGTCCCCACATATATTCGCGGAACTGAGATTCGCTTCCCGCAAGTTCGCGCTGACCAGCCGACATCCAACCAGGCAGGCATAACTCAGATCAGCCCCACGCAAATTGGCGTGACGAAGATCGGCTTGATAGAGGTCCGCTCCGTGCAAATCCGCACGCTCCAGATTGGCTCTCCGCAAATCGAAGTATCTCAGCGACCCACCAGGAAGCTTTACTCCACGCAGATCAGGGAGCACATGAGGATTCTCACTTCTCCACGCATTCCATGCAACGCTCCCTGTCTGCACATGCTCAAGATGTTCCCGGTTGGCCATAGACGTTTCTTCCTCTCGCGCTGTCTGTATCTCCCTGAGTTATAGACCAGGCGATAGAAAAGCGCAAGCGCCTGCAAAGCTGAAAAGAATCTTTCCTCAGCAGATGCGCGGCAGAGGATCGCCTACCAGCATGTCCAGCACGCGCATCCCACCTATCTCGGTGCGCAAGAAGACCATGCCTGGTGGCTCAGCCTGAACGGTGCCGATCAGTACTGCTTCGCGGCCCAGCGGGTGGGCGCGCATGGCTTGTAGAGCGATCTCGGCTTTTTCGGGAGCAACAATAGCCAGCATTTTCCCTTCGTTGGCGATGGTCAGGGGATCAAGACCGAGTAATTCACAGGCCCCACGCACTTCAGCCTGGACAGGCACGGCCTGCTCATCCACCGCGATACCAACCTCTGAACTCATGGCCATCTCGTTCAAGCAGGTCGCGACCCCGCCACGCGTCGGATCTTTCAGGCAATGGACGCCATCACCCACGGCTGCAAAGAGTGCCTCGACCAGCGTATGCAGCGGCGCGGTATCGCTCTGGACGGTGTTTTCGATGTCCAGTTCCTCGCGAGCCAGCATGATCGCGATTCCATGATTGCCAATTGGACCACTTAACAAAATCCTATCGCCTGGCTGCAAACGCGTCTGGGCCGGCAGGCGCCCGGAGGGG
>Ga0265338_10007007_pt1 | contig 14151 bp, 9 predicted proteins | sample 42126metaG_FD_193579 | JGI IMG/M metagenome (GOLD analysis project Ga0265338, IMG submission 193579) | Rhizosphere microbial communities from Carex aquatilis grown in University of Washington, Seatle, WA, United States - 4-21-26 metaG | ecosystem: Host-associated > Plants > Roots > Rhizosphere >... | reverse complement strand
GGTCTTTGACGTCGCTGCCTCCAAGAAGAAGGGCATGTGGATGGGTGGTCCCATCCCAATGGGCTACGACGTCAAAGACCGGCAACTCATCGTCAACGAGGAGCATGCGAAGAGCATTCGACGAATCTTCAAGCTCTATCTCGAAGAGGGCACCGTCCCTGCCCTGCTCGAGCGGCTGGTCCGAGAGCGGATCCGGACGGCGCCGCGCATATCGGCGAAAGGGACGAGCTCCGGCTCACGCCAGTTCACCCGAGGGCACATCTACAAGCTGCTGTCGAACCCGATCTACATCGGCCGCATCGCACACAAGGGGACCTCCCACCCGGGTCAGCATCAGCCGATCGTCGAACGGGACCTCTGGGATGCAGTCCAGGCAAAGCTATCCCACAACACCCAGGGCCACCGCGTACGCCGTGAGCGCGCACCGCGGCGATCGGCGCTGCTGGCAGACCGGCTGTTCTCTCAGGCCGGCAATCGGATGATCCTCACCCATGCCAGCAAGGCGGAACGGCGTTACGACTATTATGTGGAGCAGCTCGGAACATCGCGAGCTCAAGTCGCCAGCGATGCAGGCGTGCTGAGTGACGAGCCCCGAGAGACTGATGATCTTGCGCCGTTTCGTGGCACGAATCGTGCAACGGTCCTGCGCCTGCCGGCTGCGGAGATCGACAAGACAGTCATCGCTGCGATCTCCAACCTGCTCGGCGAGCCAGCGAAGCTCATCGAGCACCTTGGCGAGCTGTCGGCGGACGAAGCTCGAACGGCCGTCGACAACGGTCGTTCCCTTGCTCGAAGGATCGATCGCAGAGGCGATGAGCTACGGTCCGTGATCCAACGCGTCATCGCATCGCGTCGCCAGCTCAGCATCGAGGTCGACTGCGACACCTTAAGAAGAGTCCTCGGGTTGGAACCTACCGAACGGAACGAGCAAGGCAATCCTGGAACGACGATCCATGTTCCGCTTACCTATCGTCGGCGCGGGCGTCAGGTGGCTCTTGCAATCGGATCGAAGGCCACCAACGCCGAAACACGCATCGACACCACCCTCGTGACCGCTGTTGCGCGGGCCTTTGATTGGTTCGAACGGCTCTCGACCGGCGAGGCGAGATCGATTGGCGAGTTGGCTCAGTCAGACGGTTTTGATGCGGCGTACGTCAGCCACGTTTTGCGGCTGGCGTTTCTTGCCCCAGAAGTGGTCCAGCAGATCGTGGCGGGCAAGCACGGAGCTGGCCTGACAGCCGACCAAGTCATTTGGCACAGCGATATTTCACCTATCTGGACGTGCCAGGCTAGCGTCGAGAGCAAGCCGGGCGATGGTCCGCTCTGTGCCAAAAACCGGTCCTGCCACGGGCCGGTCACCAAAACCGCCGACGTCGCAGGGTCAGTCCAAGCGCGCTTGCTGGAATAGACGGTAGAAATTGTCCGCTATCCGCGCGCTGCGAACGTGAACACCGATCTCCTTCCCCGTTTTGACATCAGCGGGATCCGCCGACAGCCAGTTCATGCTCGTTACGGTGAGGTCATCATCGTCCCATCCGAGTACTTTTGCGTGAAGGCGAGGACGGGCAACCGGGCTGATTTTGGCACCGTCGGTCCGCAGTTCCCTTGCAAGGTCCGCAGCCTGTGCGCCGGTGACAACCCCTGTAGTTCGGCCGTAAAAGAAACTTGCGACCACGTTTCGGGCGCGGGCTGCAGCTAGACTCGGAAGTATCATCACCGGGGTGGCCGACAGCCCGAGGCGATGGCTGAGGGCGAAGATGCGTGTCTGTGCTTCATCCCGGGCCTCGAGGGCCAGAGCGGCGTGATCGGAGTCTACCACGAGCCGCATCTTTGCGGTGCGTCCCCGCGGTTGCTGTCCATCGCCAACACGTCCACTGAGCATGGCCAGATCGATCGCGAAGTCGTGCCAAACCCCAGGCCGCCCTCGAGAGAGGCGGCTTAGCGTGCGCAGAAGCTCACCAATCAAGTACCGATCGCGCAGCCAAAGAGAAACTTCGAAGCTGGCCAGGTCAGAGCTGAGCCAGTTGCTCGAGCCCACAATACCGGACCAGCCTCCCCGCCCATTGTCAGCGACAATGACTTTGGCATGCGAGTGGGTGGAGAATGGATGTACGATTATGGAATCGGCGCGACCCTCACTAGCTATCTTGCCCATCAGCCGTCCGGCTGCTTGTCGCGAACTAGAAGTCGATGATGAAGCGTTGTCGTCTTGACCCCACATCAGGTCGATCCGCACCCCCCGGATCGACGCCTGGACGAGCAGCGGATAGACATCGGCAACCGCTTGGTCAGCCACAAACGTTGAGTGAATGATCAGACGATCACTCGCATTACGGATAATGCGATGCAACGCGTCGACATGAGTAGGGCCGTCAATGATGACATCTTCGGGTTCGAAGAGGTGGCTCTCGAGTGGCGCGAGTGACTGAAGATTGGGGATCGGCTGAGGGGCGACCGCTGCCGTCGGCGATGCTGATCGATCACTCGCAACCAACGCATGTTCAGCTCGAGCGAGAATTAGATTTCGGAGGGCAAAACTCGCGCGCGGAGGCAAGCCTTCGATGCTTTCTCCTCGTACGGAGACGACCGCAAACCGGTCAACCAACTTTTCAGGTCGGCGGTCGATATCGATGATTAGCTCGTCGTCGCCTTGGACGGCCGCAAGAATATCGTCAAGGTCTCCCGGCAACGGTGACTGTGGGTGCAGGAGCTCTATAGCGATCTGATCATCGCTTGCTTGCGGAAGCTGGTGATAGGGCCGAATGTCAAGGTCGCGGCTTCGAAAAGCGCTTCCTGTGATCTGTTCGATCGCAAAACCCCGCCAACTCGCAAGAGTTTGGGTAACGGCCGGCAGCCGATCTCTTTGAGATCGATTTCTTCCGTCATCTGTCGCTTGGAAAACCAAACGGGAGCCGACTGAAACGAGTTCCACCCACCCTGCACGCATCAGCCGAATGAGGGCCTCAATGACCACCCGCCTTGGCAAGTCCGAGCGCTCTTCCAGGTCTTTGGCAGACCCCTCTTCGATCGCTACCGCATCCAAAAGGGCGTGTTCGACAAGGCTCCACCGCCGACCTTTTTCGACGATAAAGCGCCGGCTTCCGCGTTGGATCGGGAACGAGACATACACCGCCTTCATCCGGCACCGCCCCGAAGGCTTGCCCAAGGCACCACTGCCGCCTCCCCGCGCTTTTGTTCTGCGGCGAGCTGAAGAAGGAAGGTCTTCACAAACCCCACATCCGAATTTGGCATTGCGTCCGCGTTCTTCACGACGCGCTCAAGGAACTCAAGCGAACCTATCACTATGAGTCTCCAGCGCGCCCGGCTGAGGAGCACGTTCATTCGTCGATTGTCAGTAAGGAAGCCAAGAGCTCGAGCAGGAGCGGCATGAGCATTATTGCGGACAAGCGAAACAACAACGGCGTCCGCCTCTCCACCTTGGAAAGAGTCGACCGTGCCGCAAAACTGCGACTCTTCGATCGCTGGCGCGAAGTCACTTAGGTGCGCGAGCAAAGTGTCCCGCCGCTTGTCGATTGCCGTCCGTAGGGCAGTTACCTGCCGCCAGTATGGAGACAGGACCGCGAGCGGCGGCATGCTCTCCGCCGCGGGGCTCGACCTCAAGTGCGAAAGCACCTCGATGACTGCTGATATCTCTGCTGTATTCGACCAGGGTGGAGCTTTTTCCCCACTGTTCCCGCCCGGCGCCTCTGATCGGGAGTAGGGCATATCCACAAAGACGATGGGCCTGTCCGGCAGGCGCGAGGGGTCATTCGATATGACCGGAGGCTTGTCGCGTGCAAACTGTTCCTGACGCCTCTTGTTGGTCTCCAGCTCACCTTCGTAGAAGCAAGCTGAGACAATCCGCGCGATTGCGGGATGCATGCGGTACTGCTCGGTCAGCCTGAGAGCGATTTTCTTCCCGCGAGCAGACTTCTTTTGTCTTTGCAGCTCCCTTTCGGCGAACGTCTCAAAGAGTGACACCACGTCAATGGTGTCTGCACACGCGCGACCTAGGTCCTGGCCGAGGCCGCTAACCTCTTCGAAGGTGTCGTCAAGCCCAGGGTCTCTGAGAAAGCGTGCCAGAAGGTCTTCCGTAATTTCGACCACGCGACGAACGCTCTCAGTGAGACTGAGAACACGGCGAATTCGGTCAATGTCAAATGGTGGCAATTGCTTGTGGTCGCCAAGCATCAGTCGCCGATGGGAGAGCAAAAGTGGTGACAAGAGTTCTCCACCCGTCGCCTTCGCCGCCTCTTCCACGATTGTCCAGTCGAACAAAGAACGATCTTCTATCAATCGTTCGACCGCGCCAGAGTTGGTAGTTGCGAAAACGAGATTGGCTGCGCGCAGCACGATCCCCTCGGTCGCGCGTAGCTCTCCTGTAAGCCGCTGTCGATCCTGCGGAGATATGACCAGGCGCCCGTTAACAGTATGGCTGGTGGCTCTGGCGACGTAGCTTAGCCTCGCTTTGATCTTTTCCGAGGCTATTTGGGCGAGTGGACTATTTGAAAGGTTTGTGAGCAGGCGTTCCGCCTGCACATCGACTTCGTAGTCACCCGCAGCCTCATCATCGTCGGCAGGACGCGCGCGAACCATCAGTGGCTCCGTGAGGGCAGGCTCATTCTCAAAGATTTTCTTTAGCTCACCCATCAAGTGATCAATCGCAGAATTGCTTTGCGCAGACAGGAGGATGCGGCTTGCCGCTTCGTCTTCAAAACGGCGCCTTACAATGTCACCTACGAGATAAGTCTTGCCGACCCCGGGGGGTCCTTGAAGCAGAAACAGCGGAATGGTCGACATGATCTCGCGAAGTGCTGCCTGCTTCGAACTGTCAAGTTTCTTGAATGCCTCCGACGTCTCGTCCAGAGGATCGTGGCTCTTCTCGATGCGCCCACGGGGATCGACAAGCATACGCAAGAGCTCAGCCTGATCCCGAAGGGCAGCGAGGGCCTTTACCCTCCGCTTGAACTGAGCAGTCCTCCCAACCATGTGTGTGGGGAAGACGAAACCCACGGAGCGCGGCATGGGCGCGTCCGGACCCTCAAATCTCAATGACTGAAGACCGGTCAAATCCTCGGTGCCGGAATAGCTCCATTGGCTGAGAGCACTTTTCCGGTCTCCAAGTATTCCCTGTTCTGACAGCGTCCACGCAGCCTCTTGACCCCCTTCATCTGACTCCAGCAGTTTTGCTAGCCGTGCTGCTGGAGGGTCGATCTGAAGCAGCTTGGAAAGTTCCTCCCGGTCCTTGTCGCGCCGGGCGACGATAAGGATAGAATGCTGTTCGCTAGTCGATCGTGTTCGCCGAACGATTTCGATTGGAAATATGTCCGCCGCCGCGAACGCCATCTCGATCATGAGCAGGAGAGTGAACGCAAGATGCATGTTGTCAGTCGCCGACCGATGCGGCTGGACTTCGGCCAGGCGACTGAAAAGGTCGTCCCAGCGGCGGACTCTCCCGCGCCGGCGCGAGAAGGATTGATGGGCCTCTCGATCCGTCAGAAATTCCAGGCCGCTGGCGTCAAGCTCAGAGAAGTTACGGACCAAATGGGATGCCGGCGCCTCTTTGTCCGCCCGGTCGCACTGTGCGAATTCCCAAGTCCCTTCATCGACCGACCGCCGCGGGCGATACCGCGCGAGGCGATAGGTCAAAAGGTTGCCCGCCAGTCCGTAACTCAGATCCGTGCCACCCGAATTGCCGATAGCAATGAGACGCGGATGCGCACCTAGGTCCTCTTTGACGAAACGGATCTGCTCTTCTTGATCGTCGAGTTCGATCTCTTCGCTCGATGCCTCCCGCACGCTTTGCGACAGTCTCGATCGCGTCCCGAGACTCAGCAGGACACACAACTGCGCATCGCGTCCGGCCGCTTCAGCCGAAATGCTATCAACTAACTCATCGATGCGGTCGCTAATGTAGACCCCATCTAGTCGGTCCACCGGGATTAGTCCAAGCATCGCTCGGAGGAGACGCACCTCGCCGGCAGACGCGTAGTCAGCGACCTCCGACGGCACCAGCTTGAGATCAGCAAGCCGCGCTTGCGGGACATCGAGCAGCAACGCAAGGAGTAGGCCGAGGTCGCGCCAATCCCGTTTGAAGGAAAAGAGACTCTCCCGGCTGGGTATGAGCTTCGCCCCTTTTCTCCCCTGTGCTTCTACTGAAGCGATGCGCATCGACCACTCGAAGCCCGTTAGCCGAAAGTCGGGCTCCGCACTGAGGCCAGTGAAAACGGCCCAGGGGTCGATGCTTCGGTGTATCGCGCCCTGCGAGTGTAGAAGCTCGAGGCCTTCCGCTAAGCGACGAGCATTTTGCCACAGCAGGCGACGTGCTCTCGAGATCCGCGCTTGCGCCAAAAGCTCTGGTTTCTTGGCGGCGCTTTGTAGCGTTTCAAGAGGCGACCCGCGTCCGGGATCAAGAACAAGATAATAGCCATCCTCGTCCTGCTCGCTTGCCAGCATCGGCACGAAAAGCTCGTCGGCTCGGGGCAACGCTGCCAGCCTTTGCAGCTGCCTGATCTCGCTTCGCCAAATGTCCTCGACGTCGCTTTCATCGGCTCGCTTGCTGCGACGCCAAATCTTTATAAGCACCTCGTGACCGTTCGTATCCCGACCACGCAGGAGCCCTGCGCGCCCCCCCTTTGGCTCGGGCGCGAGCAGATAGCTCTCTTCCAGGGAATACTCTGCCAAAAATCCGGATCGCCGAGCCACGCAGTCCTTCAAAGTAAAGAGTTATAGTAGTCGACCATTCCTATCGACTGTATGCCCGTATGCAAGCCCAAGAGTATCCGGAAGTGCGCTCTGTTGTGAGCGAACTCTCTCCCTCACGCACTAGCCCGGGCAAGGCATTCGAACGTCGCATGAGTTTCGGACCACGCCCATCGGCAGCCTTCGATGTTGCCTGGACACGGAACGTTTTCGCGCGGCCGACATAGTCGAATTCGTTCGCTCGTCGATAGGGCGACAATCGACAACTCCGTCGAGGTGCTCTCCGGTATCGACAGCAGCGACAACGAGTGGCTGACGGTTCGGTAATCCACGTCAAATACACGGCGGCATTTTCGCCCCTAGGTCCAATTCGGAGAGGACCGCCTTGAGCCAGAAGCGGTCGCTGCCATTGACCGTTTGAGGCAGCCGCGGCTCAGCTAAGTCTTCTTGGAGTTTGGCCACCGGAGAACGGTCGGTCGCTCGCGCGGAGCGACGAGGTCTAAACAGGTCTGCGCGCGACTTACTTGGCCGCGCGGCACAAATTGCGTCGCAAGTTCCGCGGCTTACCCCCACGCTAACTCTCTTGATTGGGGACCGAGTCTTCCTGCGGACTTAGTGGCGGAGAGAAAGTCATCCCAGAAGTGCCAGAATCAAGGGCTCTTGGCGGTCGATTCGTCCTCTACCTACAAATGGACCCACAGGTGTTACCGCAGGCCGCTTGGCCGCCAAGCTTCGGGAGATTATGACGGCGCTCGGGCATCGCCAGATGGAAACGAGCGCCAAATACATCCATTGGGCGAAAGACGGTCGCACGAAGCTCGCCAAGCGGGCGGCTGGCCCCGCCGTGGCGGCGATGGGGCGCTAAATCAGAGAGCCGTGGAATTTGCGTTTCGCGGGCACCGGAAAGTCCGGTAGGTCCGCTATCATAGAGCGAGCCACCTGCGAGAACTTCGACTCCCCGGACGTGAGCGCCTCAATGCGCGGTGCGAGGCGTTTCACCCGCCGCTTATCCAACCGAGGGAGCCAAACGTTCAAGAGGTCATCATCGCTAATCTCGGCGAGACCGTCCGATCCGGTGGCGAGGGCCCTAATCTGGACCGCGAAAGCCTCAGAGCAAAGGCCTATGACTAGGTCGGTCAGCATGTCTTCCTTGCCCTCACGGAGCCGAAGACGAGCGCAACCGTTTGTGACGATAACGTCCTCACAATCGCCCGCGGCCATGAACCACTTGCCCGCACAACTCCAAAGATGCGGTATAAAAAAGTCGCCCGCGGTCGCCTTCAACTTGGCCCTGTCCGGAAGCTCCCAGCCCCGCACCTCCGAATAGTCATAGTCGCCGACGCCGACTTTCTCGATCTCAACATATCGGTAAGTCTTGGCACGGTCGATTTTCGCTCTAGCGGTGGGCACGATATCCAGTAGGTCACCGAGCCGAAAATGGGGACTCGATTTGATAGCCTTACGAAGAGCGAAGAACTTGTTAGAATGTCGTTTCGGATCGAGATTTAGATCGCCCGTGGCGGCCACGTCTTCGATATCTACCCCGCGCGTCTGAGCCCCTTTGGGAAGCTCTCGCTCTTCTCCCACCCATCCGAAACAGTCGGCGGCAGGTGAGCGGAGGAATTCCTCAAGCACGGCCGCGAAGTCCGCATCGAGTATGGGCTCGTTCGCCTCGTCCAACACAAGCTCTCCGGTCTCCTCGTTCCGCAGGTAAACGGGTGAACCGATCTTATTGCCCGCGTGCCAGCCCACCGACTGGATATTGCCAGCGAAGAAAGCATAATCGGCGCTCTCCTTCGCCGAGGCGAGCGGTCTCTCTCTTCGCTCCAAGACTACCACTGAGGCGCTCACGTCCGCCCCGGACTTCTTGAAGGTGAATCGGGGAAACGCGACGATCCCCACAATGCGGGTATTGCAGAGGAGCCACTCTCGAAGTGCTACGTATTCGACGCTTCTGTTTCCGAGGTAGCCATTGGGCAGAATGATGCCGATACGGCCGCCCGGCCGCGCCAATCGGACGCAAAGCTCCGCGAAAAGAATGCCCGTCTGCTGAGTCGTGCGAACCTCGTCGCCGATCTCGGCGCCAACTTCTCTCCGATTCCAGCGATGGCCCATGTCGAATTTTCGGAGCACTTCATAGCGGCGTTCTAGAATCTTCGTGCCGAAAGGCGGATTGCAAAGGACAATCGAGAACTGACGGCTATTGGGTCCAAACTCCTTGAGGCTATCCTCCGCGCCGATCTGCGTTTTCCCATCACCGTTGAGCACCATGTTGAGAATGCTTATCTGGACGGCTTGCTTGCTGTTGTCCGCGCCCCAAACCGAGGTTTCCGCCGCGGTGCCCACACGCCGAAAGGCGCTTATGAGGAAGTCCGCACTGCCACACGCCGGGTCATATACGTGCTCGCCGGGCTTGGGATTTGTAAGCTCCACGATGAAGTCGATGACCTCATGAGGGGTGAAGTATTGCGCAAGGTCCCACTTATAGAGGTCCTTCGCGAACTTCATGTAGAACTGCTGGATTACCTGAGTGCGCGAGCCGAGCACATTCACGGGCGCGAGGAGCTTCGACGCGTTGCGGAGCACTTCCGTCTCGCACGCAAATTTCTCCCCAATCTGCTTGTCGGCCGGGAGGTAGAGGTTGTAGTGCGCGGCCGCTCTCGCAAGCGCTGAGTTCAACCGCTTGGCAACCTCCTCATCGGAGAGAGCCTCTTCCGAGAAGTCTTGGAAGTCGAGCGGGACTCGTCGGCGTCGCTCGGGCCGGTGAAGGTTCTCGTCATGTATCTTGAGCAGGAGAAGCTGTTGGATGAGGGTGTATCGGTCGCTCTTGTCCACCACCTGGGCGTGGACCGCATCTTCGATTTTGTCGAAGACGCTCACGAGGTCTTTTGCGGGCTCAAGGTCGTCCAGTGTGAGTTGGGTGGAACCGACTCCATGCCCCCAATTCGGTATCTTGCTGATCGGGGCTTCGCGAACAACCGACCGACGACCCTCAATTGTCCGATAGAAAAAACGCTGTTCTAGGTCATCCCAATAGACACCGAGCGCCTCGATATCAGGGGCGAGATTGAGCGCGCTCTTGACTTGCGTTGCCTTCGCATCCTCTGCGGTGGTCCCGTCTCGCTTGATTTCGGCCAGCACCTTTAGGTGCTCAAGGCGCTTCTCAAGGGAAAGCCCTCGCACATCGTCATAGGCGCGATCATACACCGCGAAGTCGGTGCGGAAGGAATTGCGCCCAGCGTTCCCGAGGCGGAAGAGGGTCGTCTCAATCCCGAAGTTCTCCTTCGGATACTGGCGTTGGAGCAGATAGCGGATGGCGTCGATCCGCTGCTTCTCCTCGGTGAAGGTCAGTTGGTCCGCGGCGCGCTGGGGCACTCGCAAGCTCCCCCGTATGGGGCAGTGCAATAGCGTCGCTTCCATGGGTCCCCCGACCGACGACAATGGTGTCGGGCCGAATCAATAGCAAGTGTCGGACGCTTGCACCATGGTGAAAATGGAACATGGGCCACTGGTGGTCCGGCGAGGCCCTAGCGCCTAGCAGCAACCCGAGGCGGCGCTCTCAGCCGCACCCGAGGAGCAACACGCCGCTGCTTCTGCCTCAGCAGCGGCGGCGACCGCGCGATGGCGCGGCTTGCATGTCGCCGGGCGCTTGCCGAGCCGCACGATGGCGCTATCCTCGGTGAAGGCCACGTCGGTCACGTCGAAGATACGCATGGCTTCGCCGGGCTGACTCACTTCGAGGGTGAGGCGGGCATCGGCGTTGAGCCGCACCTTGGCATCCACCTGCCCGAGGATGCGGCGGAACTTGCCCACCTTCATGAAGGTCCCGCCGTCGCGGGCGGGAATGTCCTCCACCTGCAATATCGTCTCCTGCCAAGCGTCGGGGTTGCCGCCGCAATCGAGGGTGACGAAGGAGCCCGCCTTGACCTCGGTGACGTGGTAGCCCGCTTGCACCTGCCGTCCGTCGCCATATTCCAGCACGAGGGCCTTCTCATCGTGCGGCGCGAGGACGGCGAGCACCTTGGCGAGGGAGCTATCGGCCGGGGCCGCGCTGATGCTTGCGTGAGCGTTCATGATTGGGTATCCTCATTTCAACGACTCTTGAGATATTGAAATGAAGATCGAAGAAACACAAGCCCTAGACGCGTTCGGTGCCCTCTCTCAGGCGACTCGCCTCCAAATGGTGAGGGCGCTTGTGGTCGCCGGTCCCGATGGCCTCGCGGCCGGTGCGGTAGGCGATGCGGTGGGCGCATCGTCCTCGGCGGCGTCCTTCCATCTGTCCCACCTTGAGCGCGCCGGGCTCGTCCAGTCGCGCCGCGCCGCGCGTTCCATCATCTACACCGCCAACTATGAGGGCCTCTCGGACCTCGTTGAGTTTCTCATGCGCGATTGCTGCCAAGGTCGCCCGGAGGTTTGCGCTCCGGCCGGACTCGTGGCGGCGGACTGTTGCGCTCCAACCGCCACCAAGGAGATGGCCTGTGCCTGCTGACAAGACCTACAACGTTCTCTTCCTTTGCACCGGCAATTCGGCTCGGTCCATCCTCGGGGAGGCCATCCTAAATCACCTCGGCAACGGTCACTTCCGCGGCTTCTCAGCGGGGAGCCATCCAAAGGGCCAGGTCCATCCGATGAGCCTCGAAATCCTCAAGGAGAACGAGATTCCAATTGAAGGATTGCGCTCCAAGTCGTGGGACGAGTTCGCCGTGCCCGGCGCGCCGCAAATGGATTTCGTGTTCACTGTTTGTGATAACGCCGCGGGTGAGGCGTGCCCGTTTTGGCCGGGTCATCCGATGACCGCGCATTGGGGAATCGAAGACCCTGCGGCAGTGACCGGCACGGACCTCATGCGCCACGCGGCCTTTGCTGACGCTTACCGCTTCATGCGCAATCGTGTCCTTGCCTTCACGAGCCTGCCGCTCGCCAGCATTGACCGCATGTCGCTCACCACCAAGCTCCAAGGCATCGGAATGATGGATGGCTCCACCTATCACGCACCACAGGTCGCGTGATGACCGGTCTTGTTGCAAAGCAAGTCTCCGGGTCGGACGGCGGACTCCGGGACGCTCTCATCGCCGCGGACCTCCCAATCGAAGACCTCAACGAGGGCGGACGGCGCTTCTTCCGCCTTGATCTGCACGGCCGCACCGTGGGTTATGGTGGCTTCGAGCCGCACGGCGCATATGCGCTCGTCCGCTCCGTGGTGGTCCTCCCGGAGGCTCGCGGCAAAGGACTAGGGCGTGCCATCGCCGAAGAGGTCATGGCGAAGGCGAAGGCGGAGCGGTGCACCGAGGCGTTCCTTCTCACCACCACCGCGGCCGACTTCTTCGACCACCTTGGCTTCAAACAGATGGACCGCGCCTACGCCCCCAAGGAAATCTTGGCGACGAGGCAAGCGGCCACCATCTGCTCCACCGCCGCGCTCCTAACCCGCCCGCTCAATGACTGACTTGGCTCGCCGCCTCGCTGCCGAGGCGCTCGGGTCCGGCGTCCTCGTCGCCACGGTGGTCGGCTCGGGCATCATGGCGCAATCGTTGACCACGGACGGCGCGCTCGCGCTCCTCGGGAACACACTCCCCACCGGGGCCATCCTCGTAGTGCTTATCACGATCCTCGGGCCTATCTCGGGAGCCCACCTCAATCCCGCTGTGTCCATGGTCTTCGCCCTCCGCCGCGAGCTTCCGGTGCGCGAGGCATTCCTCTACGCGCTCGTCCAGATTGTCGGCGCGGTCGCGGGGACGGTGATAGCCCACGCGATGTTCGGGCACCCGATCCTCGAAGCCTCAAGCAAGGTGCGGACCGGGATGGGGCAATGGCTTTCCGAAGGCGTGGCGACGTTCGGCCTCATCGCCGTCATAGTCGCTGGTATTCGATTCCAGAAAGCGGCAGTGCCATGGCTCGTTGGCCTCTACATCACCGCGGCCTATTGGTTCACAGCCTCCACGTCCTTTGCCAATCCGGCTGTGACCATCGCCCGCGCGTTGACGGACACCTTCGCGGGCATCCGCCCAATCGACGCGCCCGGCTTCATCGTGGCGCAGCTCATCGGCGCGCTCGCGGGGCTTGTCGCAATGGGATGGATGATCGGGCCGACGGCGTCCGTGCAGGACGAATCCGAAGAGGGCGCACGAGGGCGGTCCGCGTAAAGGGAGGCCTAGTGGAACGTCGCTCCGGCCGGGGCGGTCGCAACTAAGTGGCCGCGCCCATCGTCAATCTCAATCCATCGCTCCGTAGTCACATCGTCTCGTGACAGGCGAAACAGTTCGCGAGCATCTTCCCGAGCGTGATCCCATGCCGCTCGAAGGTCGAGTAGCGCCACGCCCTCGTGATCGAGGTAGATGACGTCGCCCCATCGAACATGAAAATAGAAGACCGACATGCGGTCTTAAATATCGCCCGCGGGTCTCGGCGTCACACGATTCCGCACTTAGGCAAATGAGTAGTTGGCTCCGCCGCGGGGCCTAAAGCTCGGCAAGGGCTCCGTCCAATTCTGCCACGACGAGGGCTCGAAGAGCATCCGGCGAGGAGCCTTCGACGTGTTGCGCGACGCGGCTAGGGATGGCGGTCAACAATTACTTGGCGACTGCGGCGCGGCCCTCAAAGGCGGCCGTCACCTCCCCAATGTCCCGGAGGTCACCTCGCGCGAGGCCGTGCTCGAACTCCAACTTGGTGGATTGAAGGTCGATTTTCCGCGCGAGCAGCATGTTGGGCGGGAGGTGGTCTAGGTCAATCGGGGGCTCTTCGCGCTCGTTCCACCATTCGTCTCCATCATCCTCGCCACCATCGTCCTCGCCGATGGCTTCGAGCGCCCCGTTGACGAGGTCCTTGAGCTTGGGGAGGGCCGCGGCCGCGGTGAGCCCGGCGAGCTTCGCAGCGGCCTCGGCAAGGGGTCGTGCGTGCCGCGTGATGATGGCGGCTTGCTCCCGGAGAAGTGTGGCCGCGACCTCGGGTGGCACGGCGCTCACTTGGAGGTCCGCGACCTCGTCCTCCCTGGCGCGCACCTGGACTCGGAGGCGACGCCCGCGGGCATGGGTGAGCGCCACGGGGACGCGCTTGGCATTGGTGACAACGGCCGCCAACGCCGCGGAAGCCTTCTCGGCGTCCAGCGAGCCATCGGGGAGAACGGCGGCAGCGAGCGCCCCGGATTCGATATGACGACGCACGCTCGATTCGGCGATGCCCTCGCGGCGCGCAAGCTCTCGGCGGGATATGCCTTCCATCACTCGACTCCTACTTTGCGGCGCGGTCTTTGCGCGCCTCCAACGTCCATCTCGCACGCCCATCTCGGCCTCGGTGCGGCGTGCGCCGTGAAATTCCAGTCAATAGGTGGTCCCACTCCGGGCTGTCGCCGTCCCTCATTGCATCCAAAGCCAGAGAGGACCCGAACAATTCGGCCCGTCCATTCCAGTCAACACCTCGGGGCCCTCTTTGGTCCGGGTGGTCCGTGTGGTC
>Ga0265338_10007006_pt1 | contig 14151 bp, 10 predicted proteins | sample 42126metaG_FD_193579 | JGI IMG/M metagenome (GOLD analysis project Ga0265338, IMG submission 193579) | Rhizosphere microbial communities from Carex aquatilis grown in University of Washington, Seatle, WA, United States - 4-21-26 metaG | ecosystem: Host-associated > Plants > Roots > Rhizosphere... | reverse complement strand
CAAACGTCTTTAAAGCTCTGTCGAGGCATTCGAGATAACGATGGACAACACCATCACCAAGATTGACGCCCTGGAGCGGAAAATTCGTGCGTTCAAAGATCGTCCAAAAGGAACCGAGGAATTTGAGGTGGACGAATTAGGTCTCGCCCATGAGGAAGATGAGGACGCCCAGGAGGCACTCGAAGTCGGCGGCAAGTTCAAATATAAATTGGAGCATCTCCGCCTTGACGACTGGTTGCGCGATTTGAAAAAGGACAAGGACCAGCTTCATCTGCTCTATCTTAATGCGAAGGATGTGACGCCGGAGCGTGACGCCAAGCTCACCGTATTGAAAGAGCACATCGCTAAAAAGGTGCAAAGCCCGGAGAAGAATCGGAACGGGGAGGCGAATCGCAAAGTCCTCGTCTTTACTGCTTTTTCCGACACGGCGGAATACCTCTATGAGAATCTTCATCAATGGGCGAGGGAACTCGGCGTCCACGCTGCCCTCGTCACGGGTTCCGGCACAAACCGCACGACCCTTCAGCCTGCCGGGTTTGAACAACACACGGAATTCAATCACATCCTGACCAATTTTTCGCCCCGGTCAAAGCGCCGCGCCAAAAACCCTAAGATGCCCCAGGACAGTGAGATAGATTTGCTCATCGCCACGGATTGCATTTCCGAAGGTCAAAACCTCCAGGATTGCGATTTCCTCGTCAATTATGACATCCATTGGAACCCGGTGCGCATCATTCAGCGTTTCGGCCGTATTGACCGAATCGGCAGCCTCAACTCTTTCGTGCAATTGGTGAATCTCTGGCCGACACAGAATCTTGACAATTACATCAGTCTGAAACACCGCGTTGAGGCGCGCATGGCGCTGGTGGACATCGCGGCCACGCTGGAAGACAACCCGCTCAAATCTGAGGAATTGGAAGAACTCATCAAGGATGACCTCAAGTACCGGGACCGCCAGTTGTTGCGGCTCAAGGATGAAGTCCTCGACATCGACGACCTGGACGACAGTGTTTCGCTCACGGAATTTACCCTCGATGATTTCCGCATTGATTTGCTGAAATACCTGGAAGCCAATCGCAGCATTCTCGACGCCGCGCCATTCGGCCTTTACACCGTTGTTCCGCCGTCAGAGACAATCAAAGCCGTTGGCCCCGGAGTGATCTGGTGCTTCCGGCAAAAGACGCCCCGAGGCGGTGAGCCTGGAAGGCCCACCGAAAAGGTGAACCCCTTACAGCCCTATTTTCTGGTTTACGTGCTGGACGACGGAAACATGCGTCTCAGTTTCGCCCAGCCGAAACAAATTCTTGGCATTTACCGCGACTTGTGCGGCGGCAAAGCATCACCCAATGAAGAACTGTGCAACCTGTTTGACCAACAAACCAAGGACGGCCAGAGCATGGCCTTATACAACAAGTTGCTCCAAAAATCCGTTGAATCCATCGCGGCGACCTTCCGGAAACGGGTAGCTGGTGGCCTGCAAAGCGGACGCGGCTTCGTGATTCCCGACCAAGGTGAGCAGGCGACCGAAAATTCCGAATTCGAGCTTGTGACCTGGCTGGTCATAAAATCGCCATGAACGCCATCGAAACCAAACGCGCCATTGAAAACGCGCTGAAATCGTTTGGCACGATGCCGCTTGTCGCCGCCGCTGTATCCCTTTTTGAATCCCTTGGTTACAAGAGCCAGAAGCGTATCGCCCTCCTGCCGAACACGGTCGAGACGTTTCTTGCCAATTTTGCCCAAAATCGTCCACTCAACTCGCAGCACGCGCTCCTGACAGATTGGCAATCCGTTTATTTCCTTTTCCAACTCACGGACGATGAAGTTCGCGCCGCAGCCCAAGGTAATCAACAGTTTCTTTTCGACAGCCAGGGCAAATGGAACGGTGCTGCAATGGAGTCCTATTTGTTGTTCGCGGTTTCTCTTGCAAAGCCGAATTACACACGAACACAGCTTTCCACCATCACCCGCGCCGTCAATCGTCTGTTCGACATGCCGGCCATGATTCTATTCCGGCATGGCGATGCGCTCACGTTGGCTGTCATTAACCGCCGGTTGCATAAACGCGACGAGTCCAAAGACGTTTTGGAGAAGGTTACTCTAATTAAAGACATCCGCTTTGCAAATCCGCATCGTGCCCACGTTGAAATTCTTTTCGATTTGTCCTTCGATGCGTTACACGAAAAACTTGGCTTCACCAATTTCGTGGCGCTCCATGCTGCGTGGCAGAAAACGCTTGACACATCCGTTTTGAATCAACGCTTCTACGTGGAATTGGCAAATTGGTATTTTTGGGCTTTGGAAGAAGTCGCGTTTCCAAAGGACGCACCCAAAGACCGTGACGGGCGGGATTCCCTTAGCGTTATCCGATTGATTACCCGCCTGATCTTTTGTTGGTTTCTAAAGGAGAAGGCCCTGATTCCCGAGGAGTTGTTCCAAGTCGGGAAAGTTTCTTCTCTTTTAGATTCTCTAAAGGATGATGAAAATACATATTACACGGCCATTCTCCAAAATCTCTTTTTTGCCACGTTAAATACCGAGATGGATCAAGTGGGCAAACCACCATCCCGCCGTTTTATCGACGAAACCAAGGACAACGAGGATAGCGAAGATCACATGGTGCATCAGGTCTGGCGATACGAGGAACGCATTAAAGATAAAACTCTTTTCACCAGGCTCATGCGCACCGTTCCATTCCTCAACGGAGGTTTGTTTGAATGCCTTGATGAGCGAATGGAAAGAAATGGCACTAATTACACGCGTGAGGTCCGGGTAGATGGCTTTTCAGTAAAACCGGCCAAGCAACCCAAGGTCCCAAACTCTCTGTTTTTTGGACCGCAGCGAACCGTGGATTTAAGCAAAGCGTACGGCGAGCTTCGTTACAATCAGACCAAGGTGTGGCCTCTCATCCCTTTATTGGAACGCTACAAGTTTACCGTTTCCGAAAACACGCCAATTGAGGAAGAAATTGCTCTCGATCCAGAATTGCTGGGGCATGTCTTTGAAAACCTGCTGGCGGCCTACAATCCTGAAACCGACACCACAGCTCGAAAGACGACCGGCTCTTTTTACACGCCGCGCGTGGTTGTGGATTTCATGGTGGACGAATCTGTCATCGCTTATTTGGGAACGAAGCTGCCAGCCAGCAAGGATCGAGACTCCCATTCCTCGAAACTTCACCAACTCTTGGCCTACACTGCCGCCGACCCTGATTTCACGCCTGCCGAAACCGCCGCGCTGGTGCAGGCCATTGACCAAGTGAAAATTCTCGACCCCGCCTGCGGTTCCGGGGCGTTCCCAATGGGCGCATTACATAAGCTAGTCTTTATTTTAGGGAAACTGGACCCTGGTAATGCCGCTTGGAAGGAGCGACAGCTTGCCAAAGCGCGGCAGCTCGACGTTGGTCGCGAGGCGGCGGAACTTGCCGTTCAAGAAGCCTTTGACCGTGACCAAGGCGACTTTGCTCGCAAACTTTATCTCATTGAAAATTGCCTATTCGGATTGGACATTCAACCCATTGCGGTTCAAATCACCAAGCTCCGCTGTTTCATATCGCTCATAGTCGAACAGGAGCCGGATGACAAATTGCCCAATCGCGGTATCCTTCCACTACCGAATCTGGAAACCAAGTTTATCGCAGCGAACACGCTTTTCGGGCTGCATCGGCGGGGACAAATGGAACTGGTGGCACAGGATGTTGAATCCAAGAAGTCGGAACTTCGGACGGTGCGGCACCAGCATTTTCGTGCGAGACGTTTCAGCGAGAAGAAGGCCTTGCGCAAACGCGACAAGCAACTTCGCGCTGAACTAGCCGATCTTCTAAAATCCAACCATCTCCTTTCTGGCTTGGAAGCTGAGATCATCGCATCGTGGGACCCTTATCACGCGGACCACAGCGCGCCTGTTTTCGACGCTGAGTGGATGTTTGATTTGGATGGAAAAAATCGCCACGCCACGTCCACGTTGCGTGGCAATTTCACCCTTCTCAACGAAACACACGGGCAGATGGAGATTGTGCCGTCTGTTACCGTCGCCATCGGCTTTGATATTGTGATTGGCAACCCTCCTTATGTGCGACAAGAAGAATTAACAAGTGTGAAGGCGCTCGAAGGGACACCAGGCGAGCGACCGCTCAAGGAAGCCCTCCAGGAGGATTACTTCTGTTATACCGGGACGGCCGACCTCTATGTGTACTTTTACGAAAAATCCTTTGATCTCCTTGCCGTGGGCGGCGTGCTTTGTTTTATTTCATCGAATAAATACTTCCGGGCCGCGTACGGCGAAAAGCTCCGCCACTTCCTGGCCGTGAACGGAGAGGTGCGCACACTGATTGATTTTGGCGACGCCCCAGTATTCACGGCTATCGCATATCCAAGCATAATTCTGGTGCGCAAGCTGCGCGAGACTCGTGATAAGGGCACCCTGAATCCGACGCTGAAAGACATAAATACATTTCAGGACCTGATTCCAGCGTCCGCGCGAACGCGAACGCTGAGTTGGGTCCCTGAGCCACCCATCGAGGAATTCCCGGAAATCTTCTTCACCCGTGGATTTGAAATCCCACAACGCGAACTCAAACCTGGGGGCTGGCGTCTTGAATCGGCGGCCAACCTTCGGCTTTTGGAAAAAGTGTGCCGAGTTGGTCCGGCATTGGGTGAATATGTGCGAGGAAGAATTTATCGCGGAATTGTTACTGGGCTTAATGATGCCTTCGTTATTGATGGCGCAACGCGCGCCCGCCTTATTGCCGAGGATTCGAGATCTAATGAGATTATCAAGCCTTGGCTAAGAGGAAGGGATGTGAAGCGATGGAAAACAACACCGAAGGAGTTATGGCTTTGCTATATTGGGTGGGAAACAAAAATTAACCAGTATCCTGGCATTAAACATCATCTTGCTGGATTCCAAAGAAAACTAATGGATCGTCCAGAGGTCAAAGCCGGTCGGGTCCCTTGGTACGCAATGAGCCGTTACGCATCAGATTACTGGCAGGAATTTGAGAAGCCAAAGGTGGTTCTTCCCGCAATCGCTGACGACGTCGAGTACGCCGTGGACCGAGATGGATTTTACTCAAACGATAAAACCTCGATTTGTGTGCCAGAAAAACCAGAATTTACCTGTGCATTGCTCAACTCCCATGTACTTTGGTGGGTCATGCGCCAAACCGCTGCAACCAAGCAGGGGGGATTTTACGAGTTTAAGCCTATGTACGTCTCCAAGCTGCCAATTGCGACAGGAAACATCGCTGTTGAAGAACAGATTACGGAGCTTGCTAAGAAAGTGATCGTTAGAAAAGAAGTTGATGCAAGCGCGTTTGTTGATGATTTGGAATCCGAAATAAATGGCTTGGTGGCGCACCTCTATGGACTGACTGAGGAAGAGTACCGGATTATCTTGGACAGCATAGTGGCATATCCTGGAGGTGTAGGCGCATTGAGTGCTTACCGCGAAAGCGCACGCAAATTTGAAAAATGAATACCGAGGCTACATCGAAGCCAAAAACGGGGCCAAGGCTTCCATTAGAAAAGTTCCGCCTTCAGAACTTCAAGGCTGTGCGCGACAGCGGGTTGGTAACGTTCACTCCGCTTACCGTATTCATCGGTAACAACGGATCGGGAAAAAGCAGCCTCATCGAAGGTTTGGAAACCTTTCACAACATCGCCCTCCACGGTCTTGACGAGGCATTTCTTGCGTGGCGTGGGTTCGAGCACGCTTGGAACCAAGCCGTGCCACACGATAAGAAAGAGAATCAGATTGGTAAGCTAAAACGACAGAATCCAATGGCGTTTGAACTTGAGGGTTTGTTGGCGGATTCGCCATACCACGGTGATTGCGAGATCGCCACCGATTTGAAGGACGGAAACCAGATTGTATTTACACGAGAGGAGATAGCTGACTTTTCAAGCCCGTATCCAGACGACAATCCCGTTTCTGAATTGCAAACAAACTTTTGGAATTTCGCCGTGTCTAATTGGCAGTTCCTGAATTTGGAGCCTCGCCTTATGTTAGACCCGAAGCCTGAAACGCGGACAGGTCGAAACATTCGTCTGCTCAAAGATGGTTCAAATATTGCGCAATACCTTCAATCTATAGCCGACAAAAATCCGGGTGTGCTCGATGGAATTGCAGAAACAATCAAAAGCGTTCTGCCGTACGCCACTGACCTGCGCCCGGCCATCACCACGGAGCTTCAACGAACAGTCTATCTCCGACTTTATGAAGACGGTCTCGGTAAGGAACATGTGCTGCCAAGCTGGTTGTTTTCACAAGGCACCTTGCGAATCGTCGCTCTGCTGGCCGTGCTCCGCCACCCAGAGCCGCCCACGGTAGTATTTATCGAGGAATTAGAAAACGGACTTGATCCGAGGACGATTCATCTGATCGTGGACGAAATCCGTTCCTTCATCGAGTCGGGCGGCCAGGTCGTAGCAACCACCCATTCCCCTTATTTGCTCGACTTGCTTGATCTGTCGCATCTGATAATCGTAGAAAGAAGCAAGTCTGGCTCGCCAACCTTTAGGCGCCCCTCAAAACGGAAACTTAAAGGCTGGAGCGAGAAATTTGCTCCGGGGCGACTGTACACAATGGGAAATCTTACGGAAAGCTGACCCGTGCCTGGAACCAAGGAAAAAGTCGGATTCATTTTTGAGTGCGGGCGTGATGGCCCGGATTACAAAGTTTGCCATCACTTTCTCGACCGGCTCAATGGAGACATCGAGATGGTGCCCAGGTTTCTCGACAACAAGCCAAGATTATTAGACGAATGTGGCGAAGTAGCATCGGCCCTCATCGAAATTGAGAAATGCACTCGTGTCGTAGTATCATGGGATCTGGAGCCGGCGTGGGGCGGAACCGCCTGCCGACACGACGATAAGGAAAAGGCGTTGCAATCATTGTCCGGCGCAAGTGTTCCATTGGCCAAGGTGTTGCTGCTCTGCGTCGAACGCGAGCTTGAATGCTGGCTCATGGCGGACAAGCGCGCATTGCAAACTGTAATCGAAAGGTTTAAGCATCCTCACCCGGTTGGAGAGCTTCCAGATTACCGCCGCCCAGACCAGCAGATTCGGCGTCCCAAGACGGAACTCATTCGTCTTTTCCAAAGGGAATTGGGAAAATACCGCAAATACGTGGATCGGGACCACGCCATGTATCTGGCGCGATCAGTAAACGACTGGTCGAAAATTCGGCGCTCAGATTCCTTTCGTCGTTTCGCGGAGAAAGCTGCCGGGGTTCAATTGCCGTGACCGTGACCAACAGGTGATCCCGCAGTCGCTGTGGCGGACAAGTCTAAACAAGGTTTGTCTCGCGGCCTCAGCCGTTGTTAAATCGGATCATGTGTGATTCGTATAAAACTCCCTGGTTCGACCGGGATGCGGAGTAGATTAAATCGTGGAGGACGGACCAAAATGACAGTCACGGTCAGCCGTAAATGCGTTTTCTGCGGTTCCCCGGCAGACAGCCGTGAACACGTCTTTGCAAAACGCCTCTGCAAACGGGCGCACGTTGACCATCTTCCGGTGATTTCCGAATTTTATGCCGAAGGGGATGGAACCATGACGCGTCCGCCACATTTGCTCGATGGCGTTAAGGTGCGGCACGTTTGCACCGCCTGTAACAACGGCTGGATGAACGACCTGGAAGCCTGGTTTGAACAGCGTTTGGGCTGCCTAATCGAACCAAGCTGGCCAAACCTCGCACTCCCAATGATTGAGGCTCTCAGGGAAGAAAGCGGAAAATTGGCCCACTGGATGATTAAGACGGCGGTGATGTTTAATTTGGCAGCCCTGCAAAAAGACCGCGTTGCGTTTGATCCCGCCGTCACGGGGAAAATCAAAGAAGGAATTTTGCCCACTCATTGCTGGGTGGACTTGGCCTACTCCAAACTTTCGACGGTAGGCGGGGCAATCAGCAAATGTTTCCGCGTTGTCAACGGAGACAAATACAACCCAAGTCAGGTTTACTCAGCGGGTCTCGGATTCAGATTCACCATCCAATTTAACCACCTCCTCTTGCGAATCGCCAGAGTGCCCAAAGCCAACGTAACCTACGAATTCCCAACCGGCTCCGTGCCAGTCCGACTTTACCCCGATGCGTCGCCGAGCATACCGGAGAAATACTCGTACGACGACATCATGCAATTTGAACACGCCGTTGTGTTAAAGACATCCCTCAATTGCAAAGGCAACATCCGCTGATTTCCAACGCACTCCTATGGCCACCTGCCAACATTGCGGCGAAGAAATTGAATTCCGATGGATGGAGGGGCGCTGTGTCCCCATCCATCCAGGGGGCGGTTGGCACTGCGGCTCCGGGTCAAATAGCGGTGACGGTTACGTTGCAGCCCGTGAGCGCTCAGATTGGGCATTCAAAGATTTCACTCGCCCCACCAAATGCCCGGAGTGTGGCGCGGATGTATTTTTCATCCGCCACAACGGCGGCTCAGTTTGGGTCGATGAATTAGGTTGGCCCTGGCCCAAACACGCCTGTTTCGACAACGACGCTGCCGCCACAGAATTCACAGCCTGGTCGGCTAAGGCTTCAAACTTCACCAACCCCAATCTGGGTGTCATCACTTCTATCCGCCCGGAGGATAAATACGCAGAACCCGTAATTGAACTGAGGATGAGCGATTCCACCCGGCTTGCCCTTGTGCTTCGATGGACGCCACCATCCTACATCCTCTTGGGATCGCTGGTCATTCTCTCGCGTAAGGATAACCTACTGTTACATCCGACATACGGCGAAATCCCTTTCCACAGCGTTGTAAATCTCCCTGCCAACCCATCGGTGGCAGGTAAAACCCTGTCCGTCGATGAAGCCATCGCCCTGGCGGCAGAAAGAGTTGCCCGCGAAGCGTGGCAGGCGGTGCCCAGCGCTCTCTCTCGCAAGCGGAGGCTGAGTCAGGCGAAACTTGAGGCTCTTCGCATAATCAGGGCGATTCCATCCCGCCTCCGAGGCAAGGTTGAATACTACTTCACTTCTCAAAAATGGACACCGCTGATCTCCCGGGAACCAAAGAAATGAATCCACGCGGAAAATTCTTTCAGTCGCATGTGAAGAGCTGCACATCCTGATGGAACCGTCCGCCTAATCGACTCGGTCGTGCAAATAGTCATTGAATAAATCCATCACAGTTTCACTTTCCGAATCCAAAGCTCCAGTGGGCGTGCCGGCCCCCGTCAATTGCTTAACGATCATTGGTGCCACCACTCCAGGCCTTGCGGAAAACCCGGCCACAGTGCAGTAAAACATTACCACCTGGGAAATAGCCTTCTTTCCCGCAAATTTATTGACAAATTCCTGTCGGCTCCCCGTCAACGCATAGACTTTTGTTTCAAACTCTGTGAATATCCGCAAAATAAGCGTCCGAGCTGCGTCTATGTGCTGGTAGGCCAAATATCCCCATTCTCCAGACACCGGGTCCTTTGCCGCAGGCCAAATCTCATCGTGTGGAATCAAGTTCTTAAAGTTCACAACAACGATTCCTCTTTCGACATCGGCTTTTTCGATTTGATCAATCCCTTCCTCGACTCTTTCCACGAAGGACTTGGGATTCTTGCCATGACACGTTTTGCAAGCGAAACCCCATTGTTTTCCCTGAAACTCGCCGATCACGTCAGGATTTCGCCTATCCCCCTTTGAAGGTCTGATCTTGTCCAATTGTACCTTTGAAAGCATACGGAATAAAATCCCCGCCACGAACAGTTCAAAAACCTTGTTGTTGGTGTCTTTTTCCGAAGGAGTGGCCGAAATCGGAATCATGGAGAACTGCGACACATCCGCCGATCCAACCAATAATCCAAGATGCTGTAATAATTCCTCAAAATCTGGATGAGACTGAGCATTTAACATTTTCCGCGCGATTTCAACTAGGCTAAACGCCTGCCGCCAACGATCCCGACAATCAGTTTTTAAGTCGTGGACGGACTTGTCCCTACGACAGACGCGATCCTTGATGCTCGCGAGCGCGCTCCATTTGCTTCCCTTGCTGATTTCTTCCAGCGTGTTGCGCCATCCGGCGAGGAATTGGAAGCCATGATTCGCAGCGGGGCGTTTGACGAATTCAAAGACACCAGAACGCGCCAGTTTTGGCACGCCCAACATTTGTTGAAGACGTTTGGCGGTTCCGCCGAGTCGAACCAAGGCTGGCTGATGTCACCGCCAGGGCTGGAGCAATTGCCCGGTATCCCGCTCCATGAGCCATCGCGCCACCAATGCTTGGAATGGGAAACGGACTTGTTCGGTTTTGCTGTCAGCGGCCATCCACTCGAACTGTTCGCCGATGTCGCCTGGAAAACGTATTGCCCGATAAACCGTCTTGGCGAATTTGTCGGGCAGACGGTCACGACTTGCGGGCTGGTTGTCGAGCAGCGCACCCATCACCAAATTACCGGCGAGCCGATGAAATTCCTCAGTCTGGCCGATTGGACCGGCATCGTTGAAACCGAATTGTTTGCTCAGACCTACAAAAGCTATGGTCTTGCAACGATTCGATACCCGGTGCTTGAAATTGAGGCCAAGGTAGAAGCGTTTGAGAATCGGCATGGATTCTCGCTTCGAGTGCTGCGCGCTGGCGAACCACGCCTACTGAAATCCACCACAGCTTGAGACGGCTATTGCTGGTCACGAATGGACGAGAGGTTCGGCCCAATCCCAGAGTAGCCAGCCTCCTGATTGCAGCAATTGACCGTGGGAAAGACAAACCGTTTGACAAGTTTCGGAAACATCCTTTGCGGCTCAAGGCTCAAGCGCCCGGCGGATGATTTTTATAGCACGCTTTTTCCTAACCGTCCTTACCAAAGCCAGTAGTCACCACTGAATGGATCGGCCCCGTGTCTGGTTCTATTGGGCACCGTGCTCCCGCCATTTACTTTCGTTGCCTTCGACAGTTGCTTTGCGAGGGTCCGGGCCAGGTGTCAGGTCTCGCCAATGGTCGTAGCACCGGATTGCATCGTGGAAATTGGATTGAGCTTCGTACGCGGCTCCTTCCACAAACCACGCCTCTCCTTCTTGAGGGTTAATTGCAAGCGCCTTTTCACAGCACTCAATCGCTTCGGGGGAACGTTTCAGGCTGTAAAGGACGCTGCCCTTGATTCGTAAAGCCTTGGCTGATCGCGGGTATGAAACGATAATTCCCTCAATCTTCGCAAGCGCAGTATCCTTTTGACCCATCGCCAATAGCCTCTGAACCTGGCGCAATTGCTCGTCAAGGGTCGGGCCTTGGGGAGATGGCGGCGCTGGCACTGGTTCAATTACTACATCGTAACTTTGATTTGCTTCACGGCCACTCGCCGCAACATGCGCGTTGAGTTTGACTACGCCATCCTGACCTGCGATTCGTGACAGCGTAATAATACGTAGATCGCCACCTTCCTTGATCGAGTAGCTTGCGCGGTCAGCGGGAGTGATGTCGGCCGAAAATGCCATATCCTTGGGCGCAACGATCTCATCGGACAATTTGAACCACACAATAAGAGAATCACGATTGCTTTCTATCACCAAAGGCGACGGGTTTTGCAAAGTTATTGTGGGGGCCGGGAGTGGTGCAACATTGATTGTAAATGTTACCTCCTTCGATAAATCTCCAATCTTGGCAACAATTTTGATTTCTGCTGGTCCAGACTGACTCGTATGGATAATCAGTTTATAGTTGCGGCCACTATCATCAACCGGCTCCAAGATCAGGCCTCTTTGAGGAAGAATCGACGGAGACAGTGTTTCCGCAGAAACGGTCGGCCTTTGTGAAGGCGCTCCTCCATCAATAGCGAACGTCCAGTTTATGTCCTGACCTGATCGAACAGTTGTGTCATTTAGAGCAGGCGATATGGACTTGATAACTATTGGAATAATTGGCGGCTCGATATTGATGTCGTACGTTTGATTGGTTTCCCTCCCATCGAGGGTTACAACCCGAGCAGCCAAATGCACGGTGCCGCTTTCGTCTCTGATGCGTGAGAGCGTTACCGTGCGACTGGTGCCGCTAGATTGAACCGTGCTGGTGACACGCTCGGCAGGATCAACAACCGCAGAAAAGTTTAGCTTATCGGAATCCGTTTTCTCGTCGGATACGGTAAAGGGCAGTACAAGCGAATCACGGTCGCTCTTCAGCAAAAGAGGATCAGAGGACTGGATAACCAAACTAGGGAGGCCAAGCACCACGACTTCAAATGTGAGGTTGGTCGCCTTTATATTGGCATTGGCTCCGACCGTAATTTTAATTTCCCCTCTTCCGGTCTGGACGGTGCCCGACTGAACGGTCAGTTGAAGCTTCCTGCCCGTATCGTCCAATTTCTCGATGCGCAAATTACTGTTGGGAACCAACGTGGAGGTGAGAGACTCAACAGAAACTTTTGGCCTTTCCGAAGGTTTGCCGCCCATAATTGAAAATGTCCATGAAACAGAATCTCCAGTATGAATCTTTGACGTCGGCGGATTAGTGCGGGTGACGGTGATGGCGAAAGGGGGCGGGGGCCGCGTCGCCATATACAACCAAATAAAACCGACACAAATAATAGGAATTCCAACAACCGCACCTCGCTTAAGCGACTTCTTCCACCAAGGCTCAGGCGGAGCCGCTTCAATGAGATGCTTGTCTTTGCAATTGACAGGATCACACGGACAAACGAATTCTTCGGGTCCATCAAGAACGATAGGGACGAATTTGTTGGCTAATGGACAGCGGCCTTCATGATTAGTGCATAAATATTGCTTGGACTTACTCATTTTAAGCTTGATTTATCAAGTTCCTGACATCCTCAGCTTTGGCTCTGAATGTCAAGAATGCTGGATTAGAATTAGCTCGACCGCACTCAATAAACTTCGCTTTAATGAGCCCTTCCAGCTTGTCCAATAAAACCTTTTTTTGATCAATGTGATGATACGACTCCTTCAGTCTTTGATCGAGGTCATCTTTCATCGCCTTGAACGTAGTCATTTGCATACGTTTGCTCGCCACTACCAAATCCAACGTATCAAAATCAACTAAGCTTGATCCGATTTGTGCCATGCCGTCCTCATCGCGCCGTGCATATTGCAGTGTCTTGATTCCCCTTGCGTTTTCTTCCGGCAACACATAGCCGATAACGCTTCCGAGCAACATGTAGATGATGAAATCATCATCAGTATATTCCGCAGGATAAAGAGACGGCAACTCACCGATTCCCGGCCGACGTAGGAGACCTTTGATGGGAAGACGGTGGTTTTCAAGATGGACTTGATGCACTGATTCTATTTCGTTGCGTCTAAGTAGGTTTTCGTATCGCTCGCGAAGTTTGAGCATAGGAAGCATAAAGCGTAGCTCGAACCAGAAATTAACGCTGATCAAAAGAATTTCATTAGGACTATGGTCAGTGTCAATTATTTCCACTTCGCCGCCTTCCGGCGGGGAAGCCTGTTGAAATGCCTTTTTAACTTTCTCTCGGAATTCATCAAAATCCTTCGCAATTGCCGGATTTGGAGCTTTGGCTTTCGGTATAAAAACGAATAGGCGTCTCTGTGGCATCGTCGGGCTTCCACCAGCTAACGGTTGCTTCTCATCCTTATTGATTCTGAGGTACGCACCAGAACTGGCCACTAAAGTCTTGATATGAGGCGTTAGGCTCTCGATACTGCCGCCATAATCCTCGAACAATTTTTCGATTATATTACGACCGAGTATGCGTCGCAGCCCTTCCACTGGCTTTCCGAATAGGTTGGTGTGGGCCTTATCGCCAGATTGATCGCAGGTCCTCAGAATGTAGTCTTTCAATTTACCCTGGCCGACTTTCGTTGCCATGGCTCGGTTGCTTAACGGTTGCTTAAATGGTGCGGAATTAAGCAACCGCAATGAAACTCAAGGGGAATCAAGATGCACGCCGCGTAAAACGCAAACATCACGTAAATCATTTATTTGCAGTCATTTAGTGCGCATCCACTTGAAAATGAAGTGGTGCCAGCGAGTGGAATCGAACCACTGACCTCGGGCTTATGAGTCCCACGCTCTAACCAACTGAGCTACGCTGGCCACGGCATATCATTCGCGGAGAGCGGCGGCGGTGTCAAACTGGATTTAGGTAGGCAAAATCATCCATTTTGGGTGCGGTTGGAGGCGTATCCGCTCCCCCCCCCACAAATCTCGCTCCCCCCCCACACCGAAAAGGGCGATCCACGACG
>Ga0265338_10007004_pt1 | contig 14152 bp, 14 predicted proteins | sample 42126metaG_FD_193579 | JGI IMG/M metagenome (GOLD analysis project Ga0265338, IMG submission 193579) | Rhizosphere microbial communities from Carex aquatilis grown in University of Washington, Seatle, WA, United States - 4-21-26 metaG | ecosystem: Host-associated > Plants > Roots > Rhizosphere... | reverse complement strand
TCGGTTTTCCGCTGGCTTAAATAAGGTCTAGGACTTCAATTGAGACAGCAGTTTCTGGTAAATGTTGTCGAAGCCCCCATTGCTCATGATCAAGATTACGTCTTTGGGCTTAACGAGCTGCGCCATTTTGGTAAGAAGGTCCTGAACGTCGGCCCCCTGCTCGGCGGTTTTGCCCTTCTGACGAAGGTCCTGGATCAACTCTTCGGTCGAGAACCTGTTGGCCGCATCAATCTTGGTCTGATCAAACGGACTCGCGACAAAAATCAAATCGGCGGAACCGAACGCCCGCGCATAGTCGTCCTGAAAAACTTTTCGCCGCGAAGTCGCCGACCGCGGCTCGAAAACCGCGACGACCCGCCGGCCGGGGAAGCGCTCGTGCATGCACTTCAAGGTCAAATCGACCGCCGTCGGATGGTGCGCGAAATCTTCAATCACCGTCACGCCGTTAAATTCACCAAGCAACTCCTGACGGCGCTTCACGCCTTTGAAATCCGCCATCGCCTGAAGAACTTTATTGCGCGGCCATTTCAATGTTTCCGCGAGTGCGAATACGCCAAGCGCGTTCATCGAATTGTGCTCGCCGAAAATCTTCAAGGCGAGATCCGCGACCCGCTCCTGCCCCTTAATAACCGTAAACTGATTGCGGCCTTCTATGACCTCACGTTTGCTCATGTGGTAGTCGCCGGTGCTTGTGCCGTAACTCACCTTCTTGGCTTTACACGCGGGCAGAATATCTTTGATATTTTTGTCCTCGGCATTATAGACCAGCGTTCCGTCAGCCGGAATCAACTCGAGCAATTGCTTAAACGCCGACTTCACATGGTCGAGATCTTTGTAGATATCGGCGTGATCGAATTCGACTGAAGTGAGAATCACATGCTTTGGCTTGTAGTGAATGAACTTCGGCACTTTATCGAAAAACGCCGTGTCGTACTCGTCGCCTTCGATCACAAAGGCATTGCCCTTCGGCGCGCGAAATGAAAATCCATAGTTCAGCGGAATCCCGCCGATCAAATATCCAGCCTCCAAGCCCAGGGCATCCGTCACCCACGCCATCAAAGACGTCGTCGTCGTTTTGCCGTGAGTGCCCGCAATCACATAACTATCGCGGTTCGCAATCGCGAATTCTCCCAAAGCTTTAGGCAGCGAGGTATACGGAATATCGGTCGCGAGCAAAGCTTCCGCTTCTGGATTGGTTTTCGAAACCACATTGCCCACGATTACGAGATCGGGCCGCGGCTGAAGATTTTCTTTTTTAAAACCGATTTGAATCGGAATGCCGAGCTTTTCGAGTTGGGTCGACATCGGCGGATACACATTTTGATCACTACCCGAAACCTTGTAGCCCAAGTCTTTCAGAATTCCCGCGAGCGAAGCCATCGCCGTTCCGCAAATGCCGATCAAGTGAACGTGCGCGCCCGGTTTCAATTTTGTCATGTTACACTCCTAAAGCGATTCGCAAACCCAGTCGTGAAGCTTCGGCCGCAGAGCCAAAAAGCTATTGTTGTCACGCGTGGGATGCACGCGGTTGCTCAAAATCACAACTAGTACATCATGTTTCGGATCCATCCACAACGAAGTGCCGGTGAATCCGGTGTGCCCGAAAGAGTCTAAAGAGAAATAACGCCCGCAGCTCGCCTTGCCGCGCGTTGGTTTCATAAAGCCTAGACCCCAGTCGCCGCGCGACGGTGGAATTTGACGTTTCACAAATTTGCGCACCATTTTCGGATCGCCGAAGCGCCGGCTGTCGTTTAGAACCGCCGCACGCAATTTCAATCCCCAATCGCTCACCGCCTCCACGGGGCCAAACAGGCCCGCATGAGGCGCCACGCCCCCGAGTGCCCACGTGTTATCGTCATGCACTTCGCCCTGCAAAACTTTGTGGCGCCATGGACAGCGCTCTGTCGGCGCATAAAGTTTGCGGCTGTAGCGCGGTTTATTGCGCGGATGAAAGAATAAATTCGGCGTCTCGATCCGCTCGCTGAGTGATTCCCACATCTCGAGCAAAGACTTTTCTTCCGAAGCCTCGAGAAAAGATCCCATCAACCACAAATCCAAATCCGAATACACCGATTTACCCTTGCGGCCCGGACGGCCCCTCGCCAACAATTTTTTCAGTTGATTCCAACGCACCTGCGGATCCATCGGTCCGTGCAACTTCAAATAATAGGGCTTCCACCACGCCAAGCCCGCCGAATGCGTCAGCAACTCCTGCGGCGTCGAACTCGCCTTCCACCACGGCAGCGCGCGCCGCACGGGCGCAGTCAGAGCCCCCGGATGCTCGGTGAAAAAACCCATGCTATAGCTGGCGGTGAAAATAATTTTGGTGAGCGACGCCATATCGTAATACTTGTACGTATCGCCGAGCCGCAGAGTGCCCTTGCGGCGGCCGCGCACATGAACGTCGACCACCACACCGGGCGTGATCGCCGAGAGATCGGCGACATTGTCCGCGATTTTTTTCTTCAACGCTTTTTCAAACGCGTTCATGTGTTGCGAATTCCGCTATCGACAATCAATTCGGGGTGTGGCCCAAGGTGCAGCTCGGCCGGCGTGTTAAAGGGCAACGTGCGCTGAGCCGCCGGATCGTGACCCACCGGCAGTCCGGCGAGCACGGGAATCTTCATGGCTTTCGTAAAGCGCGGAATCACATCATGCCAAAGATTGCGTTTATCTTTCGGATCGCTCAGCTGGAAGTGTCCGAACAAAACGGCGCGGGCATGCTTAAACCAGCCGGCCTGTTCGAACTGCGTGAGCATCCGGTCCACGCGATGCGGACGCTCGCCCGTGTCTTCGAAAAACAAAATGCAATGGCGCGGTTTCAAGGCACTGGGCGTACCCAAAGCCGATTGCAACACGGTCATATTTCCGCCCAAAACCGGCGCGTGCAGCGTGCGGCGCCGGCGTGCCGCTGCATTTAACGGACGCAATTGTTTAAATGTCACTTCCGGCTGAGCACCATACAGAACACCAAAAAGTTCTTTTTGTTCCGCCTGGGTAAGGTGATTGCGGCTCAAGCGATCCAGCAACGGACCATGCAGCGACGGCCACTTCCACTTCTGATTCACATGTACGTGAAGAGTCGTGATATCGCTATAGCCTAACAAAATTTTGGAGTGCTTGGGCCTTTTCCATTTCTCTATTTCACTCATCAGGCGGATCGCGCCATAGCCGCCGCGCACGCACCAAATCAAATTTGAATCCGGCGCGAAGACGGCCCGCTTCAATTGATGCAGCCGCTTCTCATCGGAGTTTGAAAACAAAACCGACTTCGCGAAAATATCTTTTGGGACGCGCGGAACCAGGCCCAGCTTGCGCAAAGCTTTGATTCCCATTTGCAATTCCGTTTTACTTGTCGCCGAAGCCGGTGCCACGACGTCGACAATATCGCCCGGTTGAACTGGATGGTGTCGCATAGTATAAGAATAGCATGGATAAAATTATTTGCGTCGGCAAAAACTACCTCAAGCACGCCGCTGAACTCGGCGATGCGATCAACGAAGAACCGCTGTTTTTCCTTAAGCCGCCGAGCACCATTTGCGTGGTCGAGCGCGAGGCGATTTCCATCGCGCTTCCGGCCCACGGCGAAATTCACCATGAAGTGGAATTGGTCTTGAAGCTCACTGCGACGGACAACAAATTCGCCTTCACCCACTACACATTCGGCATCGATCTTACGATTCGGGACTTACAGACAAAGTTAAAGAAAGCCGGCCAACCCTGGGAAAAGGCTAAGGTCTTTCGCAATTCCGCGATTCTCGGACAATGGCAACCCATCAAGACCGTGAATGACGTTTTGGGACTCACCTTTTCGCTGGCAGTAAATGACGAAGTCCGCCAAAAGGGCGTCGGCCAAGACATGCGCTGGAAACCGGAGGTGCTGTTAAATGATGCGGCCCGCTGGTTTCCGCTTCAAGACGGCGATATTATGTTTACCGGAACGCCCGAGGGCGTGGGTCCGTTGACCAAAGGCGACCGTGTCGAAGTGCGCGGCGGCGCCATCCGCTACCAATTCACCTGCGCATGAAGGCGCGTAAACGAGTGATCATTGTCGGTGGAGGGTTCGGCGGATTGTCCGCGGGAAAAGCGCTCGCCGATGTGCGTGACCTCGACGTGCTCGTGATTGACCGGCGCAATCATCACTTGTTCCAACCGCTCTTATATCAAGTCGCGATGGCGGGTTTGAGTCCCGCCGAAATCTCGATGCCGATCCGCTCGATCTTTCGCCGCAAACCGCATGTACAAGTCAAAATGGCCGATGTTCTGAAGGTCAATGCGTCTTCGCTTACGACTTCCGCCGGCGAATTTCCATTCGACTATTTAATTTTGGCGTGTGGAAGCGAGCACTCGTATTTTGGACATGACGAATGGGAAGACTTCGCGCCCGGCTTGAAGACTTTAGAGCAAGCCACCGAAATCCGCCGGCGCGTTTTGACGGCGTTTGAGCGCGCCGAAACTTTACCGCGTGAAGAGCAGAAAAAATTCCTGACGTTTGTAATCGTCGGCGGAGGCCCTACCGGCGTCGAGCTCGCGGGCGCACTGGGAGAGATTACGCGGTTCACTCTGAGTGAGGATTTCCGGCATATCAATCCGTCGGTCACCCGCGTGATTCTGGTGGAAGCCGGCGAACGCGTTTTGGCGGCCTTTCATCCCGAGTTGAGCAAGCGCGCGCAGCGCGACCTCGAAGCGTTAGGCGTGCAGATTTGGACGGGCTGCCGCGTTTCGCAAGTGAATGCGGAGGGTGTGCAAATCGGCGCTGAATTCGTCGAAGCGCGCACGGTGATCTGGGCGGCCGGAGTGAAGCCTTCGCCGCTGAATTCGCAATTGGAGTCCGAGTTAGACAAGAGTGGCCGCGTGATCGTGTCGAGCGATTGCTCGCTGCCCTCCCGGCCAAATGTTTTCGTGATCGGCGACCAAGCCGCGTTCCGCACGGTGAACGGCAGTTTCCTGCCTGGGTTAGCGCCAGTTGCCATTCAACAAGGGCGTTTCGCGGCGGAACAAATCCGGCGGGAGTTGAACGGCTCTTCGCGCGAAACATTTCATTACCTCGACAAAGGCCAGATGGCGACGATCGGCCGCAAGCGCGCGGTTTTAGAAGTTGGCCGGCTGCGCATGGGCGGCTTTTTCGCGTGGTGGGCATGGCTGCTGATTCACATTTACTATTTAATCGGATTTAAAAACCGCTTCTTCGTGATTTGGGAATGGGCGTTTTCATACCTAACATACCGCCGGGGCGCGCGGCTGATCACGCGCCGGGATTGGCATTCACGCGGGGCTGAGTAAACCGGCGCTCAGTCTTTACCCTTAACATTGTGGTCCGTCATTCTCGCTATCGTGAAGGGATGCAAGCCGCGCTCATCCATGTGCATGGGGCGATTCCACACGCCTTTCCACTCATGACTGTGGTCCTCGCTGCACACGGGTCCCGGTTGCAGTTGAGGCGGGTTCACGGCCTGGGGTTTGCGAGGGTCTGATGCTCTTGGGTCCATAGGTCCTCCTGGCTTTGTTCTTATGCAAGGGGCGGCCCAGGTTGGGGTTGGTGCGGTGGTTTTGTGGTTTTGGGTTTGGCTCTGTGTCCTGCGTGGATTGCGGCTTCGATGGCCAGATCTTCGTGGCGCGTGGATTTTCCGTCCGTGAGAGGGAGCGGCACCCCTTCAAGAGGGGGAACCCCGCCGCTCCTCGGCGGTCGTGGCCTCGGAACTTTAATACGGGAGAGAGTTTTATTTTTGGGATTAGAGCGTCGCATCTCACTTGGTATTAAATAATATTTATTTGTTTCAATGTCACTTTATGCTCAGCCCATCACCGGCTCTGGCACAAGCGTCATCCAAAACTTTGACCTCGGAATTCTCGGGTGTAGCCAGCTCGTGATAAATGTCGGCGACAAAGGTCACAACTTCGGACGCAGACAAATCTGCGGGAATCACAATATCAGCCTCACGGCGCTTTTTTCCATCGCCGAGCGAGTACATTAGCGATCGACTCGCGGACTCGGCAAAACCCCCGACTTCATCACTTCTTCGGAAAATCCTTCGGGGCTATCTATTGCCAACCTGGTGCCACAAACCGCCAGCCACAGGTATTCCGGGGTCCATGTCCGAAAACAGCCAGACAAACGTTCCGAACCGCGCTACATTGCCCTCATGAAACGCGATGAGGTCTACTATCAAGCCATGCTGGCGCGCGATGTGCGCTTCGACGGTAAGTTTTTTGTCGGGGTTAAAACCACCGGCATTTACTGCCGCCCGATCTGCCCGGCGCGGCCGAAGCGCGAGAACATCGAGTTCTTCAGCAACCGCCTCGAAGCCGAGCGCGCGGGCTACCGCCCTTGCTTGCGCTGCCGCCCCGAAAGCGCGCCGCGCTCGCCGGCATGGATCGGCAAATCGTCGGTCGTTCAGCGCGCGGTCAAGATGCTGCATCACCACGACGTGCTCGAATTCAACGAAGACAAATTTGCCGACAAATTTGGAATCACCGCGCGGCACCTGCGCCGCCTATTCCAAGAAGAAATCGGCAAGACGCCCAAGCAACTTGCGTTCGCGAACCGCTTGAACCTCGCCCGCCAACTCTTGGCCGAATCCGATATGCCGGTGAGCCAAGTGGTTTTCGCCTCAGGTTTTAATTCCATCAGACGTTTCAATGACGCGTTCAAAGACCGCTTCAAACGCAATCCGAGCCAAATTCGCCGTACCAAAACTCGCGGTGACGGCTTGACTCTGGCGCTACCCTATCGCCCCCCTTACGACTTCGCCAGCGTGCTGCGCTTTTATAGAAATCACAGTCTCGGCCAGCTCGAAAGCTACACTGACACAACGTTTTCGCGCCTCGTGCACTTTAAAAATCAAACCGGCCGGATCGAGGTCGCCAACGACGAACCGCATTCGCGGCTGCTGCTGACAATCGAGCATCCGAATCCAGAATTCGTGCACACGGCCGTGTCGCGCGTGCGCGAGATGTTTGATTTGAACTCCGATCCGATCCTGATCGCCAACGCGCTCGAGACCGACGCTAAGGTCAAGATCCTTCTCAAAAAGTTTCCCGGAGTGCGCCTGCCTTCAGGCTGGGATCCCTTTGAGACGGCGGTCGGCACCATTCTCGGCCAACTCGTCTCGGTCGAGCGCGGCCGCGCTTTGGTCAATGATTTGATCGAGATGATCGGTGAAGAAATTGAATATGCAGGACAAAGAATCAAACTGTTTCCCACGCCACAGGCTCTGGCCGCCGCCAATCTCACGGCGTTGAAGTCCACGGGCGCACGCAAGGAAACACTGAAACGGTTCGCACAAGCCCTGCTCGACGGCACGATCTCGCTCGATCCCACTCAAGATGTTGAAGAGTTCTCCAAGTCAATCATGGCACTCAAAGGCATCGGCAAGTGGACGGCGGATTACATGGCGCTGCGGGTCCTCAGGCACACCGACGCTTTTCCGGAAACCGATTTGATACTCGCGCGCGTTTTGAAATCGCATCACCCCAAGCACACTCTCGAAAAACTGCGTCCGTGGCGAGGCTATGCCGCCGCGCTGTTTTGGAGGGAGTATGCGGAGCAACTCACCCGGAGAAAGAAATGAAACAATACAAGATGAATTCACCCACAGGACCACTTTACATCGTCGCCTCTGAAAAGGGCCTCCATGAAGTTTCGTGGCGGCAGGCGCGAATTCCGATGTGTGAGAAACCCGACGGCGTGATCAAAGAGACGGTCCGCCAACTCGAGGAGTATTTCGCCGGCAAACGCAGAGAGTTCAATCTGCCACTTGCGCCCGAGGGCACTGAATTTCAAATGCGCGTGTGGGATCAATTGCGCACGATTCCCTACGGCATGACTAAAAGTTATGGCGAGATCGCCCGCAAGATCGGCAATCCAAAGGCGTCGCGCGCAGTCGGCGCAGCGAACGGACAAAATCCTCTCGGTATTGTCGTGCCCTGCCATCGCGTGATCGGCTCGACCGGCAAGCTGACGGGTTTTGCCGGCGGGATGAAAAACAAAGAATTTTTGCTGAATTTGGAGTCTGGACAGACTGGATTTGTCCGCCTGGCGGATTGACGCAACACGGGACCGCTACGGTCTCGCGCCGCGTCAGCGGGGCACGCGGTCGCTAAGGCTGATCAGTTACCGGATCAATCGGCGTCGGATAATTCCCATCAAAGCACGCCGCGCAGAATTCCTTCGGTGAGCCGTTCACGGCGCGGAACATCCCCTCAACCGACAAGTATTGCAAAGTGTCCGCATCAATAAACTCGCGGATCTCCTCGATCGTGTGTTGCGCGGCGATCAGCTGCGACTTTCCCGGAGTGTCCACACCGTAATAGCAAGGGCCCGTTGTCGGCGGCGAAGCGATCCTAAAATGCACTTCCTTGGCACCGGCGGCGCGAATCAGACGAATAATTTTCTGCGAAGTCGTCCCGCGCACCAGTGAATCGTCCACGACCACCACGCGCTTGCCCTTCAACACTTCCGTCTGCGGATTCAATTTAATTTTCACGCCGAATGAGCGAATGCTCTGCGACGGCTGAATGAACGTGCGCCCGATATAGTGATTGCGGATAATTCCCAACTCAAACGGAATGCCACTCTGCCGCGAATAGCCCAGCGCCGCGGGCACACCGCTATCGGGAACCGGCACCACGATATCGGCCTCGACGCCGTTCTCGCTCGCCAGAATTTCGCCCATGCGCTTGCGCGACTCATACACACTCAAACCGAACACTTGCGAATCGGGACGCGCAAAGTACACATGCTCGAACACGCACTTCGCCAACCGCTTCGCTTGACCCGGCAAACGCTCACGGTGCTCGCCCTGCTTGTCGAACCACACCAATTCGCCCGGTTCAATCTCGCGTACGAACTTCGCGCCGATCAAATCGAACGCGCACGTCTCCGAAGCCACAACCCACGAAAACGAACCATCGCCCAGCGGACGGCGTCCCAATACCAGCGGACGAAAACCATACGGATCGCGGGCCGCAATCAAACGGTCATGAGTCAACAAGACCAAGGAGTATGCGCCCACCAACTGCGGCAACGCCTCTTTTAAGCACGCAATAATATCATTCGATTTGTTGCGCGCGAGCATGTGGAGCAAACACTCGGTGTCGTTCGTGCCTTGGAAAATCGCGCCTTGCGCTTTCAATTCCGCGCGCAACTTCTCGGCGTTCACGAAGTTGCCGTTGTGGCCGATGGCCACGGGGCCGTTCATCAAATGCGCGGCTAACGGCTGAATATTGTATTGCAACGAAGCGCCGGTCGTCGAATAGCGATTGTGTCCGATCGCCGCTGGACCCACTAAGCGGATCAAATCCGATTCTTGAAACACATCGCCGACCAAGCCCATGCCTTTGTGCACGACGTGCTGGCCTTCTGTCGACAGCGACACAATTCCCGACGACTCCTGGCCGCGGTGTTGCTGAGCATAGAGGCCGAGGTACGTCATCCGGCTCGCTTCAGGATCGCCGAAGACTCCAAATATCGCGCATTCTTCATGCCAGCTGTGCAAAGTGTTTACTCCATCCGGTTTTGTAGGCCTGCCGCAAAGTTTTCAGATCGGTCGTTTCATTATCCAAAGTCAACGGGCCCTTTTCAACGGTACCCAACCGCCACACGTGCGAATGCGAACGTTCACATGCCGCTTTCACTGCCGCCATGAGCGAGCTGTCGCCAACCAGAACCACTTCGTACAAGTGCTCGGTCGACCACGCGGGAGTCGCGCCCGCCCAGTCGCCCTTCACGGCCTTCGCGCCCAACTCGTCGGTGCACATGCGCGCCAACGTGTAGCCTAAGCCGAATTTGCCCGCGACACGGGTCGCACGTGCTTTCGGGGACACCGCACGGACTTCGTCAAACCAACGCTCAAGCGCTTCGGGATCCAATTCGCCGGTGAAGGCTTTCACTTCGCCACGCATATCGCTGACGTAACTCACGCCGGGTAAGCGCCAGAGCAAGACTTCGTCGCCCGCTTTCACAAAGTGCGAGGCAGGAATTCCTGAAATCGACTCTCGCAAGCCAACCATTCCGGTCGAAGGAGTCGAGGTCACATTGCCGTCGGAAGTTTCATTATAGAAAGAAACGTTACCACTGATGACCGGCGTGTCCAATTCGCGCGAAGCCTCAGCCAGCGCCTCGACGGCAGCCACGAACTCCGACATGATCGCCGGCTTTTCAGGATTTCCAAAATTTAAACAATCGGTCAGCGCCAAGGGCTCAAAGCCCTTCGCGTTCAATTCCAATGCGGGATAAAACGCGGCATCGTAGCCGCCAACTTGGGCGTCCATCCGCATGACAGCGGGACGGCAACCCAAGACCAACCCCAGTGCGCGGCCAGAAGGCAAGCGCACCGCCGCCAACGAGTCCTCGCAGTCGCGCACGGTTTTGCCGCCGACGCGTTGATCGTACTGACGGTAAATCCACTCGCGCGAAGTGCCCTGCACCGACGCCATTTGCTCAACTAAAGACGGAAATTTGGTGGCCCCCACCGACAACGCCGAAACCTTATGTTTCGCGCTCCACGGTTTGTACTCGCGCTCATACATCGGCGCGTGATCGGTCAACATTTTAGGATCAATCTTACAAATGACGTCGTTCTTCCACAGCAATTCGATCTCGGGACCTTTCACAACTTCGCCAAGCACGGCGGCGTCGAGACCCCAGTGATGGAAAACGTCCTGCACAGCCTTCAATTTAGCCGGCTCGCAAATCAGGAGCATGCGTTCCTGACTCTCGCTAAGCAAAATCTCTTCAGGACCGACCGACGAATCGCGCAGCGGAACTTTATCCAAATGAATCTTTAAGCCCACGCCACCTTTGGCCGCCATTTCAAACGACGACGACGTCAAGCCGGCCGCGCCCATATCCTGAATCGCGACGACAAGGCCCTTTTGCATGACTTCCAAGCAGCTCTCGATCAACAGCTTCTCAAAGAACGGATCGCCGATTTGGACGGTGGGACGCTTGCTCTCGCTGTCCGCCCCGAATGACTCCGACGCCATCGAAGCGCCATGCACGCCATCGCGGCCGGTCTTCGCACCGACATACACGACCAAGTTGCCCACGCCGCGCGCGGGAGACGTCACGATGGGCTCGTCGCCGCAGACCAAACCCAGCGCCAACGCGTTCACCAAAATATTGCCGTTATACGACGAATGAAACTCCGTTTGACCGGTCACGGTCGGAACACCGACGCAGTTGCCATAACCCGCAATGCCGCGGACCACGCCGTCAACCAGCGCCTGCATCCGCGGCGCCGTAGGTTCACCAAAGCAAAGATAGTTCGCGAGTGCGATCGGTCGCGCGCCCATCGTGAAGATGTCGCGCAAAATTCCACCAACGCCGGTCGCGGCGCCTTGATAAGGTTCAATGTACGACGGGTGATTGTGGCTTTCCATTTTGAACGCCACTTTCTCACCCTGGCCGAGATCGATCACGCCGGCGTTCTCGCCCATCGCTTGCAAAACGCGCGGCGATTTGAACGCGAACTTCTTCAAGTGCACCCGTGAGCTCTTATACGAGCAGTGCTCGCTCCACAGCGCCGAAAACAGCGCCCATTCCACGCCCACTGGATCGCGCCCGCCGAGCAGTCCGCGAATCTGCTCGAATTCGTCGGCAGACAAACGGTACTTCGCTAATTTCGCCTTCAATTCGTCAGCGTTCATCAAATCCTCACTACTGCAAAAGCGCGCTGAAAATCGCGCGCCCGTCTTCGCTACCCATCCAGTCGAACATCGCCCGCTCAGGATGCGGCATCAGTGCACACACATTCTTCATTTCATTGGCAACACCGGCGACGTCGCGCATGGAACCGTTCGGATTGTCGCCGTACGTCCACCACACTTGTTCATTGTCGAACAGCCGGGCCAACTCGGCTTCTTCCATCACAAAGCGGCCTTCGCCATGGGCGATCGGCAAGCGCAAGTGCACGGCGCCCTGGCTGCGCGAGGTCCAGCGCGTGGGATTCACCAGGTTCAAATCTACCCACTTATCGATAAAGCGGCGGCTCTCGTTTCGCACCAAGGCCCCCGGAAGCAATTTCGTCTCACACAAAATCTGAAATCCGTTGCAAATTCCCAACACGGGATAACCGGCGGCCGCGGCCTCACCCAAAGATTTCATCACCGGCGCTTTCGCCGCCAAGGCTCCGCAGCGCAGGTAATCGCCATAACTGAAACCGCCGGGCACGATAAAGCCCTGATAATCCTTCACCGCAAACTGGTCTTCATACCAAAGCCACTGCGGCGTCAGGCCCATAGCCTCGACCGCCTGCCACACGTCGCGGTCGCAATTGGTGCCCAGAAAGCGCAAAATGCCGACGGGTTTCGCCATTACTTCTTCACCACTTCCAGTTCATAAGTTTCGATCAGCGGATTGTACAAAACGAATTCGGCGATCTCTTTCGCCTTACCTAAAGCCTTGGATTCGTCAGTCTCACCGATATCAAGCTGTACATATTTGCCGACGCGGCACTGATTCACGGCTTTGCCGTGATTTTTCAAAGTGCCTTCGACGGCGCGGCCCTGGCTGTCGAGCACTTCAGTTTTTGGAAGAATCTTAACTCCGATTTTCATCTCAAACCCCTTTTTCCAAACGAGCCAAAACTTCAACGTAGGATTCTTCTACACGGCCCAAATCGCGGCGGAAGCGGTCTTTGTCGTACTTCTCACCGGTTTTAACATCCCACAAACGGCAGGTGTCGGGACTGACTTCGTCAGCCAAAACAATTTTGCCGTCTGCGGTGCGGCCGAATTCCAATTTAAAATCGATCAGCTCTAAACCGGCCTTCAAGAACTCCGCTTGCAAAATGGAGTTAATACGCAGAGCCTCGCGCTTCAAAACCTCGAGGTCCGAGCGCACAGGCACGCAGCCCATCATCAGCGCTTGATCGTCACTGACGAACGGGTCGGCCAAAGCGTCGTCCTTATAATAGAACTCCACCAATGGCTCTTTCATCGGCGTGCCTTCTTCTTTGCCGAGCTTCTTCGCCGTCGATCCCGCCAAACGGTTGCGCGTGACGACTTCCAACGGAATGACCGTCAACTTCTGGCAAACCATTTCATGTGCGTTAATGTCGGCGAGCCAGTGTGTGACCACGCCCTGTTTTTGCAAACGCTGGTACAGCAGCGAGGTAATGCGCGCATTGATCGAACCCTTGCCCGCGAAGTTACCTTTCTTCTGCGCATTGAAGGCGGTCAGAGAATCTTTGTACTCGACCCACACTTCTTGCGGCCGTCCTTCGACGGCAAACATTTTCTTAGCTTTTCCCTCGTAGAGAAGCTCGCCCTTCACTCTTTCCATGACGCCCTTTCGTCTTCAATCGCTTTAACACACCATCAATTACCGTTTGAATGCGCGCACGCTGCGTTTGGCCCGAAAAAATCGGCGCCAAAACTTTTCGGTCGACGTACTTTGCAGCTTGGGGATCGGCAATCAAACGGTTTTCTAAAGAATCACCCGGCTCGAGATCGTGACACACGCGTTGCACGATCTTATATGCATCTTCGCGCGAAAGTCCTTTGTCGATCATCGCGAGCAAAACCTGCGATGAGAACAATTGGCCCTGAGACAAGCGGATATTTTTGGCCATACGTTCTTCGTCAACGAACAAACCTTCCATCAGCGAGGCCATACGGTCCAAAGCATAGTCGGCCAAAATAAACGAATCGGGGAAAATCACGCGCTCGACCGACGAGTGCGAAATATCGCGCTCGTGCCACAAGGCCACGTTCTCAAGCGCGGCACCCGCATTCGCGCGCAGGAGACGCGCTAGGCCTGTCAAATTTTCGGCACTGATCGGATTTTTCTTATGCGGCATCGCGCTCGAGCCCTTTTGGCCGGGCGTGAAGTTCTCGATCACTTCGCCGACTTCGGTGCGCTGTAAGTGGCGCATCTCGACGGCTAAGCGCTCGATCATTGAACCGGTCATCGCCAAGGCCCACATCATCTCGGCATGGCGGTCGCGGGGAACAACTTGCGTGGCGACACCTTCAGGCGTCAGCCCCAAGTTCTTGCCAACCAACGCTTCAACCTCGGGCGGCTGTGTAGTGTAGGTTCCAACGGCACCGCTCATCTTCACGATCTTCATCTGCTCGGCGGCGCGCAAGACGCGCACGCGCGTGCGCTGCAGCTCCATCAAGTGACCGGCAATTTTAAAACCAAAGGTCG
>Ga0265338_10007001_pt1 | contig 14157 bp, 10 predicted proteins | sample 42126metaG_FD_193579 | JGI IMG/M metagenome (GOLD analysis project Ga0265338, IMG submission 193579) | Rhizosphere microbial communities from Carex aquatilis grown in University of Washington, Seatle, WA, United States - 4-21-26 metaG | ecosystem: Host-associated > Plants > Roots > Rhizosphere... | reverse complement strand
CTTCGTTCATAACTCAACTTAACCGCATTCTCTTTGAACTCACGGCTATAAATCTTTCTTGCTTTGGTCATATACAAAATTAAGTTTTTACCCTTAACTTTTTATGCGGACAAAGTTAGGAAGTCCATACAGAGTTTTCTTGTATATTTGTTTCCTGTTAATCTTTTATCGTTTATCGTTAATCTCTATCTAAGATGCTTATCATCCTCTCCCCTGCCAAAATACTTGACTTAAAACCTCAAACCGTAGTCTCGGAATACACCCTACCCGAATTTCTGATTCAATCAAAAACGCTTGTTGAATTATTACAGCAATTTACGCCTGCCGACTTGTCGGAGCTTTCGCAGACCAATGCTGCCATCGGCAAACTGAACCACGACCGCTTTTATAACTGGCATCTGCCTTTTACAAGGGATAATGCCAAACAAGCAGTACTCCTTTTCAACGGCATGGTCTATAACGGATTGAAAGCTAAAACGCTTTTGCGTGAGGATTTCGAGTATATGCAAAACCATCTGCGTATTCTTTCGGGCTTGTATGGGGTGTTGCGTCCCTTGGATTTGATACAGCCTTATCGTCTCGAAATGGGTTCGAATCTACAAGTAGGCAGAGCCAAGAACTTGTATGCCTATTGGGGAAATAAGATTACTGAAAAGCTTAATGAAGTCTTGGAACAAAGCGGAAATCCAGAAGTGCTGATAAATCTGGCTTCGGGGGAATACTTTAAATCGGTGAATATAAAAAATCTCAAAGCTAAAGTAATTGATATTGAATTCTACGAAACAAAAAACGACAAACTCAAAACTATCGTGGTGTATACCAAAAAAGCGCGAGGCATGATGACGCGCTATATTATCCAAAATAGAATTGAAGACCCCGAGGAATTGAAAGGTTTTGATGCAGAAGGATATTGGTTTAGTCCGCAGCTTTCTACGGAGGAAAAGTTTGTGTTTACTAGGTGAAAGGGACGCCCCCTAACTCTCTAAACTACTCTTTATACACATCTTTTTCAAGCTTGGAAAATAACTCTTTATTTATGTCTTCAGCCAGACGGGCTCTTACTTTTTTGCTACAGCTCAAAAAAGTAAGCAAAAAAAGCCGCCGCTACACCTAGAAATCTAAAAATTGACTCCGTTTCGCTAAAATCATCCAAACTCCTCCCTCTGGTCGTCAAACAAGGATGATTTTTTAACGCTTCACTTTGTCAATTTTCTTAACGATTTCTAGCTGAGGCGGAGTTCCCTGTATGCACAAACCATTACTCTAAGATATACATAAAGATTAGAACCCTGTAAAGGGGGCTTTAACTAATACAAACTTATATGATTTTCCAAAGAGAAAGTTGAAAGAAGAGGTGATGAAAAATGAAATATCTATATGCTTAATTCTTTACAACAAACAATGCGAACCCGGCACACACGAATGCTTCCAAAAGCATCTTGGTTCGTGTTTTTTTCATAATATTTCGTTTATGAAACTTTACCGTGTTAATGGAGATCTGCATATCTATTTTATTTCATATTCCGTGTCGCCTCACGAATTTCCCCAAAGAATCGTTATTTTCATTTATAGTTAATCTCTCCATGAGGTTTCAGCGTGACTGATATATTGGGCAATATATTGTCTTATCCTACTTGCTGCTGAATTTTCATTTAAAAGAATGCGTTTCAACTCATTAATTTTTACTAATTTTGATAACTTAAGAGTAGGATTTCAGCTGATTTACTACTTTGCTTGTAACTATCTCGAAGGTAGTGTATTAATAATAGATTCACTCCTTTTCTAAATTTTTATACCTGACTATCAGTCCTTTATTTTCCTGTGATACTTTTGTCAATTGATAATTTTTCAAGAAAAAATTTTATGTTTATTAGTATTAAGATGTAGATTCTCGAAGAAAATAATATTTTTTTATTTTTTTGATGCAACGAAATCACACTTTGGTTCATCTATATATTTAGAATATGGAACACAACACGGCAAACTCAGACGAGCAAAGACTGATAACCGGATGTAAGAACGGCGAAACCTGGGCTCAGAAACAGGTTTATGAGCTCTACGCGTCGGCTATGTTCAGTCTGTGTATGTGTTATGTAAATGACCGCGAAGCAGCCCGTGATGTGTTACAAGATGGTTTTATTAAAATTTTCACCAAGATTGAGGATTACAAGGGCATAGGTTCATTTGCCGGATGGATAAGAAGAGTCTTTGTAACTACAGCTTTGGAACTCTTAAGACAAAATAAGAGAAGGTTTATTCCAATTGACAACCTAAATCTACAAGTAGAAGATGATAATATTTCGGTGATAGAAAAAATATCTGCAGATGATTTGATGAACTGTGTTTGTAGTTTACCAAGCGGTTACCGCACAGTTTTCAATCTATATGCACTTGAAGGTTACAGTCACGCAGAAATTGCCAAACTACTTGAAATTAGTGAAAACACATCCAGGTCGCAATTTATGAGAGCAAGGAATTTGTTGCAACAAAAAATTAAAGAGATTAGCCTATAAAGCTTTAAAAAACAAAAGCTAATTAAAGAATAAAAAAACGAAAGTAAGTAGCATCATAAAATGAGTCACAATAATAAAAATACAAACGATTTGGATGTTTTCAGCGAAGCTGTACGAAGCAAGCTTGATAACCATCAAATGCCTGTAGATGTCGATTTGTGGAACTCTATACAAGAATCCATTTTGCCGAAGAAACGCCCAAATGTACAATTGTGGTGGTGGATTTCTTCCGGCTCGGCTGCTGCTATCGTATTTATGATTATGTTTCTTCATCCCAATCAGGATTTCAAACCTGCTGTTGCAGCAAAATATGACAAGAAACAGCCTGTTGAAATGATTCACGAAAACTCAACTGCATACAATCAAATTAATACACCAGATAAGTTTAGTCCAAGAAAAACTATTTTATTACGGAATGTTTCATCCTCAAAATCACTTAATGCTGCTTCTTCAGTAAATCAATCACAAGCAACCGCGGTAATCGTTGATCAATATAGCACTTCTGGTTCAGATGATAACATAAAAACTAATGTAGATATCAATAAGCAAGAACAGCATAATCAAAAAGATTCTGCATATTACAAATTGCCTATATTGATATCTAACATATTACAACATCAAGACATTGCGAAGTTAATAGAGAAAGAAAAGAAAAATGGAAGACATACCAAAATACTGAAGAATGAGAAAAAAGGCCAATGGTTGCTAACTCCTGCTTTAAAATTCCAAAACAATTGGGAGTCTCAGCAAGTTTTCGTACCCTCATCCTATTCTACAGTTTCAACCATTGGAACTATTACTACCTACAATAACTCAAATCCAAACAATGGGAACGGACCTATTGTAGGAAATCCGGCAACAATTCCCGGTTATGGGTTTAATTCTATTGCAGGCCCCCAAACACTTTCTCCTATTAATGGATTAGAACCGAATAAAAGTGTGTTAGATACAGTTAGTATAACAACTAAAGTTTTTAATCCAAGTCAAATTTCGAAAACGCACTATTGGTTACCGATGTCTTTCGGATTGAAAATTAGAAATGAGTTTTCAAAAAAACTAAGTATTGAGTCTGGATTGATTTATACATACCTGCAAACAGACTTCGTTTACATTGGAATAGAAGAATCCAATGCCAGTTTATCGCTCCACTATTTAGGGATACCGTTAAGTTTGAATTTTAATATTTGGGAAAACCCTAAATGGGAAATCTATATTTCAGGTGGAGGTACTGTTGAAAAAGGATTAAGTTCAATTTATGAACAAACTTTACGCAATGTGAATAACACCTATTTTACAAATGATAAATCAAATATTAAGGGTTTTCAGTTATCTGCCAATTCTGCGGCGGGTATAAGCTATAAAATTGATTCTTTACTTGGAGTTTACTTTGAGCCTCAATTTTCATATTATTTTAAAAACAATCAACCTCTAAGTATTCGTACCAAAGAACCTTTGGTAATAAATATGCAAATGGGCTTGAGATACAAGTTAGATTCAAAAAAATGAAAATATATACTATTCAAATATCCAATGTTGTTTTGAAAAAATATAATTTTAAATCTTAAAAACTATACCTATGAAAACAAAACTATCAATCACTCTCCTATTGCTGATATGGCAATGCGTGAGTTTTATGGCTTCGGCCGTAACAATTACTCCTGTGGACTCGATGACTAAAGTTATTAGAGGCGGATGGTACGAAACTCAATATTGTAGCGAATTTAGCGGTCAGTGTGATTCTGTGTATTCAATGAAACAAAATTTTATTACGAAAGCTATAGGCAGTGATAGCCTTTGTTGGAAGATATCGGAGAATGGAACTACAATAAGCAGCAGTAATTATTTTCTTACAAAAAAAACTTCAATACTTACTCATCAGGAAGAATGGATGCTTTGCTCTCCTTACGGCTATAATACAATTATTCATTGTGATGGGAATAAGCTTGACACATATGTTGATGGGATAACTGACGGTGATTACATAGGCTATTCTCGTGTGATGAATGAAAAAGTCCCAACACAATCGCGCATTGATAGTCTGGCAAGTTGTATGTCCGGTAAGTGGTATGATGTGATACTTTGCAGTGGCATGACAGGTAAATGCGATTCGGTATATTCGACTACTACACTTACAATAACAACAATGCTTGGCACGGATACTATTAAGCTTAATGATGAGAAATTTAAAATTATTGAAACAGCCAATAATATTATAGGAGAAATGAGATGGATGCTTGAAGAAACAGTAGATGAATATTACACAACAAATCCAATTACAGGTACACCAATGATACCGGCACCTCATCTTAGAGAATTTGTATCATGCTCAAATGGGGGATTAGGGCTGTCTATGGATGGTTATGATGCAGGAGGTATTGGTTATGCCCGTACCCCTCGTGAGAAAAAACCGGAACAGTTACGCGTCGATAGCATAGCATCTTGTATGTCTGGAGAATGGTATGATGTTTATGGGTGCAATGGGTTTACCGGAAAATGTGATTCGGTATATAGCGGGATGAAATATACTATTACTCCTATTGCAAATACTGATAGTATTACAATTACCGGTGTTACTTTAAACCCCAATCAAGTAGGACTTTTTTATGTGAAATACAAGATTATTGAAACTGTAAATAATACGCGTAATGTAAGAAGTTGGATGCTTGAAACGGAAGAAAGCTTACCTCCGGTAGATGGACATGATTTAGAAACTGAATTCTTAGCTCGATATTTTATTAATTGCTCCAATGGACAATTTAGTATGCAATTAGACGGTTTTGATACTCCATTTAACTCCTATGCACGAACACCACGCTTAGAAACGATAAAACAGTTACGAATTGATACGATTGCGGATTGCTTAAGCGGAGATTGGTATTTAGTTTATAAATGTAATAACAGTGGACTAAACCAATGTGATTCTATTACTGGAAGTTACAAAACAATATTTGTACACACACAGGGTTCAGACAGTATTGAGTGGAGAATATATACCAATTTAACAAACTTTACTTCAACAAAATACAGGATCTCTGATTCATACGTTATTCTAACTGGACAAAATAAATTTATGCTTGGAACAACCATTCAGCCGGAATGTTATACTACACCATGTTACCCAATAGAGTTGACTAGTAGTATAGATTGTCAAGATTCCATACTAAATATCTCTGGGAACTTACTTGGAGCACCAAGCGGCACATATCTTAGAATCTCAAGAGGAATACCTCAAGGCATTCTTGAAACAAAAAATAATAATTTAGGGTTTGCTATTACTCCAAATCCAGTAAAAACAAACATGTTTATCAAAGGCGAAAAAGAAATAGATAAAATAACAATCTACAACCTTCAAGGCGCTCCAATTCTTGCTATTTCTGGAAATGAGCGGGTTGTTAATCTTTCAACACTTAAAAAAGGAATGTACATTTTACAAATTACATCTGCCAACAAGACACAATCAATTCCAATTTTAAAAGAATAGAAACTCATTGATTTGAGTTGTCTCAGAAGAAATAAAAAGCCCTGATAATCCTTATAAATAATGATTATCAGGGCTTTTTCGTATCCTAAAGGGACTTTAACTAATAATACGAATGTAATTTTTCCAAATAAAAAGTAGTAGGAAGATAATACAACAAATGATATATATATGCTTAAATCTTTACAACAAGCGATGACTACTGGCATACACAAATGCTTCCGACAGTGTTTTGGTTCGTGTTTTTTTCATGATGTTTCGTTTATGAAACTTTACCGTGTTAATGGAGATTTGCATATCCATTCCTATATCATATTCCGTGTAACCTCGCGAATTTCCTAAAAGTACCATCTTTTCTTTTGTAGTTAATGTAACTACCATTGTAGGCAGAAAGCATTTCTCCTTGAAAGAATATTCCAATCGTTCCATGGTGTCGGTCATTTCTATATATGCTTCCAAGGCTTGTGTTTTGGGCGATTGAGTCAATTTAGCCAGCACCATCCATAGATTTCCTTGTTCATCAAATAAGAAGGGAGTAAAATGCATATCAATTGCTATCAGATGACCTGTTTTATGCCTAAAGTGGTGATTGAAATAAGCTGTAAATTTATCTCTTCTATTTCGAGGTAAATTATGAAGATAAGAAATGAATTGCGATTGTATTTGTCCAATAAAAGCTATCTCCTCTTCTATTAATACTAATCGTGAAAATTCCTTTTTCCCTATAATGTAGATTTCCTCATCTGTATATCCAACATGCATTAATTCTTGTAAAGAAACAAACGCATGTACATTTCGATAATAATCAATAATCACCACACTCTGATTGATTACGCGTAACATCGACTTAATAGCTTCCAGTTTGGGTTCAAACAAACTATAGTCCGGCTCTTTGGAAAAAAAGATATTTGGCGGAGATAAGGTTTTTTTGCTCATAATGTATATTACAACTGATTTTCAATGTATAAAAGTAATTGTTTTTCTATATAAAACTACCCAAAAGAGTAGTTGATTTATGTTTCAATTGTGAATATATTTGACTTGGAATTTCTAAACTTGCGATTGGTTTGTAATTAGTTGGAGCAACTTCCTCTTTTGGTTGGGTACTTTTTCAGGAGGTTTGCTTCAACTCTTACAACTACTAGTAATATAAATATTTTAAAACTAAAAGATTAACATCTACTTCTTTTTCAAGATCTATTTTGCCGAAGCAATAATGAAATTTATTAACTCCCAATATCCTCTTCAAGGATTGGGAGTTTTCTTTTTTAGGGTAATAAAAATAAATCCCTAAGCTAGGCGATAAAATGGAAATCGCTTATTATTTAATTAAATAATCTGGAATAATATACTTCTCATTTTAAAAACTATTTTATATTTGTACCCTTTAAAATCATATTCTACCTGATTCATTATCAGATCCAATTTCAAGCACTAAATACAGAATAATGTTAAAAAGAGCGAAGTGAAATAATCAGTATTTATCCGATAATTTGAAGTCATCGGATGAATGCTAACTAAATATTTTAAAACAATTCATTATGAAAAAAACTATTTTACTTTTAGCAGCATTATGTATTACGCTAAGCACATGGGCGTATGATTTTACATCCGGGGGTATTTATTATACTATTACTTCATCAACTTCGCCTTATACGGTTTCTGTATCTACAAATGGTTTAAATTCATCAAGTGGTTCATATTCTGGAGCACTTACAATTCCCAGTTCGGTAATTTATAATAGCAAAACTTATACTGTGACTTCTATTCAACATACTGCATTTGGTTCATGCCAAAGTTTAACTTCGCTTTCTATCCCTGCAACAGTGGATTCTCTGTCAGGGTTGGATGGTTGTTTTGATTTGACTTCAATTACAATAGATACAAATAACCCATATCTTTGTTTTGATAATGGGGTTGTATTTAATAAAAATAAAACAAAATTATTTGCCTGCTGTCCTGCGAATGCTGGAGCTTATATTGTTCCTTCAACTGTTACATCTATTTTTGATGGTGCATTTTCGCAATGCTATTACTTAACATCAATCAATATCCCAACATCTGTTACTTCCATTGGAGATGGAGCTTTTGGAGCTTGTGTCAGTTTATCGACTATTACAATACCGAATTCGGTTACCTATCTTGGAGAAGGTGCTTTTGCCTTGTGTTTAGGATTAACTTCTATTTCGCTTTCATCTTCTATAAATACGCTCAAAGAAAGTGTTATTTATAATTGTCCGGAATTAACCTCCATTACTATTCCGGCATCAGTCACTTCTATCGCGGGAAACTTTATTAATTATTGTAATAAATTAAATTCCATTATAGTTGATAATTCTAACACCCAATATAGTAGTTCAAACGGAGTATTGTTTAATAAAGACAAAACCATCTTGATTCGCTGTCCTGAAGGAAAAACTGGAACCTATGTTATTCCTTCAACAGTTACTACAATTGGCGAAAATGCTTTTAATAATTGTAACGACTTAACATCAGTTACTATTCCATCTTCTGTTACAGCTATAGGACAAGTGGCTTTTAATTATTCAGGTTTAACTTCCATCTATGTTAACCTTACCACACCTCTTGATTTAGGTGCAGTTGAATCGATATTTGATGGGGTATTTTTTGGGGTGAATACATCTACTTGTGTATTGCATGTACCTGTAGGTTCTAAAAGTCTGTATATGGCAGCAGATCAATGGAAAGACTTTACGAATATTGTTGATGATATAACTCTCGGAGTATTCAATGCCAAAGCATCGAACTTAAAAATCACTACCGAAAACGGCAAAGCGTTAATATCCGGTTTGTCACAAGGCACAAGCCTTGCGGTATATAACCTGCAAGGCATAGCTGTCTACAACCAACAAGCAACAAGCGAAACCGTACCTGTAAACCTTCCTGCTCGTGGCGTGTATGTGGTGAAGGTAGGTAATGAGAGTGTGAAGGTGGTATACTAGTTACAAGTTACGAGATACAAGTTAACAAGTTAGGAGAAAATACAAAACAAAAACAGTGAGGGTTTCACTTGGTGTGAAGCCCTCACTATTAAGAATCAACTTAATAAAAGAATATGAAAAAAACAGTATTTACTTTGGGGCTTTTAAGCTTTGCGCTTTTAAGCATGGCGCAATCAATGAATGATAGTATCGCGAAAGAAAAGATGACATTGTTTCAAAAACATCATAAGAAGATCTTTTCAACAATAAACAGGACTACAACTTTACGATCTGTCCAAACAACAAATATACAGTTGGACAGTGTCGTAAATGTAAACTCTAAGGAAACAGACAAGGAAGTTTTTACTTACAATTCAAATGGTCAGATAAGTATATCGATACAATCTTATTTTGATGATATTAAATGGGTTAATGGTGAAAAGGATCTGTACACTTATGATAGTAACAATAGATTGAGCCTGTATTTTGATCAATCATGGGATGAAACAAGCTTGGCTTGGGTAGATGATTACAAGGAAATAATCACTTACAACGCTGCTGGAAAAGTTTCATTAGAAACAGGTTATAGTTGGGATAGCAGTAGTTCTACTTGGACACCAGGTTCAACAAAATCATACACTTACAATATCAATAATCAACTTATAGCAGATACAACAACCTCTGGTTCGGGTTCTTCTACTTTTAAGGTTAGAATTGATTATACTTATGATGTAAATAATAATTTATCTACCAAAATAGAATACCATTGGGATAATACTAATTTAGAATGGAATGCATTTTATAAATCTGAGTTTACCTATACAAACAATAAATTAACTTCATCAATAACTTATTATTGGAATAGTACATGGACAAACCAATTTAAAGAAAGCTTTAGCTATGATGCAAATGGTAATCTTACGGAAGATATATCACAAAATTGGAATGGTATAGCATGGGGATTAAGAGATAAAACTCTCTACAATTACAATAGCTCTTATTTGCTGAGCAATTTATTCATTCCTGATGATTATAAAACAATATCTTTTAAAGTAATAGATTTGGATCTGTCATATAATAATATGATGACATCCTATGTGAGATATCAAGAAACTGCTACCGATGTTTGGTCACAATATACTGAAGAAACCTATTATTTTAATAACCAAGCAAATGCCGTATTCAATGCCAAAGCATCGAACTTGAAAATCACTACCGAAAACGGGAAGGCGGTAATATCCGGTTTATCACAAGGCACACCCCTAGCAGTGTATAACCTACAAGGCACAGCCATCTACAACCAACCAGCAACAAGCGAAACAGTAAGTATAAATCTTCCTGCTCGTGGAGTGTATGTGGTGAAGGTTGGTGCGGAGAGTGTGAAGGTGGTATACTAGTTACAAGTTACGAGATACAAGTTAACAAGTTAGGAGAAAATACAAAACAGTGAGGGCTTCACTAAAAAATGAAGCCCTCACTTAATAAGAATCAAACAAAACAATTCATTATGAAAAAATTATTCTTGACATTAATTAGTTTATGCCTTATGGCAAGTGCTTGGGCTTATGATTTTACTTCTGGAGGAATTTATTATAATATAACTTCAGCTACTTCGCCTTATACGGTGGCAGTAACTTATGCAACGACTAGCTTTAATAGTTATTCAGGAGCTGTTACTATACCTAGCTCAGTTACCTATAATAGTATATCTTATTCTGTAACAAGAGTTGCGACTGCTGCATTTATGAATTGTACTAGTTTATCCTCCGTTATTATACCAAGTTCAGTGACTACAGTTGAAATGGAAGCGTTTCAAGGTTGTTCTGGTTTGACATCTGTAAATATTCCATCTTCTGTGACTTCAATTGAGAGTGCTGCTTTTCAAGGTTGTAGTGGATTAACTTCTTTTACTTTTCCTTCTCAATTAACTTCAATAACAAGTGGAGTTCTTATGTATTGTACAGGATTAACATCTGTCACAATTCCAATATCTGTAACATCAATCATATCAAGTGCTTTTGATGGATGTTCTAAGTTGACATCAGTTTCAATTCCTTCTTCAGTTACAGCATTGGGAGATGTGGCTTTTATGAGTTGTAGTGCATTAACTTCTATTTCTGTAAATAAAGCGACTCCTATTAGTTTGAGTTCATCTGCAAATATATTTTTAGGAGTAAATAAATCAACATGTATTTTACATGTACCTGCAGGCTCTAAGACTGCTTACTCTTCTGCTTTATATTGGAAAGATTTTACAAATATAGTTGAGGACTTACCTGCTGCTACTTTCAATGCCAAAGCATCGAACTTTAAAATCAGTACCGAAAACGGCAAGGCAGTAATATCCGGTTTGTCACAAGGCACAAGTTTAGCAGTGTATAACTTGCAAGGCACAGCTATCTACGACCAAAAAGCTACAGCAGAGACAGTAAGTGTAAACCTACCTGCTCGTGGTGTGTATGTGGTAAAGGTGGGTGCGGAGAGTGTTAAAGTGCTGTATTAAAACAGTTACGAGATACAAGTTAACAAGTTAGGAGAAAATACAAACAAAACAGTGAGGGCTTCACTTTGAATGAGGCTCTCACTTAATAAGAATCAACTAAAACAAAAGATTATGAAAAAGGCAATTTTCCTTTTAGCAGCATTATGTATTACACTAAGCTCTTGGGCGTATGATTTTACATCTGGGGGGTTCTATTATAACATTACCTCTTCAACTTCACCTTATACGGTGGCTGTAACTTATGCAACTACCAGCTATAACAGTTATGCAGGTAACATTACAATACCGAGTTCAGTGACTTATAATAGTAAAACTTATTCTATTTCATCAATTGGCAGCAATGCTTTTAGTGAGTGTAGCGGTTTAACTTCCATCAGTATTCCTTCGTCAGTTACTACTATTGGCGGATTTGCTTTTATGGATTGTACTAGTCTAACAACTCTTACGATACCCAACTCGGTCACTTCAATTGAATCTTATGCTCTTGACGGTTGTGATGGATTAACTTCAATAACATTATCTTCATCTCTTACTACTCTTAAAGAAGCCGTTATTTATTATTGTGCCAATTTGACTACCATTAATATTCCAGCTTCGGTAACTTCGATTAATTACTTGAATTTTGATAATTGCCCTAAATTAACATCAATTACAGTTGATAATGGTAATACTTCATATAGTAGTAATGGTGTAGTTTTATTCAATAAAAATAAAACTACTTTAGTTCGTTACCCTACGGGGTTAACCGGAAGTTATACAGTTCCATCAACTGTTACAACTATTGGATCAAATTCATTTATTGATTGTGATGGCTTGACTTCTGTTACACTTCCTTCCAGTGTGGTTTGTATTGGAGATTCAGCTTTTGAATGTGAAAATCTGACATCTATCAATATACCATCATCAGTTACTTATATTGGAATATATTCCTTTAGTAACTGCAGCAGCTTAACTTCAATTACAATTCCAGCTTCAGTTACTACAATAGGATATGGGGCTTTTGTGATGTGTACTGGTTTAACCTCTATTTATGTTAAAGCAACTACACCGCTTGCTTTAAGTGATGCCAGTGACATATTTTGGGCTATAACTCCTATTACAAGCACTTGTACTTTGCATGTACCTGTTGGTACAAAATCTCTGTATCAGGCGGCAACAGTGTGGAAGGACTTTACTAGCATTGTAGCAGATGTAACCCCAGTATTCAATGCCAAAGCATCGAACTTAAAAATCACTACAGAAAACGGCAAGGCAGTAATATCCGGTTTGTCACAAGGCACACCCTTAGCAGTGTATAACCTGCAAGGCACAGCTATCTACAACCAACAAGCAACAAGCGAAACAGTAAGTATAAATCTTCCTGCTCGTGGAGTGTATGTGGTGAAGGTAGGTAATGAGAGTGTGAAGGTGGTATACTAGTTACAAGTTACGAGATACAAGTTAACAAGTTAGGAGAAAATACAAAACAAAAACAGTGAGGGCTTCACTTTGAATGAAGCCCTCACTATTAAGAATCAACTTAAATAAAAGATTTATGAAAAGAACAGTATTTACTTTAGGGCTTTTAAGCTTTGTGCTTTTAAGCATGGCGCAAACAATGAATGATAGTATCGCGAAAGAAAAAATGACATTGTTTCAAAAACATCATAAGAAGATCTTTTCAACAATAAACAGAACTACAACTTTACGATCTGCCCAAACAACAAATATCCAGTTAGATAGTATTTTAACTACATCAGATAAACTTCCTTCAAAGGAAGTATATACCTATAACTCAAATGGAAAGGTATCTATTACGACTGCTTCCCGTTTAAAAAGCAATACATGGGTTTATGACGAAAAGGATCAGTACAGCTATGATGGCAATAACAGAGTAAGCCAATATGTTATCCAGTATTGGGACGAAACCAATTCAGTTTGGGAAAATTATTACAAGGTAGTGTTTACATACAATGCAGCAGGAAAACCTTTACTTGAAACAGCTTATAACTGGGATGGCACTAGCACTTGGACATTAGATGACAAAGAGTTATATGTTTACAATACCAATAATGTGCTTATAGCAGATACGGCATATAGCTACAATTCAAACTCATGGATTTATAGGAATATGACGGAATATGCTTATGACAGCAATGCTAATTTAATTACAATTCTAAATTCTGATTGGGATAAAGCAAATAATGCATGGGTATCAGCTGAAAAAATTGAAAATTCATATACAAATAATCAGTTAGTTTCTTCTATGATGGATGGTACATATAATGAAACCATTACATATGATGCAAATGGTAATCCGATAGAATTTATTACATATACATGGATGAATAATGCTTGGTCAGAGGGTTTCAAGTGTCAATATACCTATAATGCATCCTATTTGTTAAGTAACATAAATATGTTGGATGATTACAAGACACTAAATACCAAACCCGCAGAATTATCATATAATAATATGTTGACTAAAGAAATGAGTTATGATGAAGATCTTAGCGGTGTCTGGAGACAATGTGGATCTAACATTTATTACTACAATAACCAAACGAATGCTGTATTCAATGCCAAAGCATCCAACCTGAAAGTCACTACCGAAAACGGCAAAGCAGTAATATCCGGTTTGTCACAAGGCACAAGCTTAGCAGTATATAACCTGCAAGGCACAGCTATCTACAACCAACCAGCAGCAAGCGAAACAGTAAGTGTAAACCTACCTGCTCGTGG
>Ga0265338_10007000_pt1 | contig 14157 bp, 11 predicted proteins | sample 42126metaG_FD_193579 | JGI IMG/M metagenome (GOLD analysis project Ga0265338, IMG submission 193579) | Rhizosphere microbial communities from Carex aquatilis grown in University of Washington, Seatle, WA, United States - 4-21-26 metaG | ecosystem: Host-associated > Plants > Roots > Rhizosphere... | reverse complement strand
ATGTGGAAGGTCGGCATGAGGGTGCGGTTCTAAGGCTCCGTTGGCGGGGCGGCTTCGGCCGCCCCGCCCCTCCTCAGGCCCCGCCGGCGGCGATCCAGTCATCGACCCGGCGGGTCAGCACATCCAGCGGCATCACGCCGGACAGCAACACCACGTCGTGGAACTTGCGGATGTCGAAGGCCCCGCCCAGGGCTTTGCGGGCCTTGGCGCGCGCCGCCAATATGGTCAGCTTGCCGATCATGTAGCTGCAGGCCTGCCCCGGCCACACGCAGTAGCGCTCGACCTCGGTGACGGCGCCGGACTCCTGGTCGCCCAGGGCGTCGACATAGTATTTCACCGCCTGCTCGCGGCTCCAGCGCTTGGCGTGCATGCCGGAGTCGACCACCATCCGCACCGCCCGGAAGATGGCGTCGTGCAGCTGGCCGATGTGGCCGAACGGGTCGTTGTCATACATGCCCATCTCGGCCGCGAGCTGTTCGGCGTAGAGCGCCCAGCCCTCCAGATAGCCTGAGTTGCCGAGCGCCTTGCGCAGCAGCGGCAGGCCCACCGCCTCGTTGGAGATCGACCCCTGCAGGTGGTGGCCAGGGATCGATTCGTGGAAGGTCAGGGTGGGCAGGGTCCAGGTCGGATCCTCGGCCGTGTCGCGCAGGTTGATCCAGTAGATACCGGGGCGCGAGCCGTCGATCGGCGGGGGATTGTAATAGCCGCCTGGCGCGCCCGCCTCGATCGCCTTGGGAACGCGGTGGATCTCGACCTTCGCCTTGGGCACCGCCCCGAACCACTGCGGCAGGCGGGCCTGGACGGCCTGGACCTTCAGGTTCAGGTCGGCGATCAGCTTGGCCTTGGCCTCGTCGGTGTTGGGATAGAGGAACTTCGGATCGCTGAACATGCCGCGCAGGCGCTGGCCCACCGTGCCCTGGGTCAGGCCCTGTTTCTTCATGATGGCGTCGGCCTGGGCCGACAGGCTGGCGACGAGGTCCACGCCGGTCTTGAAGATCTCGTCCGGCGTCATGCTCGATGTGGTGTATTGCTTCACCCCCAGGGCGTAGTAGTCGAGCCCGTCCGGCAACCTCCAGACCCCGGCGTCGTGCACCGCCGCGGGCCGCCAGCCCTGTAGCAGGGCCAGCTGCCGCTCCAAGGCCGGACGCACGGTCTCGTCATAGAGCTTGGACGCGTCGCCGGCCCAGTCGCCTGAGAGGCCTTTTTCCTTGGTCCGCCGCACGAGGGAGGCGACCAGGGTGGTCTGGGCGGTCGGCTGGTCCAGGAATGACTTCATCTGGCCGATGGCCTTGTCGAGCACGAAGTCCGGCGGGATCACGCCGACGCCGGCATCGTGGCGGCCGATCTCGGCCTCCTGATCCATCTGCCGGCCGAAGGATTCCATCCGCGCCAGATAGGCGTCGGCGTCCTCCTTGGTCTCGATGGTGTGTTGGTTGTCCATGAAATCGGGGACGGACTGGTAGGCGCCGGTCAGCTGGCTGAGAATGTAGGGACCGCCGCCGCCGGGCACGCCATAGTCGAACTTGCGGTTGATCTCGTCGGTGACCTCGAGGGTGAATTCGACCGTGTCGTAGTTGACGCCATCCATGCCGGACAGCGCGGCCCGCTTCACCTCTCGCAGGTCGTGCAGCTGTTCGGCGTTGAGCGCCTTGTTCGTCGCCAGCGCCGCACGCGATTCGTCGGTGAGCGACGACTTGGTCCAGGCCAGGTCGCCGGTGTCGAGGCCGAGGCTGCTGGCGGTTTCAGGCGTATGGCGCAGGCTGCGCTGCATGATGTCGTCCATCAGGGCGTTGAGCTTGGCCGCCTCGGCCGGATCGGAGGGCGGGGGGGCCGCGGCGGCGAGCGCCTTGGAGACGGCCAGGGACGCGAAGGACGCTGAGGCGGCGACAGCGGCCCCGCCCGCCAACAGGTGACGACGATTGAGCATGAAGGTCATCCCGATGAGGCCGGCGATCGATCGCCGGATGTGAGTTTGAGGACAGCCCTAGGCTCGGGGCCTAAGGGCGGCAAGATGGCCGGCCCGCAGAGCAAATTACAAAGTTGTCACGAAAGGTCGGCGGCGCGGCCCTATCCCGAGCCCACGCCGGCGGCGGCCATGATCCGGCGATGACGCCCTTCGACGGGCGCCATCATCTGCGGATGGGTGATCACCCAGAGCTGACCCGCCTTCACGCCTTCGATGGCGGCGGCGGCGATCTGGTCGGGTGTGGCCCAGTCGCTGTCTTCGACGGAGTCGCGGAACGCCTGCAGGTGGATGTCAGGGCTGGCGTCGATCGGAGCCGGCGCGCCGTATTCCGGGCCGCGGTTGCGGGCGCTTGCGCCGATGTTGGTGCGCACAGGACCCGGGCAGACGGCGGTGACGCCCACGAGGGAGCCCTCGGCCTGCAGCTCCAACTCCAGCACCTCGGTGAAGTCGGCGACGGCGTATTTGGTCGCGGCATAGGCGCCCTGGGACCTCGTTGGATAGAAGCTCGACAGAGAGGCGGTGTTCAGGATGTGCCCGCCCTCGGGGTTGGCCGACAGGATCGGCAGGAAGACCCGCACCCCGTTCACCACCCCCATCAGATTGACGTCGAACAGCCAGCGCCAGTCCTGGGCGGTCAGGCGCGAGATCGCCGCCATCTTCGACACGCCGGCGTTGTTGCACAGCAGATGGACGGCGCCGTAGCGATCCAGCACGGCTGTGGCGAGGGCCTGCAAGCTCGCCTCGTCACGCACGTCGGCGCGCACGCCCATCACGCCCAGCGCGCGGGCGGCCTCATCCAGGGCCGGCTGCTCATAGTCGGCTAGGACGACCTGCATGCCTTCGGCGATGAGCCGTTCAGCCAGGGCGCGGCCGATGCCCGACGCGCCGCCCGTGACAACGGCGATCTTTCCCGCAAGATCTTTCAAGGGCATGGGCGCTCCTGCCGGCTGATCCGGCGAGACGCCGGAGCGGACCAGCGAGACCTGGCCCTGACATCCATGTTATCTCGACACCATCGCATCGGAACCGAACCCGGGCCCCTGGATGCGAAGCGCCTTTTCCTCAACCCAGTCCATCAGCGAGAGCATCATGCCGCTATCGATGTACCAAGCGTCCATCCCCGTCTTCGTCCGCATGCTCGGCAATCTGTCGGCGATCCTCAAGAAGGCGGAAGCCAACGCCGAAGCGCGGAAGATCGACCCGTCTGTGTTCGTGAACGCCCGCCTGGCGCCGGACATGCACCCGCTGTCCCGCCAGATCCAGATCGCCACCGATGGCGTCAAGGGCTGCGCCGCGCGCCTGGCCGGCGTCGAGATCCCCAGCTATCCGGACACTGAGACCACCTTCGCCGAGCTGGAGGCGCGGATCACCAAGACCGTGACCTTCCTGAACAGCTTCACTCCGGCCCAGATCGATCCCAGCGACGAACGCACCATCACCCTGAAGCTTGGTCCGAATGAGATGAGCTTCCCGGGTCCGGTCTATCTGCTGAACTTCGTGGTCCCGAACTTCTATTTCCACCTGACCACGGCCTACGCCATCCTGAGGTACAATGGCGTGGACGTCGGCAAGATGGACTTCCTCGGCCGTCCGTAGCCTGAGGGCCTAAGATGAGCGGCGCGAGGGCTCAGTCCTTCGCCCGCTCCACGTAGGAGCCGTCTTCCGTCAGGATCACCACGCGCGTGCCGGTGGTGAGGTAGGGCGGGACCATGGTGCGCACGCCGTTGGACAGCATGGCCGGCTTGTAGGACGAGGAAGCGGTCTGGCCCTTGGTCACCGGTTCGGTGTCGACGATCTCGAAGGCCAGCCGCGCGGGCAGCTCGATGGAGATCGGCACGCCCTCGTGGGTGGAGACCGACAGGGTCATGCCCTCCTGAATATAGGGGGCCGAGTCGCCGACGATCTCGACCGGGACCACGATCTGCTCGTAATTTTCGGGGTTCATGAAGTGATACCCCTCGGCGTCCTGGTAGAGGTAGTTGTATTCCCGCTCGTCCACGAAGGCGCGCTCCACCTGTTCGGTGGTGCGGTAGCGCTCTGAGATCTTCACCCCGTCGGAGATGCGGCGCATGTCGAGCTGGGTCACCGGCGTGCCCTTGCCTGGGTGGATGTTCTCGGCGTTCAGGACGACGTAGAGGCGGCTGTCGATCTCCAGGACATTGCCTTTCCTGAGCGAGCTGGCGGCTATTTTCACGTAATCTGTCCTCGATGTTCGCAACGATCGCGGCGGCGGCCGCAATTCTGCTAATCCTCGGCGTTCATGCGCTCCTATAGCGATTGGCGGCGAGATCGCCAGCCGTCTTGGCGCCGCTGCAAGGCGCAAACCCTCCGTCGACGACCGATCCAGGCAGGCTTCACGTGCAGACCCCACCCCCCTCGCCCTGGCGACGCCCCGAGGTCCACGCGGATCGCCGCCCGTTCCTCTTGACCCGCAACCGCATCACCCGCGCGGTGCGCGCCTGGTTCGAGGCGGAGGGTTTCGTCGAGGTGGAGACCGCCGCCCTGCAGGTCTCGCCGGGCAATGAGGCGCATCTGCACGCCTTCGCGACCGAAGCGATCAGCACCGCCGGGGCGCGGGCGCCGCTCTATCTGCGCACCTCGCCGGAGTTCGCCTGCAAGAAACTGCTTGCCGCCGGCGAGCGCAGGATCTTCGACCTCGCCCGCGTCTGGCGTAACCGCGAGCGCGGGCCCCTGCACCATCCGGAATTCACCCTGCTGGAGTGGTACCGCGCCGACGCGCCATATGAGACCCTGATGGACGATTGCGCCAAGCTTCTGGCGCTGGCGGCCGAGACGGCAGGGACGTCGGCCCTCTCGTTCCGCGGCCGGACGGCCGACCCGTTCGCCGAACCCGAGCGCCTTACGGTGGCCGACGCCTTCGACCGCTTCGCTGGCATGGATCTGCTGCAGACGATAGGTCGGGACGGGTCCGGCGACCGGGACAGTCTCGCCGCTGCGGCGCTGGGAGCGGGGGTGCGCATCGCCGATGACGACGGCTGGGCCGACGTGTTCAGCAAGGTGATGGTCGAGCGCATCGAGCCCAGGCTCGGCGTCGGGCGGCCGACAATCCTCTACGAATATCCCAGGCCCGAAGCGGCGCTGGCGCGGCTGAAGCCCGGCGACGAGCGGGTGGCGGAACGGTTCGAGCTCTATGCCTGTGGCGTCGAACTGGCCAACGCCTTCGGCGAGCTTACCGACGCGGCCGAACAGCGCCGCAGATTCGAGGTCGAGATGGATGAGATGGCCCGGGTCTATGGCGAACGATACCCGCTGGACGAGGACTTGCTGGCCGCCCTGCCCGACATGTCGCCGGCCTCGGGCGCCGCCCTGGGCTTCGACCGGCTGGTCATGCTCGCGACCGGCGCGGCCCGGATCGAGCAGGTGCTCTGGACCCCCGTCGTCGAGAGTCCTTGAACCGGATGGCGCCCGCGTTCAAACGGACGTCCATGACCCCCTCGAAGACCCTCCGTAGCCCCCGAGCGCTGCTGGACGCCGGCCTGATCGCGCCCAGCCGGCTGGCCCAGCTCGAACGGGTGGCCGCCCAGTACGCGGTCGCCATCACCCCGGCCATGGCCGACCTGATCGAGACCGACGCCGAAGCCGATCCGATCGCCCGCCAGTTCACACCGCACGAGGCGGAGCTCGATGTCGATCCAATCGAGACCGCGGACCCGGTTGGCGACTTCGCCCACAGCCCGGTCGACGGGGTGGTCCACCGCTATCCCGACCGCGTGCTGTTGAAGATCACCCACGCCTGCGCCGTCTATTGCCGCTTCTGCTTCCGCCGCGAGATGGTCGGACCGGCGGGGCTGAAGGCGCTTTCGCCGGCCGACCTGGACGCGGCCCTGGCCTATATCGCCGAACGGCCCCAGATCTGGGAGGTGATCGTCACCGGCGGGGACCCGCTGGTCCTGTCGCCTCGGCGGCTCGGCGCGATGATGGATCGGCTATGCGCCATCGACCACGTCAAGGTGATCCGCTTCCACACGCGGGTTCCGACAGTCGACCCCGGCGCGGTCACCGCCGAGCTGATCGTGGCTCTGAGGCGGCCGACCAAGGCGGTCTATGTGGCCTTGCACGCCAACCACCCCCGGGAGCTGACGCCGGCGGCGCGGGCGGCCTGTGGGCGCATCGTCGACGCCGGCCTGCCCATGCTGGGCCAGACCGTGCTGCTGCGGGGAGTCAATGATGATCCGGAAGTCCTGGCGGCGCTGATGCGGGCCTTGGTGGAGACGCGGATCAAGCCCTACTACCTGCACCACGCCGACCTGGCGCCCGGCACGGCGCGGCATCGGACGACGATCGCGGAGGGCCAGGCCTTGGCGCGGTCCCTGCGCGGGCGGGTGTCGGGGCTGTGCCAGCCCACCTATGTGCTCGATATCCCGGGCGGCCACGGCAAGGTCCCGATCGGGCCGGGCTATCTGGAAGTGGACGCCGACGGAGGGACGCTGGTGGAAGATCCCTGGGGTGCATGGCACCCCTATCCGGGGACGCTCAGCGGAAGCCGCTGACCCGGCTGCGGGACGGTGTCTCGATCATCGCGGACTCGGCCTTCACCTTGGTGCGGCGCAGCCGCTTGCGGCTCTTCAGCCACAGCGTCCGGGCCGGCCAGAACATTGCGGGGGTGCGCGCGCGGAAGTCACAGCGCTGCACGAACTGGACGCCGACACTGTCCCCCGAGCGCCAGCGCACCTGGGCCTCGAACGCCATGCCCGATGTCCAGACGACGAAGATCAGCCGCTCGCCCGCGGGCGGGCTTTCCTCGAAGTGCAGCTTGGCGCCCCGTTCGTTAAAGTCCTTGACGACGCAGTCCATGGGCCCGGGAAACACCTTGCCCCTGAGGGTCGTCGGCATGCGTTCCAGCACGCGGCGTTCCATCGCCTTTTGGTCGGATTCTGTCTGAGCCATGAGGCGACAGCCTAAGCCGGAATTCTTAAAATCCCTTTGATCGCGTCTTAGGCTCCGGTGAGGCGCGCCAAGCCGGCCTGATAGTTGGCGAGCTGGTCGATCAGATATTGCGGCACCGCCCCTGAGCTGTTGGCCGCCGCCGATGGCGGCGGCGTGGTCATGTTCTGATAGATGCCCTGGATGACCGAGATCGCGTTCGCCAAGGCCGATTGGGCCTGTTTGACGGCCGTTGGGCTGTTCAGGTTCATGTCGGACGGAAGCTGCAGCGAATAGCCATTCTTGATCGAGGTGGTCGCCGGCAGCGCCCCCTGGGTCTGGGTCGGCGCCAGGGCGGTCGCCTTGGCGGCCTTGCTGCTGACAACTCCCTCGGTCAATCCCAACGACCCGAGCGCGTCCTGGCCATCGGGGCCTGCCAGCAATTGCACCTGTTGACCTGTGGCGGCCTGGGTGATGCTGAGCACATTCCCACCCGTCCCCGGTGCGACGGTCGCCGTGGCGCTGTAGCCGGAGGCGCGCTCGATCTTCGCGGCGAGGGTCTTATAGGTATCATTACTGCTGATCGTGACTGCCTGGAGCGGACCGTTGGCGCCCGACTTGACGTAGAACTTGTCCCCAGCCCGCACCGAGGTGTTCGCCACCAGAAGCTGGGAGTTGGCTTGGTTTATCGACCCGCTGGGCAGGCCGAGCTGGTCGAGAACCGAGGAGCCGGTCTGACTCACGGCGATGCTGCTGGGGGCGTCCTGGTTGTCCATGCCGGTGATGGACTGTGTCCAGGTCACCTGGCCGGTCTGGGGATCGACCGCAGCGGCATAGCCATTATAGCCGCTGGTCTGATCGGTCCCCGGGATGGGGTTGGTGGCGATCTTGCCGGCGATATAGACCTGTCCGCCCGAAACCGTGACGGCGGTGGCAGTCTGTGTGGCTCCGGAGCCCACATAGGTCAGGGTGTCGGTGGCCGCCGGCTGCAGGTCCGGGGCGAGGCTGGCGACGAAGGCCTCCTCGCCCGAGACATAGGGCTGGGTGACGGTCCCCGCGTTCAGGGCGCCATTGCTGGTCGATCCGGCCACGATCACTGAGCCGTCGGAATTGATCGCCACGCCCGCGACCCCGCCGCCCCCCAGGCTGCCGAGGTCCCGCGTCGCGAGCGGCGTCAGGGAATTGGAATTGGTTCCGCTCTGGCCGAATTGCTGGACGACGGCGTCGCCGTTCTGAACGCTCGACACATAGACCGACGAACCTGAGACCGCCAAACCGGTCGCCCGGTTCACGCCGCTTGAGCCGAATTGATTGGTGTAGGTGGGGGTGACGACCCACTGCGACTGGCCGGACCCGTCGTTCAGGGGGACGCTGGTGGCCTGGAGCGCTTCGACGAAGCCGTCGGGGCCGCCCGACGACCTCCCGCCGGGGATGGCCCCGTCGACCTGACCGGCGACGTAGACCATGCCGCCCGATCCGAAGGCGACGGCGTTCGCCTGCACGCCGGCGCCCGACCCGCCGGTGGCGGCGATCTGCTGCGTCCATTGTTCGTCGCCTTGGGAATCGTAAACGGTGACGAAACCCTGGGGAACGGTTGTGCTAGCGCTGGACGCCGTGGTGGTCGATGTGCTGCCCGGATTGAGATTGCCGGTCACCGAGCCCGCCACCGCGACCTGGCTGCCATCGGCCGAAACCGTCAGGGACAGGCCGGAGGCGGTGGACGCTGCGCCCAGGGTGCGGGTGTAGACCACATTGCCGGCCGAATCGTACTTGATCAGGGCGACATCCTGCGCGCCCTGGATCGTCTGGCCGGCGGTCGTGCCGGTGACGTCGGCGAGGACGTAGACTGAGCCATCCGGCGCGGTGGCCGTGGCCTGGACGTTGCTGACGTTTGATCCCAGCGTCTGTTTGAACACCTGGCCGTTGGCGCTGGTCGTGGCGATCGGGGTCGAGCTGGCGTCCAGCTTGACCAGCTGCTGCACCGCGTCAGGCTTGGGCGGCGTGAATCCCGGGACGGCGATCGAGGTGGCGGGAAGCATGCTGGAGGTGATGCCGGATGTCTGTCCGACATAGACGGCCGGATCTGTCGTGGGCGCGGAGAAGCTGACCTGCTCGGCCGTCGTCCCCTGGATCTGCAGGGCGTACTGGTTCGGGCTGCTGTCGGGAAGGGTGATCGTCTTGCCGCCGGCCGTGATGGTTTGCGGCGTCCCGGGGGTCGCCTGCTCGGAGAACCGGGTCGCCACATTCGCCGCCTGGAGCTGGCCGTTCAGATAGTTGAGGACATTGGCCATGGTCCTCGGCGTGTTTCCCATGTCCGCGAGATTGAAATTGACGACGGTCTGCGAGCCGGAGCTCTTGGTCACCGTCATGCCGAACTGGACGTCGCCCTGAAAGGCGGGGATGACCGAATTGGCCGGCCCGGAGTAGAGCGTGGCGCCGGTATAGTTGGCGGTCGTCGCCGTGGGGACGGCGGATGTGGTCTTGTCAGCCGTGAAGGTGGTGCCCTGAAAGACCTGAAAGCCGGAAAACGGATCCGAACTCAGGAAGGACTGGACCTGTTGCACGCCGGCCTGGAACGCCTTGTCGACCTGCTGCGCCGATTCCCCATCGACGGTGGTGGTGGATGACGAGGCGCTCTGGGCCAGGCTGCTGAGCGCCGAGAGACCCTGATAGAGGGCGAAAAGGTTCTTGTAGTTCTGGTTGGTCGTGCTGGAGGCGCCGCTGACGCTGAGCTTGGCCGCCGAGGGATTGATGAGGTTGCCCCCGGTGAGGAGCGATTGGATCAAGCCGTTGGTCGCCGCAGCGTTCGAGTTGGTGGACCAAGGCGGGGCGGGGTTCACCGGCGGCGTCGAGGTTGTCGTCGAGAGCGAGGACGAACTGGCTGTGCTCGTCTAGCCGCCAAGCAGCGTCAACGCCGTCGCGGCCGACGAGGTGTCGGGCGATCCGGTCGAGCCGTTGAGAATCCCAGCCTTTGAATTGTACCAGGAGTTCAGAACAGACGTGATGTCGACAATGCCCACGGCGCTCCCGCTAGGCGTACAAAACCCCAAGCCGGATTATGGTCGCGCGAGGCTTACGGGTCGTTAACATGCTGGAAACTCGCCGTTTAGATCGGCAGCCGGACGCGCGCCAGCAAGCCGCCGCCGATCCGGTTGTCCAGAACCACGTCCCCGCCGTGGGCCCGGGCGATGGTGCGGGCCACGGTAAGGCCAAGCCCGATGCCGCCGGTGTCCCGGTTGCGCGACGGTTCGGCGCGGTGGAAGGGCTCGAACACGCTCTCTAGCTCCGAGGCGGGAAGGCCGGGCCCGTCGTCCTCTATGTCCACCATCACCGTATCTTCATCCCGATGGAGCCTGGCGCGAGCAAGGCCGCCGAACTTGATGGCGTTGTCTATGAGGTTGGCGAACATGCGCTTGAGCGCCAGGCTGTCGCCCTCGACCACGGTCCGTTCGGCGGGCTGCACGCGCACGTCGGCGCCCAGTTCCGCGAACTCGTCGGCGACGGTGTCCAGCAAGGACGACAGCTCCAGCTTGGCGTGGACGCTGGTCTGGCTCGCATCACGGACGAAGGCCAGGACATCGGCCACCATGGCGTCCATCTGGGCGATGTCGGCGGTCATCTTGGCCTTCAGCTCGGGGGGCGCCGACTCGAGGTGGAATCGCAGGCGCGTCAAGGGTGTGCGCAGGTCGTGGGCCACCGCGCCGATCATCGAGGTGCGGTCGTGGACATAGCGGCGCAGCCGGCTTTGCATGTCGTTGAAGGCGCGCGCCGCCACCGTGACCTCGGCTGACCCCTTGAGCTCGAGCGGCGGGGCGTTGGGATCGCGACCGAGCCGTTCGGCGGCGGACGCGAAGGCGGCGATCGGCGCCGCCAGGCGTCGCGCGAAGAGGTAGGCCATCGGCGTGAGAGCCGCGGCGCTCGCCAGGAACCACAACAGGACATGCTGCTCCCACGCATCCAGGAAACCGCGCCGCCTCGGCTCGACCACCCGCCAGGAGCCGTCGGCGAGCTTCAGTGCGGCGGTGAAGGGCGCAGCCAGGAAGGTCTGTGGATCTGGCCGGCCAGGCGCCACGCCGTCCTCCCGGCGCGGGCGGTCGAGCCCTGACCAGCGGCCGCCGGGAGGCCTATGCATCGACGGCGGCGGGCGCAGGGACAGGGGGCCCAGATAGGGACGGACGAACACGACATTGGTGATGGGGATTCCAAGGTCGCGGGAAATCCGGCGTTCAATGCCGCCCCGGAACCCGCCGCCGCCGGATTGGACAGGCGGCGAGGACTGCAGATGGATGTTGAAGGGCCTGGGCGCGCCGCCCTGGCTCGGCGTCGCCTGGACGATGAGACCGTTCAGAGCCTGTTCGACATCCGTCAGGGCATAGAAATCCGGTTCTGGTCTCGGCAAGGCCATCACGATCGCCAGGTTCAGCGCATAGGCGGCGATCAGGCTGACCAGCACGAGCGCCAGAAGGTTGACGAACAGCGGGAGCTTCGGGCCTTGCGGAAGAAAGCGGCTCATCGCCAGGTCACTGTCGCATCGAAGATATAACCTTCATTGCGGACGGTGCGGATCAGCTCGGTGCGGCCGGCGCTGTCGTCGAGCTTGCGTCTGAGCCGGCTGACCTGGACGTCGATCGCCCTGTCGTAAGAATCGCTGTCGGGTCCACGGGCGACGTCGAGCAGTTCGTCGCGCGTCAGGATCCGTCGCGGCCGCTCGAGCAGGGCCTGCAGCAGCATGAATTCGCCACGCGAGAGGTTGACCAGCACCCCATCGGGGGAATGCAGCTCGCGCCGGACAAGGTCGAGCCGCCAGCCGGCGAATTCACAGCTCGCCCCGAAACGGCTGTCCCCCCGGCGCCGGCGCAGCACCGCGCGCACCCGCGCCAACAGCTCCCGCGGGTTGCACGGCTTGGGCAGATAGTCGTCTGCGCCGAGCTCCAAGCCCACGATGCGGTCGGCGTCGCCCCCCAGGGCGCTCAACATGATGATGGCCGGACCCTGTTCGGCCGACAGACGGCGGCAGATCGCCAGACCGTCCTCGCCAGGCAGCATGACGTCCAGGACCACGAGGTCGACCTTGCCGTGGGCGAGGCAGCGCTCAAGACCCTTGCCATCGCCGGCCGTCTCCACCTCGTAGCCGTGCTCCAGCAGATAGCTGCAGACCACGGATCGGATTCCGGGATCGTCGTCCACGACCAATATGCGCGCGATGGAGCCAAGGGGCTGGTTCATATGCCCCTCATCTCCAAAAAGCGTGGCCGTCAGATGTCAAGGCCGCAACACGGGCGGCCGTCCGTCGGGGGCGGACGGCCCTTCGGGACGCGTGGCCCGCGATACGCCTTACAACCGCCCGATCCGTTGCAGAGCTGACATTCCGCCAGAACTTCAGCGCGTTAGAGTAAGCTTGTGGTGAGGCTTCGCCCCATCCCTCCACCGCCCGGTCCGCCGTCGCCCAAATATCGAGTGGCTCGGAGACCCTGTCGTCTGGCTGACCGTCCGATGGGTGGTCAGATTGGACGACGCCGCAGCGGCGGGCGACGGGCTGGTCCTGCAGGCTCGTGGTCCGACTCGGCGGGGTCCCCAGGTTCGTCGCGACGGCGGAAAGGGCGTGGCGGGGCGTCGGCCATCGAAACAGGGTGGCCGCGCCACAGGCGGAAACCCGGTCGACGCGGACCTCCGCGGCCGGGAATGCGTAATGCCGTTTCGTCGCGAAAGCTTCGCGGCGCTTTGCTGCCGCTGGTCAGGACCGCCCACGCTCAGGACCAGCGCAGGGGCCTCTTCTCGATCAGGCCCCGCCCCAGCCCGCGCACCCCCCACAGTTGCGCGGGCTGGGGCGACCCTGGACGACGAGGCGCAGGACGAACCCAGGAGACATGTCGCCGGCGCCGCCATTTCATGGCAAGCCTGGGCGCGCGAGCGAGCGCCGATAAACGGAGATGGCTTTGGCGGCGGCAGGCGAGATCAGGGTGGGCGTGGGGGGCTGGGTGTTCCAGCCCTGGCGGGGCGCCTTCTATCCGGAAGGGCTGAAGCAGGCGGACGAGCTCGCCTACATGTCGCGCCACGTGACGGCCATCGAGATCAATTCGACCTATTACGGCTCGCAGAAGCCTGAAACCTTCGCCAAATGGCGCGACGCCACGCCCGAGGGCTTCAAATTCACCCTGAAAGGCTCACGGTTCTGCACCAACCGGCGCCTGCTCGCGGAGGCGGAGGACTCGATCAAGCGGTTCTTCGGGCAGGGGGTAACCGAACTCGGCGACAAGCTTGGGCCCGTGCTCTGGCAGTTCGCCCCGACCAAGCGGTTCGAGGAAGCCGATTTCGAGGCCTTCCTGTCCCTGTTGCCGGCCAAGGCCGACGGCCTGCCGCTGAAGCATGTGGTTGAGGTCCGGCACGACAGCTTCCGCTCGCCGGCCTTCGTCGCCCTGTTGCGCAGGTTCAAGGTCCCGGTCGTGCACGCCGACCACGGCGCCTATCCCGGCATCTGGGACCTGGCTGGCGATGTCGTCTATGTGCGGCTGCAGACCGGGTCCGACGACATCCCCACCGCCTATCCGCCTGCCGCGCTGGATCAATGGGCGCGGCGGTTTCGGACCTGGGCGGCCGGGGAAGCGCCGGCAGATCTCGGCCTCGTCGATCCCGGCCATCCCGCCGAACGGGCGCCGCGCGACGTGTTCGCCTTCGTCATCCACGAGGGCAAGATCAGGGCCCCGGCCGCAGCCCAGGCCCTGATCGAGCGGCTAGTCGGTTAGCCCTAGTCCGCGCCCTTCGGGCCATGGCCGCCGAAGCCGTGGCGCTCGCCGCCGTCATCGCCCCGTCCGCCGCCGCGCAGCGCCACCAGGGCGTCGAAGGTCTTCTGTTGGCGCGCATCGAGGGCGGCGTAGAAGGTCTTCACCGCGTCGGCGTGATGCTGGAACCTGGCCTGACGTTCGCTCATGCGCTGGGCCATCTTGTCCAGCCGCTCGGGCGTGGTCAGGGGCGCGGCGCCTTCCGCGCGCATGTGATGTCGCTCGCCCTCGCCTTCCGGCGGACGCATGGAGGCGATAAAGGCCTGCCAGGCGCCTTCCTGGTCGCCCCGCAGGCCCAGGGCGTCGTGGAGCACCTGTTCGTGAGCCTGGCGGCGGGCCTCCATATGGGCCTTCATGGCCGCAGGATCCCAGTGGCGCCCGTCGTGGGCGCCGGGCCCCGGCGGAGGCGGGGCGGCTTGATCCTGGGCGTAACTGGCGGTCGCGCAGGACAGGCCAAGGCCGAGCGCCACGGCGGCGGAGAGAAGAGTCAGAGTCTTGTTCACGGATATCCCTTTCTTGGAAAGTGAC
>Ga0265338_10006999_pt1 | contig 14158 bp, 16 predicted proteins | sample 42126metaG_FD_193579 | JGI IMG/M metagenome (GOLD analysis project Ga0265338, IMG submission 193579) | Rhizosphere microbial communities from Carex aquatilis grown in University of Washington, Seatle, WA, United States - 4-21-26 metaG | ecosystem: Host-associated > Plants > Roots > Rhizosphere... | reverse complement strand
CGTCGTAGCCGTGCGCCTTCAACGCGCCCAGAAAATCGCCGTCGTGCAGGAATTGCGGAATCGGTTGGGGATGATCCATGCGATCTCTCGAGGGCGTTCGCCGCCTCACTCTCCGGTGCGTTGGCGGTAGCGCTTGGCTTGGTTGGGATCAACACGACGCATTTTCTTCAGAAGTTCCTTGGTGTCGGGCGCATCCGCATCGGGCCGGCGCGGACCGGCATCGTCGGTTTCCTTCTTTTCCCACGGTGCGGGCGACGTCGGACGGTTAATCCGCTCCGGAAATTGTGCGTTCGAATCGGCCATGTCGGCTTATCTCCCAGTTATTTCCAAGTTCCGCAGTAATGTCGCCACATCCGGCGCTTTGTCAATGGCCTCATTGTAGCGGCGCACGTCTTTATCGTCAAAAACATTCAAGAGCCGGACGACGGATTCGTGGTCATTTCCAGCAAACGCGATCTCGTCCCATTGCACGGAACTCATCTGTCGAGCGAATTTCTCGATGCAGCGCCCGCGGAAATAGGCCCGGGTATCGTTAGGCGGATGCCGGATCGCCTGGCGGATATCGTCATCGGTGACGAACCGCTGGATTTTACTCTCGCGCATTAGTTCCGCGTACAACCCCTCCTCGCGGCAGACGTTGTGGTATTCGAGATCGAGCGATTGCAACCACGGATCATCCCAGGCTACGTTCTCGGCTTCCGCGAACGCGTCCAGCATCCATTTCTTCGCCACCCAGTCGAGCCGGTCCCGGCACAGCATCGGGTCGCGCTCCAAATCCGCAAGCACCTGCTCCCACGTGCTGAGCACCCAATCCGTTTCCGCATCCCGTCTGCCGAGGTGTTTCTGGCAGGCCACCAGATACTGCCGTTGGATATCGATGGGACCTATCGTGTGCCCGCCCGCGAGCAACAGGGCGGTCTTCAAGCTGGGGTCACGCGAGACGGTCTTTAGCGCGGCAATCGGGTTGGCCAGTTCGATGTCCATCGGGCACAACCGCCGTTCCAGCAGGTCGAGCACGAGCGACGTGGTGCCGATCTTGAGCGCGCCGGAGATCTCGCTCATATTGGCGTCGCCGATGATGACGTGCAGGCGGCGGTACTTGTCGCTGTCGGCGTGGGGTTCGTCGCGGGTGTTGATGATCGGGCGGCGGTTCATGGTGTCGATGGAAACGAGCACGCTGAAGAAGTCCGCGCGCTGGCTGATCTGATAAACACCGGCGGCCGCGCCATCTTCGTTTTCGATGCCGACCTTGCCCGCGCCCGCGACCACCTGCCGGGTGACCAGGAAAGGGGTGAGGCAACGGATCACGAGATCAAATGGGATATCGCGGTCCATCAGGTAATTGTCGTGGCAACCATAGCTGTGGCCTACGAAATCGGTGTTGTTCTTGTACACTTTCACGACGCCGCCGTTGGCGTGCCGGTTGCGGCGGCGGACGCACTCCTCGATGATGCGTTCGCCTGCCTTGTCCTGGGCGATGATGTCGCGGAGCTGTTTGCACTCGGGCGTGGCGTATTCGGGATGGGCGTGGTCGTTGTAGTAGCGCGCGCCGTTGGACAGGACGAGGTCGCTCTTGATCTCCTGGAAACTGAGCTTGCGGTTCTGGTCCTGGACGAAATAGCGGGCCTCGTCAAAATCCTGGAGCAATTCATCGACGCGAAAGCCGCGCACATCCTGGTGGGGATCCTCGAGTTCGTAATCCCACTTCAGCGCGGAATGCTCAGCGGGCGGCTCGATCTGTGTATAGCTGCGTACGAGGGCAATCGACTCGGCCACGACATCGACGCTGTCCTGACCATCGACAGTGATTCCGTATTCGGTTTCAATGCCCAAGGTGCGTTGCATGGCTGACGGGCGGCGATCGCGGCTCGCCGCATCCTCACGCGCGGCGTCAGACAACCGCGCTGACTCCTTTTGACCGCGCCCCGGAAACGGGTCGGATCGGGGAGACTTTGACGACGTTCTCGGCGTCGTAGTCGAGCAGCATCAGCCAGTCTTCCGTGATATCGGTGGGCGGGAAGATGTCGTTCTCGACGTATTCGAGTTCCAGCGAACGCAGCAGGTCCGCCTCGCTGATGCCTTCATCCTTCTTCGAGTCGATGCTGCGCTTGATGGCCATTTCCTTCGAGCGCTCGACGATGCTGGCAATGATCGCGCCGCTGATCAGGTCGCCGCGGTAGAGCACCGCGTTGCGGCCGCTGCGCAACTGCACATCGAGGAAGCGGTTCTCGTCGCGGTGCGCGAACAGTGTCTTAATGACCGAATCCACCAACGTCGTGACCGCCGCCTTCGAATCGCCGCCATGCGCCTTCAGAGTGGCGGGGTCAATGGGCAGGTCTTCCGTCAAATAGATGGAGAAGATCTCGTGCGCGCCGTCCTTGTCGGGGCGGTCGACCTTGATCTTGCGGTCGATGCGGCCCGGGCGGAGGATGGCCGGGTCGATCAGGTCAGCCCGGTTCGACGCGAGGATGATAACGATGTCGTTGAGCGACTCGATGCCGTCCATTTCCGAGCAGAACATCGGCACGAGTGTCGACAGGATGTTTGCGTAGCGCCCGGCACGACGGGTGCCGAGAATGGATTCCGCCTCGTCGATGAACAGGAACGGCATATAGCCCTGCTTGCGTTTCTCGCGGGCGATGGAGAAGATTTCACGGACGATGCGCTCCGATTCGCCGACCCACATATTGAGAATCTCGGGGCCTTTCACGTGCATGAAGCATTCCTTCATCTCGTGGCCGGTTTTCTCGCGGAGCTTGCCGGTCAAGTTGAAGGCGGTGGCCTTGCCGATGAGCGTCTTGCCGCAGCCTGGCGGGCCATGCAGCAGAAAGCCCTTGGGCTGGGCGTAGTGGAAGCGGTTGAAGAGATCGGGATGCAACAGCGGCAACTCGATCGCGTCCTTGATCGCCTGGATGGCAGCGGTCTGCCCGCCAACACGCGACCATGGCAACTCAGGCACGGCCTCGAGGTAGAATTCCTGTTTGTCCGACGACGCCAGCAACTCGACAGCCACGCGAAACGCCGGATCGATGCGGATTTCGTCGCCGACTTTCAACTGGGCAGCGAGCAAATCGCTGCAGCGCTGGAGAATGACCGAATGCAACCCATGCTCCTGGCCGACGCGAAGCCGGCCATCCTTCAACACATCGGCGATCTTGCCGACAGGACCGGAATTATCATAGCCGAGGTCGCCGACAACGACATAGGCTTCGTTCACCAGCACGCGGGTGCCGATTTTCAAGGCCTGCGCGTCGAGTCGTGGATCGACATTGGAATAGTAATCGTGGCCGCCGACGGCGACATGGGCGACGTCTTTCTTGGGGAAACCGAGCAACGTACCGATGCGGTTGGCCGGTGAAGTCACCTTCTTGATGACCTCATCCATCTTTTCGAGGGCGGCGCGGGCTTCCGACAAGGTCAATTCGTGTTCCTGGACTTGCTGACGCAAGCGGAGCAGATCGAAGCGGACAGGATCGCCCTCGGGCAAGGTCGCCAATAGCTTGTCGATCAATCCGATGGGGGTGGAGTCGTCCCGCGCGCCCCATTTGTCGGAAAAATCCAACGGTCCACCTGGAGGGGTGGGCTTCTTATAGCCTGAGTGGTCACTCATACTGTCATCTCCGCTGCGTCCCGTAACTTATTTCATAGTATACGCGAATATTTCACGACTGCAAATAAAAGGGCTTTAAACATGCTAAAAAAAGTAAGTAATCCTGGTTGACTCAAATTGGAGACGCGTCGATTGCGAACGACAGCGCAGCTTCTTTCTCCATCCCATTGACCGAAGCCAGTGGCCGTCACGACCCGCCTGATTCGGGCATGTTATGGCTTGAAATAGGCGGCCATTTGGCCATAAAATTGCCATTGACAGTGGTGGGAGGGTTCGGCTACGTTACGCCGCCTCAGTTATCCAAGCAGGGAATTCATGAGCACGTTTTTCGCCAAAAAAGAAGAGCAGAAGCCGCAGTGGTACGTCATCGACGCCAGCAACCAGGTGTTGGGCAAGGTGGCGGTAAAAGCCGCCAATGTCTTGCGCGGCAAGCTGAAACCCACGTTTACCTCGCACATTGATACCGGCGACTTTGTCGTGGTGGTCAATGCGGAGAAGGTGGTGCTGACCGGCAAGAAGGAGATTGGCAAGACGTACATGACCTATTCTCAGTACCCGGGCAAAGAGAAGCGGCGGACGGTCAAACAGGTGCGGGCGAGTCATCCCGAGAAGCTCATCGAGCACGCGGTCAAGGGCATGATCCCGAAGAACCGGCTTGGCCGACAGATGATCACGAAACTCAAGGTGTACGCTGGAACGACCCACCCGCACACGGCGCAGAAACCCGAACCCATTTCCATTTAGTTTTTCAACCCATGGCCACAGCATCTACCAAACTCAGCGGATTCCTCGGAACCGGTCGCCGCAAGACGAGCGTCGCCCGTGTCCGACTCGTGCCCGGCTCGGGCAAGATCATCATCAATGATCGCACCAGCGACGAATACCTGACCGTTCCCAACCAACGCACGATCGCGTTTCAGCCGTTGGCGGAAACGCAGAACGTGGACAAGTTTGACGTGTTCGTCAGCGTCGACGGCGGCGGCGTATCGGGCCAGGCGGGCGCGATCAGTCACGGCATCGCGCGGGCGCTGCTGAAGGCGTCGCCCGACCTCAAAGGCGTGTTGCGCAAAAAAGGATTTCTCACGCGCGACTCCAGAATGAAGGAGCGCAAGAAGTACGGTCAACCCGGCGCACGCAAGCGGTTCCAGTTCTCGAAGCGTTAAACGAGCAACAAATCTATACTTGCACGCGCGAGCCCCGGGTTTCATATTCGGGGCTCGTTGCTTTTGCAGGTAAACCAAGACTATCTGCACCATGAAAAAAACCAAAGCGGCCATCCTTGGAGCCAGCGGCTATTCGGGTCAGGAACTGATTCGATTACTACTGCGGCATCCGCACGTCGAAATCACGCAGTTCACCTCCCGGCAGTATGCCGGGAAACCCGTGGCGGACATCTTCCCGCGATTTCGGGGGCAGACCGATGCGACATTTACCGAACCGAACGTGGAGCGGATCAGCGCCGACGTCGCGTTCCTGGCATTGCCGCACGGCGCAGCCGCCGAATTTGCGCCCGCGTTGCTGAAGAAGGGGACCAAGGTGTTGGATTTGTCCGCCGACTTCCGGTTGAAATCGGCCGCGGTCTACAAGGAATATTACGAGCACGACCATCCGGCGCCCGATTTGCTGAAGCAATCGGTGTATGGATTGCCGGAGCTGTATCGGGACAAGATCCGGGGAACGAATTTGGTGGCCTGCCCGGGGTGTTATCCCACGAGCATCATCCTCGGCGTGGCCCCGGCGATCAAAAAGGGCCTGGGCAAACCCGAGAGCATCATTGCCACGAGCCTCAGCGGTGTCAGCGGGGCCGGGCGCAAGGTCGCGGAGGAATATCTATTCACCGAGTGCAATGAAAGCGCGCGGGCGTATGGCATCCCGAAACATCGACACCTCAGCGAAATCGAGCAGGAGATTTCGTTGCTGGCGGGTGCGAACATGGCCGTGTCCTTCTCGCCGCACCTCGTGCCACTCAACCGCGGCATCGTGAGCACCATTTATATGACGTTGGCAACGAAACCGGCGGATGCGCTGGCGGTGTATCGCGAATATTATAAGGACGAACCGTTCGTGCGGGTCATCCCATCGCTACCTGACACCAAGAATGTGGCGGAGACCAATTTCTGCGATATTTCCGTGCGAATCGATCCGCGGACGAATCGGCTCATTATCGTCAGCGCTCTCGATAACCTCACCAAAGGCGCTGCCGGCCAGGCCGTGCAATGCCTGAATCTCATGTGCGGTTACGAAGAAACGGCGGGACTCCTTCCATGAAGACTTCCTTTACCCGAATCAAGGGATCGGTCACCGCGCCCCATGGTTTTCGCGCGGCGGGCTTCGCCGCCGGCATTAAGGCAAGCGGGAAGAAAGACATGGCGCTGATTGTGTCGAACGAGCCCGCGACCGTGGCAGCGACGTTCACGACCAACCAGGTGAAAGCCGCGCCTGTAAAACTGAGCATGCGCCACGTGAAGAACGGCAAGGCTTGCGCGATCATCGCCAACAGCGGGAACGCGAACGCCTGTACAGGCCGCGCGGGTATGTTTCACGCCCGGGCCATGGCGGTGGCGGTGGCGCGGCGATTGGGCTGCGCGGAAAACCGGGTGCTGGTCTGTTCGACGGGCCGGATCGGGGTCAACCTCCCGATTGTCAAGGTCGAGTCTGGCATCAAACGGTTACTGGGTATTCTCTCCCCACGGGGCGGGGCGGTGGCGGCGGAAGCGATCATGACGACGGACACCTTCGCGAAAGAGATCGCCGTGCAATTCAAAGCGGGCGGCAAGACGATTCGGGTCGGGGGCATCGCCAAAGGCGCGGGGATGATTCAACCGAACATGGCGACGATGCTGTGTTTTCTCACGACGGACGCGGCCATCCCGCGCGCGCCGTTGCAGAAGGCGCTCACGCATGCAGTAAAACATTCGTTCAACCGCGTGACAGTCGATGGTGACACGAGCACGAATGACACGGTGATCCTGTTGGCCAACGGAGAGGCAGGCGAACCACCGCTGGCAAAGTTTCAGGAGGCGCTCGACTTCGTATGCCTCGAACTCGCCAAGATGATTGTCCAGGACGGCGAAGGCGTGACGAAATTTGTGACGATCAACGTTCACGGCGCGGCGTCCGACCAGCACGCGGAGGTCGCGGCGCGAGCGGTGGCCAATTCGGTGCTGGTGAAGACGAGCTGGTGCGGCGGCGATCCGAATTGGGGGCGGATCCTGGACGCGGTGGGTTATTCCCGCGCCCGGGTCGTCGAGGAGCGGGTGGACATCGCCTACAACGGCGTGCCGGCGGTCCGACGCGGCATGGCGACGCGTACGCCGCTTGCCAAGCTCAAGAAGATCGTCGCGCAGCCGACGTTCACGATCGACATTCACCTGCATCTCGGTCACGGCCATTGCACAATGCACACATGCGATTTGACGGAGAAGTACGTTGAATTGAACAAGGGGGAATGATGTACCGCGTACCGACTTCCCTGGTTTTCGGGTTGTTGCTCCTGTGTGGAGGCGCGAGCGGGTTTGCGTTCAGTTTACGCGTGGCCGCGACGGAAACTCCGCTGACGATCAGCTGGCAGGGGGAAGCCTGGGTGTTGGCATTTCCGGTTGCCGTGGCCGGGGCGGTGATTTCGGTCACAGCCTGGCGAAATCGCGAACGATAACGACGATCCTCATGCAAGACCTCATCAAGAAGGCCGACGTATTACTGGAAGCGCTGCCGTACATGCAGCGGTTTCGGAGTTCCACGTTCGTGGTGAAATACGGCGGCAGCTTTATGGATTCGCCCGACCCGAAATTACGCGAGGGCGTCGCGGCGGACGTGGTGTTTTTGGAAGTCGCGGGCATCAATCCCGTGGTCGTCCATGGCGGCGGCAAGGCGATTACCAAGGCGATGGAGAAGGCGGGCATCAACGCCCAGTTCATCCAGGGGATGCGGGTGACCGACGAGAAATCGATGGCGATTGTCGAGGATGTGCTGGCGAACGTGATCAACCGCGACATCGTGGAAACCATCCAGAAACTCGGCGGCAAGGCGCGCGGATTTTCCGGGAAAGACGTCTTCAAATGCCGCAAACTGTTGAGCGGCGGTATGGACCTTGGTTACGTCGGGGAAGTTACGGACGTGACAATCGACAAGATTCGCAAGAGTCTTCATTCGCAAGTGGTGCCGGTGATCAGCCCGATTGGGTTGGGCGAGGACGGCCACGCTTACAACATTAATGCCGATGTGGCCGCCGCGAAGCTGGCGGTGGCGGTCGGCGCGCGACGGTTGGTGTTCATGAGCGATGTCGCGGGGCTGATGCGGGACCCGAGCAATCCCGAGACGTTGATTTCGAGTTTGCACATCAGCGAAGTGCTCGAGCTCAAACGCGAAGGGATCATCGACCAGGGGATGATTCCCAAGGTGGACAGTGCCGTGACGGCAGTGCAAGCGGGGGTGCGACGCGTGCATTTTGTCGATGGCCGCGTGCCGCACTCGATCCTGCTGGAGATCTTCACTGATAAGGGCGTTGGGACTGAGATCGTGAAGTGAACGGCTTGCGAATGCAGCGCCTTGACGCGGCGACACGGCGTCAACCAACGTGAAGAGGCTTGGGCGCGCAAAATCCTTGCAACAGAAAGCGGCACTCCGCATGATGCGCGCGAAATGAATCGCTCCGAAATTATAGGGTTGTTTGATCGGTATGTGGTGCCAAGTTATGCGCGGTATCCGCTCGTGTTTGTCCGCGGCAAAGGCGCGCGGGTGTGGGATGCGGACGGCAAGGAGTATCTCGATTTTGGCGGCGGCATCGCGGTGAACCTGCTGGGTCACTCGGCGATGGCGAAGATTTTGGAGAAACAGGCGAGCGTGCTGGTGCACGCGTCGAACCTTTATTACACCGAGCCGCAGGGACGGTTGGCGAAGCGGCTGGTGGAATTGGTGGGCGTTGAGGGCAAATGCTTTTTCTGCAACAGCGGCGGGGAGGCCAACGAAGCGCTGTTCAAAGTCGCCCGGAAATTTGGGAACGAACACGGCGGACGGTTTGAGATTTTGACGTTTCAGGATAGTTTCCATGGTCGGACGTTGGCGGGGATCAGCGCGACAGGTCAGGAGAAAGTGAAACACGGGTTCGAGCCGCCTGTCGAGGGGTTCCGACACGTGCCGTTCAACGATCTGGACGCGGTGGCGAAGGCGATCACGCCGAAGACGGCGGCGATTCTGCTTGAGCCGATCCAGGGTGAGAGCGGGATTCGGCCTGCGACGCCGGAGTTTCTGCGCGGGCTGCGGCGGTTATGTGATGAGCGACGGTTGTTGCTGATGTTCGACGAAGTACAATGCGGCATGGGACGAACGGGCGAGTTTCTGGGGTCTCGCGCAATCGCGCCCGACGTTCAGCCCGACGCAATTTCGTGGGCGAAGGGACTGGGCGGCGGTTTTCCAATTGCTGCGATCTGGGTGCGCGGGCCGTATGCGGACGTCCTGGGGCCGGGCACGCACGGCACGACGTTTGGCGGCACGCCGCTGGCCTGCTCGGTGGCGCTGGCGGTGCTGGACACGCTGGAGCGCGACGGGCTGCTGCGCAACGCGCGCGAGCTGGGCGAGTATTTGATTGGCAAGTTGCGGGCATTGGCGGCAAAATGCCCGACTATTCGCGAGGTGCGCGGCGTGGGCTTGATGATCGGCGTCGAAGTGACCCTGGAGGCGCGGCCGGCGGCATTGAAACTGGCCGAGCACGGATTGATCGGCATCGCGGCGGGGAAAAATGTGGTGCGTTTCCTGCCGCCATTGAACATCACGCGGGCGGACGCGGATGAAGCGGTGGAGAAAATGGGTAGGGCGTTTGCGGAGAGTGGAACCAAATAACATGGACGGCAAAGTCGGCAAATGTGTGGAGACGGTGGACGTCGAGCGGGTACTGCCACCGCCCATTGGGACATCCCAGGAGAAGCGGTTGCGGTTTGAGTGGGAGCAGAAGCCCGGCGAGCATTTCATGATGATGTGGAACCAGTACATGGAGCCGAACAGCATATTTGTGGAGGACGTCAGCGACGAAGGCATCACAGTAACTGTCCGCTGGGCGTTGATGAAGGAAACACCTGAGCAAATCGCGGCGCGACTCAATCGCTGGCTGGCGCAGGTGGAAGAGGGAAAGTATCGTCACAGTGGGATCAGCGGACGGCATTTGTGACCGGGTGATGCAGGGTAGCGAATCATGAAACATTTACTTACCATCGAACAACTCACGAGCGGCGAGATCGTCGAGATTCTGAAGCTCGCCGAGAAGTTCAAGAAAGGCCGGGGCAAGGCGAAGCAGCCGCAGCCACTGGCGGGGCAGGTTTGGTCGTTGATTTTCAACAAGGCCAGCACACGCACGCGAGTCAGCTTCGAAGTGGGCATCCGCGAACTTGGCGGCTCGTCGCTGTATCTTTCCACCAACGATATCCAAATGGGTCGGGGCGAGACAGTGGCCGACACCGCGCGCGTGTTGTCGCGGTACATTCATGGCGTGGTCATCCGCACGTACGCGCAGAGCGACGTCGACCAATTCGCGAAGGCAGGGACGATTCCCGTCATCAACGCGCTGACGGATGACGAACATCCGTGCCAGATTCTCGCGGACCTGTTCACCGTCGTGGAACGGCTGGGCACGTTGAAAGGGAAGAAGGTCGTGTTTTTCGGCGATGGCGCCTGCAATGTCTGCAACTCATGGTTGTTCGGGGCGGCGAAGGCGGGAATGGAGTTGTGGGTGGCAGCGCCGAAACAGTTTCAGCCGGGCGCCGAATGGGTGAAGCGTGCTGGTGGCAAGGTTCGTGTGACCGAAAATGTTGCCGAAGCGGCGAAGAATGCCGACGTGCTGTACACGGATGTGTGGGTTTCGATGGGCAAGGAAGCTGAAGCGACGGAACGACTGAAGATCCTCGCGCCGTACCAAGTGAACGCCTCGGTGCTCAAACAGGCCAGGCCGGGCGCATTGGTGATGCATTGTCTCCCCGCTTACGTGGGGAAAGAGATCACGGCGGACGTGTTTGAAGCGCACCAGAAGACGATCTTCGACCAAGCGGAGAATCGACTGCACGCGCAGAAGGCGATCATGACGTTGCTGGCGAAGAAGCCGTAACCGCCAGCTTTGTTCGTGGCCCGGCTATCACGCAAAGACGGTTCGCGACTGCCAAGAGCGAAATCACCAGTATGAAACGTACCCGCCTTCAGCGTAGCGTTCGGGCAACCATCATCGGCTTGTCGGTGAACGTTGTGCTGGCAGTTGTCAAACTGCTGGCGGGAATCTTCGGCAGATCGTACGCGCTGATCGCGGACGCGATTGAGTCCATGGCGGATGCGGTCAGTTCGATCATCGTCTGGCGGGCCGTCGTGATCGCCGAGAAACCCGCGGATCGGGAGCATCCTTACGGGCATGGGAAAGCCGAGACGATCGCCACGGCGGCGATCTCCGTGATGCTATTGGGCGCGGCGTTACTGATCTTCACGCGGTCCGTGCAAGAGATTCAAACGCCGCATCATGCGCCGGCACCCTACACTTTGTTCGTGCTGCTTGGTGTGGTTCTCATCAAGGAAGGGCTATTCCGTTTCGTGGGTCGGATTGCCGAATAGGTTCAGAGCGGCGCGGTGAAGGCCGATGCGTGGCATCACCGGAGCGATGCGATCACCTCGGCGGCAGCAGCGTTGGGCATCAGCATCGCGCTGGTGGGTGGAGACGCCTACCGATCGGCGGACGATTGGGCGGCGATGTTTGCGGCGGTGATCATCGGGTTCAACGGATTGCGGCTGTTGCGACCGGCGCTGGATGAATTGATGGACGCGGCGCCGAAGGAAAACGTCGTCGACAGGGCGCGCGCGGTTGCGCAGCAGGTGAATGGCGTGAAAGGCGTGGAGAAATGTTTCGCGCGAAAAATGGGGCGCGAGTACTGGCTCGACATGCACGTCGAAGTGGACGGTGGGTTGACGGTGGCGGTGGCGCACGAGTTGTCACACACGGTGAAGGACGCCATTCGCGCGAAGCTGCCGCGCGTCCTGGACGTGACAATTCATATTGAACCGCACACAGGGTCTGGAGTATCAAAGTAATGGTCCGCAGGAGTTGGTGGCCGTGAGAATTGTTCGACTCAATGTTTTTGTCGCGGTGGTGCAGCTGGCGGCATTTCTGCTGGTGCAGGCGGATTTGCCGATTTCACAAGCCGCGCCGGTTCGTCCTCCCATCACAGCCAGCGGATGCGGTGTCCGGTGCTGCTGTTCCCCGGAGAAGCGCGCGCAGGGCATATGCTGCTGTTCGTCAAAAAGTGCGCACACAATATCCGGCTACGTGCTGTGTGCTTCTCACTGTGGTGGAGACGGACAGGCCAGCACGGCGCCAATTGTCGTGAAATTTCAAGTGGTACTTCCCGTCCTGACGGTCGTGTTTGGAGATGACCTGACACGCAAGCCGATGCTCCCCGATGTCATCGACACACCGGTTCGTTCCACCGAACCACCCGACCCGCCTCCTCGACTTCTCGTTGCCAGCTAATTGCCGGAAGTGGGACAGGCCTGTGGCCTATCCAAACCAAATTCAATAACGAGAAGAGAGATAGCAACATGAGAACCTCATGATGCGGTGTCTCGCTACTTAAGGAGCTTTGAGATGACTAATACAAAAGCGGTGTTTTCCAACGCCCTTGGGCTGGTATCGGCGTTGGCTGTAGCTGTGGTACCCAGCGTTGGCTGGGCGTGCGCCTGCGGATGCGGAGTTTTCGATGTGGGGACAAGCTCGATGTTCCCCGAAGGCCAGGGCGGCATGGTGTTTCTTGAATACGACTACCAGGACCAGAGCCATAATTGGCACGGAACCTCATCCGCGCCTGATGCGAATAATGATGACAAGGAGATCCGGACGCACTTTGTCACGCTCGGTCTGCAGTATATGTTCGACCGCAGTTGGGGAATTCAGGTTGAAGTGCCTTATGACGAGCGATATTTCAAGACGACTGGCGGCGCGTCCGGCAGTGATATTGTCGGGCAGAACTGGGCGAGTCTTGGAGATATCCGAGTCCAAGGCATCTACACCGGGTTTTCCGAGGATCTCTCCAGTGGCCTGACCTTCGGTTTCAAGCTGCCGACCGGGAGCTATACCCACAATGATGCGTTTGGGGATATCGATCGGGACACCGAACTCGGGACGGGGAGCACGGATATTCTCCTGGGCGGATTTCATCGCCAGGAGTTGCGAAGTACCGATGGTTTCACGTGGTTTACCCAGGCAGAGTTGGACTTGCCGGTGGCAACTCGCGAGGAATACCGCCCGGGCATCGAACTCGATGCGGCTGCCGGGATTTACTACAAAGGTTGGTCGGTCGGGAGGACCAAAATCTCGCCCGTGGCGCAGGTAATCGGGTCGGAGCGGACAAGTGATGGCGGAGCCAACGCGGACAAACCAAACACTGGCTACCAGCGAATTATGCTCTCTCCCGGAGTCGAGTTTGATATGCATCCGGTGAGCGTGTACGCCGACGTGGAAGTGCCCGTGTTTCAGGACTTCCGCGGCAACCAGGTAGCAGCGCCGTGGCTTCTCAAGGTGGTCATGAGCTACCATTTTTAGAGAAGCGACAACGTTTTGGAGAGAGCAATCTTGCGTCCGATTCAGTCGGTTGCCATAATCGGCGGCGATGAGCGTGAGTCTCGAGGAGTCATACGCGTTGTGCGGACGGATTGCGCGAAAGACGGGGAAGAATTTCTACTATTCATTCCTGGTCATGCCGCGCGAGAAACGGGCCGCCATGTGTGCCATCTACGCGTTCATGCGACGCAGCGACGACATCGCCGATGGCGCGGGAAATCCAGCGGTCGCGATGGAAGGTTTGCACCACTGGCGCGCACAAGTGGATGCGGCGCTGAATGGTGATGCTGCGGTCGATCCTATCCTGCCGGCGTTGGCGGATACCGTGCGTCGCTACCGCATCGCGCCGCGATATTTTCATGAACTGCTCGACGGAACCGAGATGGACCAGACGACCACGCGGTACGCCACATTTGATGACCTCTACAAGTATTGTTATCGCGTCGCGTCGGCGGTTGGGTTGGTCGTGCTGCCGGTGTTTGGTTTCAAAGACGAGAAGGCTCTCGTGCCCGCCGAAGCGTGCGGGATTGCGTTTCAGCTCACGAATATCCTACGCGACGTGAAAGAGGACGCGCAGATGGGACGCATTTACCTGCCGCTGGAAGATTTGCGACGGTTCGGCGTCTCAGAAGACGACATCATGGACTCGCGCGCAACGCCGCAGTTTCTGGAACTGATGAAGTTCGAGGCGGCGCGGGCCCACGGTTTCTATGAGAAGGCGCGACCGTTGCTCGACATGATCGATGCTGACAGCCGCGGTACGCTGGCCGTGATGATTGCCATTTACGGTGGCATCCTCCGCAAGATTGAGGAAAGCAACTTCGCGGTGTTCGACGGCCGGATTCGGCTTTCGACCGCGGAGAAACTGTGGATTGTCGGCAAGAACTGGATGGGACACCGGGAATGAGAACAACAGCGTTTATCTTCGTAGTGACGATGTGTTTTGCCTCGGCAATCCACAGTTT
>Ga0265338_10006998_pt1 | contig 14164 bp, 14 predicted proteins | sample 42126metaG_FD_193579 | JGI IMG/M metagenome (GOLD analysis project Ga0265338, IMG submission 193579) | Rhizosphere microbial communities from Carex aquatilis grown in University of Washington, Seatle, WA, United States - 4-21-26 metaG | ecosystem: Host-associated > Plants > Roots > Rhizosphere... | reverse complement strand
TATCCCGGGGATTGAAACTGTGTAATGATAAACGAAGTGCCGGCGATAGAAATTTTTTCCAGGAACGTCGTACGGGCGATTTGGACCTCGAGAAACAAAAGAGTAAAAAAGATGAGAGAGAGAGTTGCGAGAAGGCTGAATGCATGAAACAGGATGGGCCCCCTGAACTGCAAGAAATACGCCATGGCGGGCATCAGGAGGCGCTGGTAGATCTGGCCGCTTGCATCATGGAAGTTGAACGGATCTTCGCTCATTAATCCATAGCCCGCTCCCATGAGTCCGAGCTTGACCGGCACCACTAAAAGGCCGCACACAAAAAACACGGCGAGAGAATTTTCGAAAATTCTTCCAAATGGGAGCTTCGATCTCTGTTCAGAAAAAAAGGCAGCGACCGGGCGGAAGAAGACAGCGAACAGGAGTGCAATCGAAAAGAGAAAGATCATTCCTCTGATTGCGTTCACAGCAAATGAAACATGATCGCCTTCGAGGAACGGCAAGTCAAAAAGTGCAGGTAAGTGGAGGATCCACGCTTTGACGAATTGTGCGGGAGTGTGAATAACGATCGATGCAGCGACCGCTGAATAGACAACCAGGACTTGCTGTCTCTCCGCTAAATACTTTGACAATCGCGCTAGCTGCATAGCGCAAATCTAAGATAATTTACTTCAAATACAACTGTGTGCGGTGATGTAAATTGAAGATCCAGACAAAAAAGGACCTGTAGTGAAAACGAAAGCCCGAAGGGGTCCCTTTGGGAGCGGCAGCAGGAACCGATAAACCGGATTCAGGTTCTGGAGGTATTCTTTTGAAACGGTCGGCGCAATACCATGTACATTGTACATTAAAGGTGCATCGCAGTTCGACTATGGGTGGTAATGGGGCGTGGAGCATGGTGAACACTCAGGAAGAGGGTGCATCATCAAAAGCCTGCACCGAGGCGTGATTGAAAGTATTTCGGTTCTGGTGGAATTCCCTCGGAGTTTTCCTTCCAGGTGAGCTTTAGATCGAAAGCAAGCCGCGGCCCGATCACGTACGAAGAAAGATCTTCTTTGCAAACAGACCTTATGGCTCAAAGTCAGATGGTCAATGCCTGGATCGATCTCGTCCGTCGGTTTTTTCCATTCAAACAATTCCGTGAAAAATTTTTCTACGTCGCAAAGAAGAAGAACGGCAAAGCACCTCTGCTGAAGGTCATTCAGTCTTTTATTCTGGAAATTCAGGGAAGGGATAGCAAACAGCTCCGTGATCAATCTCAGCAGATCACAATGTTCCAGCCGGAGGTCATCACTTCGGGAGACGGACAGACAGTACTTATTTTGCGATTCTTCCAACAATGGGGCGCAGGTAATAATGACCTGGATTCGGTAAAAAATTCTTCTCACTCTAAAAGGCTGCCAAAAGAATAAGGAATTTTGAAGATTTTAGTTGGCATAATATGTGAAGTAACGAGGTCATTGAAAATAATCCAGCTTCCAAATTTAATAATCCAATAACAAATTCTTGAAAGGCTATAATAATGGGACAGCAGCAACTTCTTCTGATCATCCTGGGTGTCATCATCGTCGGTATTGCGGTAGCCGTCGGTATCACGATGTTTCAAGACAATGCGGTCGACCAGAACCGCAGTGCAGTGATAGCTGATCTAACGACCTTGGCAGCCAAAGCTCAACAGTACTATGCAAAGCCAGTAACCCTTGGCGGAGGCGGGAATTCATTCGTAGGCCTTACCGCAGACGCGACAGGCTTGGGGGACTTGGCCTCTGTGGCGTTCACGAACAACGCTAACGGAGCCTACACCATTAAGACGGCTGGAACCGCCACGACAGTGGTTCTGCACGGGATTGGCAAAACCGCTCTTAGTGATGGAACTTTCCCATCATATGATATGACGGTAACGAGTCAGACTCAAACGCCGACAAAGCTTAACTAACGCAGACCCATCCACTTCAGGATTTTTTTACTTAACTTAACTAAGAGGCTGACATTATGGGACAGCAACAACTTCTTCTGATCATCTTGGGCGTCATCATCGTCGGAATTGCGGTAGCGGTCGGTATCACGATGTTTCAGGATAACGCAGTGGATCAAAATCGAAGCGCCGTGATCGCGGACTTGACGACGTTGGCGGCCAAGGCGCAGCAATATTACACTAAGCCAGTATCTCTCGGCGGAGGCGGCAATTCATTCGTAGGTCTTACGGCAGACGCCACGGGTATTGGAATTTTGGCATCTGTTGCCTTTACGAGTAATGCCAACGGTACGTATACTGTAAAGACGGCGGGTACTGCAACAACGGTCGTACTGCATGGCGTTGGGAAGACTGCCCTTAGCGACGGAACTTTTCCATCATATGATATGGCGGTAACAAGTCAGACCCAGACACCAACTAAACTTAATTAACTTTGCTTTGTCTAAGAAATCTAACTAACGATATACCTATTAAAAATGTAGGAGGTACAGATTGGACAGCAACAACTTCTTCTGATTATCTTGGGTGTCATCATTGTCGGTATCGCCGTTGCGGTGGGTATCACGATGTTCCAGGATAACGCAGTCGATCAAAACCGAAGCGCCGTGATCGCAGACTTGACGACCTTGTCCGCCAAAGCACAGCAATATTATGCGAAGCCGACAACACTTGGCGGCGGCGGAAATTCGTTCGTCGGTCTTACGGCAGACGCCACAGGGCTGGCGTTGCTTGCATCCACTTCTTTCACGAGCAATGCAAATGGTGTGTACTCCATAAAAACGGCGGGAACAGCAACGACGGTGGTTCTACACGGAATTGGAACTACAGCGTTGAGTGATGGAACGTTCCCATCCTATGACATGGCGGTGACATCGCAAACCCAGACACCTACAAAGCTCAATTAGCCGATATGATCACAATTGGCAGGCAGGCATGTCACATTTTCATAACATGCCTGCTTTCCTGTTTTTGAAGGGCAATTCTTTTCGAGCGCATTGGAAACTTGTAGCAGGCAGACTCTTAAATTACGCAGCCGTTGTGACCTAGAAGTACGAAGGAAATTACGAAAAAGGCAAGTTACCTACCGTATATTTGAGAATACGTGCTCTCCCGTATGGCAAATCTGGATGAAAAGCGTATTTTTAATATAGAAGCATACGTTGTGAAAGCTGTTTCCGGTAGGCGTCAAATTCAGGCGAAGATAGTTATTCCGACCAAGGCAGACAAAAAGCGAGTCGGCTGAGCTTGCGTATTCTTGATTTCTGATTCTCTCAGGCGTATTTCCTGGTCTAGCGGGTGTAGGAATTTGTTTAATTCGTTAAACTAATTAGACCTAACGTGACTACTTATGGGACAGCAACAGCTTCTTCTCGTCGCACTAGGGGTGATAATTGTTGGCGTCGCCGTAGTTGTCGGAATCGGGATGTTTCAGGACAATGCTGTTGACCATAACAGGGCATTGGTGATCGCGGATTTGAAAACTCTGGCGTCAAAAGCGCAGCATTATTACAGTAGACCGATGACGATGGGGGGAGGAAACAACTCATTTGTTGGATTGACTGCAGATGACCGCGGTATCGGAATGTTGGCGGGCCCGGCATTTACGGACAATGCAAACGGCACATACACCATAACGTCGGATGGAACCTCAACGCAAGTTGTCATTCACGGTGTTGGGAAGGTTGTGATGAGCGATGGGACATACCCCACATACGATATGACGGTCCTTAATCTTGCTCAAAACCTGACGAAAATTAACTAACCTCCGCTGCCACCTTGTGCCGAAATGTGTACCAGTGATCCACCTCGAAAGATACATGTTTGAAGACAGTATCTTCTTCTCAGCTTCATCCAAACAAGATTTTCAGCCATACCATCGATACGGCGCGCAATTCGGCTTCGGTCATGCTTTTCCGGTGAATTGCCGGGTCGGACCAAAGTTGATTTTGGTTGGCGCCGATTGTATCTTTTCATTGTAGGGTTCATTGCAGACCATGTTGCGCGGTCTGTATAAAAGCGTGATTCAGAATTGCTAAAGGGAATAAACTATGCCGGAGTTTCGGATTGAAGGGCTTTCCATGGCGGGTAAACCGATCCAGGGAATTATCAATGCGGAAACTTTGAAACTTGCCAAAGAGCGTGCAGGAGAGATGGCTCGTGAACGAAAGTTCAGGTTGACTGGGGTTCGTGTTCGATCCACGTTTCTGTACCGGGTTAAAAAGGGAGAAGAAAAAATTGACGGAGAGCAGAAGGCTTTTACAAAGCAGGAGGTGCAGGATGCTCTCTCGAAGATGGGATACCAGGTAATGTATGTCCGCAAGAAGCTTTTTGACAAGGCTGGCGCGGTACCGCTGACGGAAGTCGTTTCGTTCGTCCGCGTGAGCGCAGACTTGATCAAACAAAAGCTTCCGTTCAACGAAATGATGCAGCTGCTCATCAACGACATTCCGAACAAGAACCTCCGCGAATGCGTGCGTGACATCAACCAAGAGTTGAAGCAGGGGAAAGACAGCGAAAAGGCGTTTGTCAAGCATGAAAAAGAATTAGGGAAATTTGCCGCGCATATGCTCGGCCTAGCATCCAAAAGCGGCAACATGGGGGAGATTTACGAGAGCACAGCAAAGTTTCTTGAGCGCAATGCAGAATTCAAAAAGAATCTGAAGAGCGCGTTGATCATGCCGATCGTCACCCTGGTGATTCTGTTCTTTGCCGTCGGATATTACGTCGCGTATATCTTTCCCGCTACGGCAAGCCTGTTTGTAAAATTCAAGATCGAACTGCCGCCGATGACGAAAGCAACGCTGAAAATGAGCGACTTTATCGTCGACAACATCCTCTACATCATGCTTTCGTTCGCTATCCCGCTCATTGCGTTCCTGCGGTTTGCGACGACGGAGCGAGGAAGATATTTCCTCGACAAAAATCTTTGGAAGGTCCCCGCGATGGGCGACCTGTTGCACAAGACGAGCATCGAAATTTTCTGCCGCGTTTTTTATGCCCTCTACTCGGGGTCGGGCGAAAATATCGAGGTCATTAAGATGGCCGCTGAAGCGTGCGGGAACAAATACATGGAGGCGCAGATCAAGAACATCGCTCTTCCTCTGATGGTGGAAAAAGGAATGAACATTACTGAAGCGTTTGAGGCCACTGGAGTATTCACAAAGACTGCAATTTCTCGTTTCCATTCCGGCGCGGAAACGGGAACGGTGAAAAATACCGCGCTGCAGCTCGCTGATTATTATGAAAAGGAAACCGGCTACCGAATGAGAAACGCTATTGACCTCATTCAGCTCGTCATCTCGATGATCATTATGGTCGTGTTGACGGGGTTGACTCTTGTCTCTTCCGAGACGGCGACGATTAAGCCAAAACCGCCGGGTGGAGGAGGAATTCTGATCCATGCTTTCCACATGTTTCGGTCCCTCGTTTGATTTCGTTAAGGGAAGGATACTCTCATGCCTGATGTAGATATTACTGATAAGATCGGATACACGCTCCTGAAGAAAGGGATCATCGATTACGAGACTCTTGAAAAATCTCTCAGAGTCAAGGAGTCGGAATCCAACAAAAAAGACCGCCGTAATCTCGGTCAGATTCTCGTGAGCGAGTTCAACGCGGATCACGATGCGGTATTCCGCGAGGTGGCAAACCTCTACGCGTTTCGTGAGATCTACCTCGCCGATGAGAACATCGACAAGACGCGGGTCGACTTTATTCGCAAACTTGTCGACGGGCTGCAGGAATCGTACCGGGATCTGCTGATCCAATCCAAGATGCTCCCCCTGAAATTCGACGAGAAGCAGCCGGACAAACTCATCATTATCTGCACGGACCCGACCGACAGGAATATCCCCGTCATCGCCAGAAATTTTAATGCGAAGAAGTACGAAGTCACGTATGTGCGGCTGAAGGAATTACAAAACCTCCTCGAGCAAGTGATCCCGCCGCAGAATGAGTTCCTAAAACTGCTGGAAGATAACCAGATCACCGTCGACACGAGCCAGGATGATGCCACGGTGGACGAAGAGGCACTCGAAGCAGAAATCAGCAAGAGCGCGCTCGCCAACCTCATCGAAGGCTGCATCGTGGAAGCGGTCCGCAGGGACGTCAGCGATATTCACATCGTTCCTTCGGAAGGCAACGTGACAAACTTCCTGTTCCGTGTGGACGGCAACCTGCAGGTCTGGCATCGCCAGGAGAACACGCTTCCCGAAGCAGTGCTGGCGGTGGTCAAGGACCGTACAAAGAATGTCGACCGTTTTGAACGAGAGATGTCGCAGGACGGTTTCATTCAACGCGTCATCGACGGCCATCAATTGCGGTTCCGCGTATCCATTATGCCCATCGTCACCACAGAATTCAAGCACAAATTTGAAAGCGTTGTCATCCGCGTTCTCGACGACCGCAAAGTGATCACCGACCTCAACAAGCTCGGGTTGCAGGGTCCCGCGCGCGCGTTCTTCGATAAGGCGATCAATAAACCGCAGGGCATCATCATCTTGACGGGCCCGACGGGATCAGGAAAATCCACGACGCTGATCGCCGCTCTCTATCAGGTGATCGATCCGACGGTGAATGTCCTCACGATCGAGGAGCCGGTCGAGTACATCATAAAAGGAGCCCGCCAGTTGAAGATCGGTCCGAAGATGTCGTTCGAACAATCGATCAGAGGTATCTTGCGTCACGACCCCGATATCGTCCTTGTCGGTGAAATGCGCGATAAGGTGACAGCCGAAACGGCAATCAAACTTGCAAACACGGGACACTTGGTCTTTTCGACGCTGCATACGAACGACGCGCCGAGCGCGGTCGCCCGATTGTACAAGATGGGCATCGAGCCATTCCTGATCGCATACGCAATCAACATCATCGTTGCGCAGCGACTTATCCGAACGCTGTGCAAAGTCTGCAAGCAGCCGATCGGTGAAGAAGATTGGGGAGACATGATAAAGTTTGGTTTCACTGAAGATGAGCTTCGAAGCCACCAATTCTACAAGGCCGCAGGATGCGACAAATGCGGCGGAGGGTACAAGGGCCGGGCTGCTATCCATGAAGCCCTCTTTTTCTCGAAGGCGATCAAAAATATTATTCTGAACGCCGGAGACAAAGTGGACGAAAATGCCATACGCGATCAGGCGGCAAAGGATGGCATGTGGACCTTACGCCGTTCTGGCATGGAGCGGATGAAGGAAGGAATGACGACACTGGAAGAAGTCATTTCCACAACTGTTGAAGATGAGTAGGCGTTGCTTTCCTTTTTACACGGAATGTAGATTTTACCCTAACAAAAATACCGATGTGCGGAGAAAATCCAGAAAACCAAACTAAAAGGTCGAAATCGACCTGCTTCTGAGGCAAAGATTTTCTGATTTTTTAGGCACGAAGATTGCGACATACTCATTGCGTCGAATATTTAACAAGCGTTGGAGTGCGTTCCACCACAGCACGTTTCCCCACGCATGCGTAGCTTGACTTTGCAGATGAAAGTGGATCGGCGGGGACTGCTCTAGTTTGAAATGGATTTTTCGGAGGATACGGTATGGGAACAGGACAGACGCTTCTCACGATCATGGCCATGCTCATGTTGAGCAGGTTGATCTTGTCGGTCAATTCGAACACTGCGCAAAACGGGGCTTCGATTGATATGGCCGCGTATCGCATTACTGCATCGTCTCTCGGTTTTTCCATAATCGAAGAAGCATCGGGAATGGCTTTTGACCAGGCAACAGTTGCCGCCAGCATTAATTCTACATCTCAGCTATCCTCGACCCTGGGCCCAGAGACCGGGGAAGTCTATCCTAACTTCAACGACTTTGATGACTTTAATGGACTTGTGAAGCTCGACAGCGTGCAGAACTCTGCGGCGTTCAAGACAACCGCAGTGGTCGAATACGTCACGGTTTCCGGGAGCAACATCGTTGTTTCTGGTTCACCGACGTACAATAAGCGAATTACTGTCAAAGTATCCAGCGTCTCCATGAGCGATACGCTGGTTTTCCAGGATGTCATGAGCTATTGGTATTTTCGGTAAATGGTACGAGGAGGTAAGGGAACATGGGTTCGCAGGTCATTCTTGATATTATTTCGTCGTCCTTTGTCTTCGGCACGCTTCTGGTCATGGCGCTTCGTTTGAATGGAAGCGTGACCGAGAATTTGGAAACGTACAACGGCGAGGTTATCGTGCAAGATAACATGTGCGATGTCGTAAACATGATCCAGTACGATTTCCGGAAGATCGGTTACTGTTTGGACCCTACGCAAATACCGGATCCCACAAAAGCAATTATTTACGCCGACACCAGCTCAATAAAATTTTACACAGATCTGAGCACTGCTGCAAATCCTTATGGCGACGGGGTCCTTGATATTGTGTATTATTATCTCGGTCCTACAAGCGAGCTTTCAATGACGCCAAACCCGAACGACCGGATTCTCTACAGGGTTGTGAACAATGCGCCGCCGAAAGGATCGAATCTTGGAGTCACAAAATTCAGCTTGATGTACTTTGGCGCATTGAATGACACATTACCGACGCCCGTTGCAAATCCCGGCGCAATTTGGTCAATGCAGATCACTATTCAGGTACAGAACTATTCGATGGCTTCGCTTAAATACAATACGGCGAAATTCGATAATCCAATTACACAATCGTATTGGAGACAAATGCGTTTAGTGTCGCGGAACTTAAAGAACCGCTAGACAGGAGCATTTCAGTATGGGACGCAGTGCAATTTTTCTCGTCATTGGTTTCACGGTGATCTTTGTGATGACAGGGAGAAACCTCTCAAGCTTAGGTACGACCGCGTTTACAACGGCGATCAACTATTTTGAGAACACGCAGGGACATAATATCGCGGAGGCGGGCGCGAATTTTGCATGCAACCAGATTTTTCTGTCGCCAAATTGGCGTACGGGCTATAGTAACGTTACCTTTGGAGGCGGGACGTTTTCAGTAACCGCGTCCCCAGTTTCGGGCAGCATCAGCCAAGTGCAAATTGTTTCCACGGCAACGTATCTAGGGAGTACTTATCAAGAGATCATACTTCTACAGCCGAGCGGATTCTCTAAATTCGGATTTTGGGGAGGGACTGGTGCCTCGGGTGCTGCATGGGAAACCGGCGATACGGTGACGGGGCCGATGCATGTCGATGGAACGCTGGAAACTTACGGCAAACCGGTGTTTACAGGAAAAGTCACGACAAAAACTGGGTGGAATAATTTGCTGCCTCCGCAGCAGCCGCAGTTTTTGGGCGGCTACCAGACAGGCGTGAGTCTTCCTCTCCCGACAACTGCTTTCCCAAAGTTGGATTCCACTGCGACGGCGGGAGGGTACAAAAGGGTAGGCTCGGATTTATATCTCCAATTCAACGCAAACGGAACAGTCACGTGGAGGAACACGCCGGCGGGCACAGCCACAACCGTTCCGATTACGACGCTTGCTCCCAACGGTGTATTGGAGGTGGACAAAGGTAATATTTATGTCCAGGGGACGGTGAACGGCCAACTTACCATCTTCGCAAATAAGTCTTCCGGTTCTACGGGCGGACAAGTGTTTGTTCAAAACGATCTAGTGTATAACTCCGACCCTCGAAATAATCCTTCCTCCACGGACATGCTGGGTATTGTAGCAATGGGAGATGTTACGTTATTGGACAATGGCGCATCGACGTTCAACCTGATGGCTTCGACATACAGCCAAGCGGGAGGTTTGGCAGTTCAAAACTACAATTCGAGAAACGCTGGCGTGCTGAATGTCATTGGAGGCATGATTGTCCAAAACCTCTACGCGACTTCCAACGGCGCTACCGGAGCTTCGAGAAGAGGATACAACCTCTCCCTTCAGTATGATCAGCGTTTTTTGGTTACCTCACCTCCTTCGTTTCCAAGCACAGGTAGCTATGAAATTCTGTCTTGGTGGGAATAGAATTTGGGTGCACGGGACAAAGGATCGGAAAAGACCAGGAAGTTAGGGAAAAGATCATACTTTCACCCCCAGAGTGCTGCCATCTGAAAAAATTTGCTCTTCTCTCCAAAAAGAGAAATTGCCTCCGTTTCTCCCCAACTTCTTATTGACTTTCACTAACTGTTTCAATATATTCACCAGGGCATCTAATGTAAAACTTCAGAGTTCTCTCAGTACTCTATATTGTTGGGTAAGGGATCGAAAACACGACACACTCATTTATTCGCTGAAACCATTTCATGGAACCTGTGATCGCTGCACCTAATCTCGCGCTGCTTGGTGAAGACCAACTGAAAGGGCGTCAAATCTTAGGGCAGATGGTTGCGCAAATTCCCGAGAGCGTTTTCGGGTTGGAACGGCAGATCTTTATCGGCGACCTCGTCGAAAAGCTGCCTGTTGAGAGCAGAACCGCTCTCCACACGTTCACAAATTCTTTTTTTCTCCGGATGTTTACGATCAACGCCTCCGACATCGACATGGGAGGGTACGGAGGACAAGGACTTGTTTGGTACAGAGTTTTCGGGTCGAAGAAACCCGATCTGACGATTCCAAAAATGGAATTCGACGAGATTAATATTCTGATTCAATCATTGTTGATGGCCCGGCAGCGGCAGGTATTGTACGAAAACAAGAACCTTGATTTTTCGTACATGATTGAAGATGGGGAAAGAACAGTTCGGTTTCGTGCGGATGCGTATCTCGATCTTGACCAGATCGCGCTCAACATGCGCGCGATCAATCAGAGCATTCGTCCGTATAAGGCACTTGAGCTTCATCCGAATATCACCAAGATCGTAAGCCTCGCGCATACGAAAGAGGGATTGACTCTCGTTACAGGTATCACTGGATCCGGTAAAAGTTCGACGCTCGATGCAATGATCGACCTGAATAACCACACCGTGGACGGTCATATCGTGATCATCGCTTCGCCGATCGAATTCGTCCACAAGTCGGATCGATGCATCGTTCGTCATCGGGAAGTCGGTCGGGATGTTCTTTCCTTTAAGGATGGGGCTATTCAGGCTCTTCGGCAGGACCCTGATATCATTGTCATCGGTGAAATGCGCGACCCGGAGACGATCATGGTGTCTCTTGAAATCACCGACAGCGGACACAAGGTGTTCTCGACGCTTCACACGGCATCGGCAGTAGAAAGTATCGACCGTATCATCGGCGAGGTTCCGCCAGTTGAGCAGGAACGCGTCAGGAATAGGATGGCGGACGTATTGCGCTGCGTGATGTCGCAGAAGCTGATACCCAGCCTCGACGGGAAACGAGTGCTTGCCCGCGAGGTACTTGTGATGACGCCGTCGGTCCGGTCGGCGATAAAGAACAACAATACCGGCGAAATTTATCAGATGATCCAGGAATCCGGCGAACAAGGAATGACGACAATGGAGCAGGATCTTAAGCGTCTGTTCGTTCAGAAAAAAATATCGTTGGAGTCTGCGATTAACTTTTCGAACAACAAGAAACGGATGCAGCAGTTGTTGGGTGCTGGCGCGGGTGCAACGAGTGTTGGCTGATACGTTGTATTGCATCGGATGATTCCGGATCGACCGGCAGCATTCTTGCTTTCATAGATTTTTCAATAATACCTTACACTACACCGACCGCATTTCGACATGCCCTATTTGAAAGGAGAAGGAAAGACTGCCCTGGCTATTTTCGTCGACGGGCTGGACGTTAAATTTGTCCATATCGCGTTGAGGGGCAAGCAGTTCCATCTCGAAGATTTCAAGACCGTCAACCTCGTAAAAAAACTCGAGGAACGTCAAGCGACATCGGAAATCGGCGCTGGATTGGAAGGCGTCGATCTGTTGGATACATCGGCAAATGCACCGATGATCCCGGAGGGCGTTGCCGAAGAAGCAGAAGGCGCCGAGACCAACAACAGCGTCATTCTCGGGCTGCTCACCGATTACCCGTCCTACAAATACCAATTCTCGTATTCGATCTCCGAGCCGAGCGTTTATTACCAGACGTTCGAGGATTCCTTTGGCCTCACCGGCGGAAAACTCAAGAAAAAATTAGTCGAAGAACTTTCCAAGATACGCGCTTCCAAGCCGAACCCGGACGCAGTGGCGTACATCAAAGCCACAGAAGGGCAGATCCTCTCCGTCATTCGCGAAGACGGCCTGAGCCTCATCGATATCCTGGAGAACATTAAAGAATTCATGGGGAAACGGATTCCTCGGATTCCGTTCATCGAAACGTCCGATATCTCTCTCATGAATCTTGTGCGGGCGAATTACGATATCGGGTTGGATGAGATCTCGGTGATCATGTATGTGGGGAGTGAATTCAGCAGGCTGATATTCCTGAAAGGGAAAGATTTTCTGCACTTTGCCCCGGTGATCAGCGAAGGGAGAACTTCTCCGAATATAGAGAACACACTCTATTCGCGTATTCTTCTCGAACAGGACAGTGCCGGGATCATGCGCCTCGACAGGATCTTTCTCGCCGGCGAAGCGCACAAACTGGAATTGAAACAATTCCTTTCGCCGCAATTTGCAGAAGCTCCCATCGAGTACCTCGTCCCCAGAAATCTGGACACCGGCGATCTGCAGCAAAGTGTGGAAGAAATAACGTCGGAGTATGCCGTCCCGATCTCTGTTGCGATGAGGGTGCTGGACCCGAAGAATCCAGACTATTACTCCATCGACCTTCTCCCGCAAAGTTTCCGGGAAGGGCAGAAGGTCTTCAAGCTCGCATGGCACGGGTATCTTTTTATGCTGCTCATCTTCCTTGGCACGCTCTTCTTCACAACCCGGGTTGCCGACCTTGCGGAAGATGTGCGTGCTGCAAACAGGGAGCTTCAGCAGAAGCAGCTTCAGCAGTCCGAGAACGAGCGGCTCCAGAAGATCCTCGACAGCCTCACGGTGCAGAACCAGCAATTCATCAGCGCTCTCGAAGTGTATGACAACATCGTGCCGGATTACAATAGATGGAGCAAAGTGTTCTACCACCTCACGCAGAGCGTCGAAGACGTCAACTCGGTGTGGGTCGGCGATATCATCACAAAACCGGACAGCACGATCGAGCTCACCGGATACACGCTGTACCGCCCCCGGATTCCGCGCATAGCGAACATGTTTGAAAAGGCGACGCTGCAGTCGGTGGAACTGCAGGAGATACGGGGAAAGACGGTCTACAAATTTATTTTGACGATTCAAAAACTGGATTCCGATTGAAAAAGGTTTTTTGTGTCCTATAAGATCCGAAATTCAATTGCGCTTGGTGTGCTTCTTTTCCTGGTTATCGGGATTGGCGGGTATATCTCGTTCATTTATCAGCCGGGGAAAATCAACAAGTACAGGAAAGAAGCGAAAGCGATCGAAGCACAGTTGAAGGACAATACGCTGCAGACGAGCGCGATCACCGGCATGCAGGAAAAATTGCGCGAAACGGTTCACCGATGGAACAACAGAACAAAGGAAATCGGCGAATCGGATATTTCCTCGCAGACATACGGATACCTGAGCGACATCATCGACGAGAGCGGCCAGCTGCGTTTGAATATGGCCTTTACCGGTGCAAAATTGAATGGGAAATACGGATACAATACTTACAAGCTTACGGGCAACGCAGAGTTCCCGAATATCTTTCGATTCATCTGGCTTCTCGAAAACGGCCGCCGTTTGTACAAGATCAGCAGCGTGACCCTTCACGGAGAAGAACAGACAAAAGCGACAGAGGAATTTCCGACCATCAACGTCCACTACGAGATGGAGCTGAGCGCGTACTTCACGTCTGAAACTTCGCTCGGCAGGCCGGTAATGAAACCGGACTCTGTCCCGCAGCCGATCACTTCGAACCCTTTCCTGCCCGATGTGTTGAAACTGTCGCCGCAGAACGTGCACAACCTCCTCGATGTTGCTTCGATCAACGTGAAGGCGGTGGCGTCGGGAAAAGCGCTGGTGATGGACCAGACCGGGAGGCTTATCACGCTCCAGGTCGGCGATGAAGTGTATCTTGGAAAAATGACGGCCACGCACCCTCAGGAGGGTGTCGTCGAGTTCACGCTCAACAATGGAGGCATTGTCGAGACAGTGACCAAACAGATTGTTTTTGAAAAAAAATCACAAGGGATCACTCCATGAAAACTCTGGTCATTCAATCCCGGCGAGCCGGCATACGGCCTCTCAGTACTGTGTCGAGGTTCGGGAGAAATGTTCTTTTCATCTGTGCAGCGTTGGTGTTCGGGATGCAGTCTATGAATGCCCAGAGCA
>Ga0265338_10006997_pt1 | contig 14164 bp, 7 predicted proteins | sample 42126metaG_FD_193579 | JGI IMG/M metagenome (GOLD analysis project Ga0265338, IMG submission 193579) | Rhizosphere microbial communities from Carex aquatilis grown in University of Washington, Seatle, WA, United States - 4-21-26 metaG | ecosystem: Host-associated > Plants > Roots > Rhizosphere >... | reverse complement strand
GTCGGGCATTGTTGTGCCCTTCGGACTTCTCTGGGGACGCCGCACTCTCGAACACTCTGGACTCTCTTCGTCGATTGGATATTACTCGGTCGCCGGGCTCTGGATCGCCATCACGGTAATCCCCTGGTGCGCGCTGATGGGAGCGACGGTCCCCGTAGCGATGCGCGCCATCGGCCAGACACTTCCTGCCGAATCCCGGCGCTCCTTCAGTTACCTCTACACAGCCAACGTCGCGGGTGCGGTCGCCGGAACCACGGTTCCTCTCTTTCTGATCGAACTTCTAGGATTTCGCGGAACGTTGAAAATTGGCGCGGCATGCAATTGCCTGATTGCCATCTCGGCTCTCGCGCTCTCTCTGCGTGCGCCGAGGCAATCCGCTGCCAAAGCTGAGCCGGCTGTCACTTCCACGCTTGCCCCCTCCGGAGGCGGTAAGACTCTGAGCCTTTTGTTCCTTAGCGGCCTCACCTGCATGGCGATGGAGGTCGTCTGGGTACGCCGCTATACGCCCTACGTTGGGACCATGGTGTACGCCTTCGCATCGATCCTGGCTGTGTATCTTTTGGCAACTTTCGTCGGCTCCGTCCTCTATCGCCGCTGGAGTTTGCGGCACGCGCAGGAGAGTCCCGTCGTCTGGATCTGGCTGGCTTCGTTCGCACTGCTTCCGCTGATCGCGGCAGGTCCGAGCAACGAACTCGATCCCTTCCTGCGCCTGTTGCTCGGCATCATGCCGTTCACCGGTCTGTTGGGCTTCATCACTCCGATGTTAGTGGATCGTTTCTCCGCCGGAGATCCAGCCAAGGCGGGCAGAGCCTACGCCGTGAATGTTGCCGGATGCATTCTAGGTCCGCTACTCGCGGGCTTCGGGCTTCTGCCATTTGTAAGCGAACGTTGGGCGCTGATCGTGCTTGCACTTCCCTGGCTGATCCTCGGAGTGGCCCCGCTGCGTCGCGCGACGCAATCGCGCCTGGCCGTGCGCTTGTCGATTTATGCCTCTCTTGCGCTGGCGGCAGTATCGATCGCCGCGGGCAAGGGATATGACGAAAACTTTCCCGGCCGCAGGGTCCTTCGCGATTCCACGGCGACCGTCATCGCCACCGGTACAGGCATGAACAAGCAACTCCTGGTCAACGGCTACGGCATGACCTCCCTGACGCCGATCACCAAGGTGATGGCTCACCTTCCGCTGGCCTTTCTCGATCGTCCACCACAGGACGCCCTCGTGATTTGCTTTGGCATGGGCACGACTTTTCGCTCCCTGCGCTCCTGGGGTATTCCCGTAACCGTGGCAGAACTCGTGCCCAGCGTCCCGCGACTTTTCGACTTCTACCACAGCGATGGCCTGAAGATTCTGGAATCCCCGCTCTCACATGTTGTCGTCGATGATGGCCGCCGCTACCTTGAGCGCACGTCGCGGCAATTCGACGTCATCACCATCGATCCTCCTCCACCCGTGGAAGCAGCAGGATCGAGTCTGCTCTATTCGGAGGAGTTCTATCAGATCGCGAGAAGGCATCTGCGACCGGGAGGAATTCTGCAGCAGTGGTTGCCGAGTGACGTCACCGATGCGGACGTGACAGCAGCTGTCGCGCGCTCTCTGCGTGCGTCATTCCCCGTCGTACGGACGTTCCGCGACGAATTCGGATATCACTTCTTGTGTAGTGACCGGCCAATTCCCGTTCGCTCTGCCGATGACTTGCTGCAACGGATGCCCGCCGGCGCGGTCGCCGATTTTGTCGAGTGGGCCGGGCCGTCGACCGATAGCAGCACCGTTGTGGCATCTCGCCAATTCGATGTCCTGCTCCAGCACGAGTTGCCCCTCGATCAACTGGTCGCCGCGGCCCCGAATACGCCAGCGCTCACCGATGATCGTCCCATCAACGAGTACTTCGCTCTTCGAAGATGGCGCCGTTCTGGCGAGTTGTCGCTGCTGGAAGGAGATTCTCAGTAGTGTCAGCCAACTCTTCGAACTCAGGAACGTTCATGAACCTTCGCCGATGCTCCTCTTCCGCTGTTCCGGTTTTGTGCATGGTTTTGTGCCTGATGTTCTTCGCCGCCGGTGTCGCGCAAGCGCAAAGCGCCGCGACCACGGCCGCCGTCACCGAATACGTTAAAGCAGAGATGCAGCGCCAGCACATCCCGGGCCTGTCGCTGCTGGTCGTGAAGTCGGGAAAGATCATTCGCGCCGAGGGATTCGGACTCGCCAACGTGGAATTGCAGGTGCCGGTGAAGCCGGAGACGATCTTCCAATCAGGCTCCGTAGGCAAACAGTTCACCGCAACCGCGGTCATGATGTTGGTGGAGGAAGGCAAGATCGGCCTCGACGATCCTCTCACCAAGTACTTTCCAGATGCGCCGGCATCCTGGAAAGACGTGACTGTTCGCAATTTGCTCAGTCACACCGGCGGCTTCGGCGACTATCCGAAGGACTTCGATTTCCGCAAGGACTGGACGGAAGAAGAAGAACTGAAGGTGGTCGAAGGCATTCCTCTTGCCTATCCTCCGGGCACAAGTTGGGCCTACAGCAACTTCGGGTACTTGACCCTGGGCATTCTGATTCACCGCGTGACCGGCGAATTCTACGGCGACTTTCTGCAGCAGAGGATCTTCAAGCCCCTGGATATGCAGACCACGCGCATCATCAGCGAAGCCGACATCATCCCCAATCGCGCCGCCGGCTACCGCTTGGTGAAGGGGGAGCTCAAGAATCAGGAGTGGGTTGCACCCTTGCTGAACACGACCGCTGATGGCAGCCTCTACTTCTCGGTTCTCGACCTCGCCAAGTGGGACGTCGCTCTATACACGGAGACACTCCTGAAGCGGTCGAGCCTTGATCTGATGTGGACTCCGTTCAAGTTGAAGGATGGTCAGGTCAATAAGGGCAATTACGGCTTTGGCTGGTTCATCGAGCAGAGGAAGGGCCATCGATGCATTCACCACGACGGCGCGTGGCAGGGCTTCCAAACCGCCATCGACCGCTATGTGGACGATCACCTGACCGTGGTCGCGCTCTCGAATCTTGCAGACGGAGAGCCCGGAAAGATCACCGAGCACGTCGCCGAGATGTACCTCGCGGACAAGTAGCTACCTATGTGGGGATAGCCGCCCCCGGCTGTCCTGTCTAGCGAAGCTCGACACTCTCGGCATCGGCTCAACTCCTTCGATCCTCAACCTGCATTCGCATGCCGTACTTTGGACGCAGCGTAATCAGCGGCTCGGGCTCGACGCGGTGTCCCGGAACGAGGCTCAGCTTCCACTTCTGTGCGATCGTGGTCAGCAGCAGTACTCCTTCCATCGTCGAAAACGATTCGCCAATGCACTGGCGCACTCCCGCGCCGAAGGGAAAATATGTGAGCTTGGTCCGGCGGGCCTTGGCTTCGGGCGTGAAACGTTCGGGATCAAAGCGCAGAGGATCGGCGAAGAAGCGCGAGTCGCGGTGAGTTACAAACTGACTCATCAGCACCGTCGTCTTCGCGGGCATGAAAAACTCGCCAAGCTGAAAGTCGTTCCGCGCGTAGCGACCCATGGCCCACGCGGGCGGATAGAGGCGCATCGACTCCGCCAGCACCATTTCCACATAACGCAACCGGGGAACATCCTCGAACGTGGGCAGGCGGCCTTGCACCTCACGGTCAATCTCATCGTGAAAGCGGCGCTCGCACTCCGGATTCTGCGAGAGCAAATACCACGTCCAGGAGAGCGCATTGGCCACGGTCTCATAACCCGCCAGAAAGATGGTGATGACCTGATCGCGCAGCGCCTGCTCTGAAGCTGCGCTGCGGTCGGGTGAAGCCGCCAGCATCATGTCGAGCAGGCTGCCTCCGTCGGACTTACGTTGCCGGTGCGCGGCAATCATGCGGTACACCACAGCATCAATCCGCTTGCGAGCGCGCACGAATGCCGCCAGCCCCGGAGGCCTCACGTGCACCAGCCATTCCGCCGCGGGCAGCATCACCAGAAAATTATAGAGGCCCATGATGCGGTTGATCGCGTCGGCCAGTTCGTCCACTTCGTTGCTAAGATCGGTTGCAAACAGAGTCTGCGCCACTACATTCAGCGTGAGATGCATCATGTCGATGGCGACATCACGCTGCTCACCGGCCCGCCAACTCTCGCGCATGCTCGCGGCCTCCCGCACCATCGTGCCCGCGTATTCCGGGATGCGCTGCCGGTGAAATGCCGGTTGGGCTACCTGCCGCTGCGCGCGGTGCTGCGCGCCTTCGCTGGTGATCATGCCCTCGCCGAGCAGCATCCTGGTGCGCTGCACCGTTCGCTCCTTGATGAAGTTGTCGTTCTGCACGACGAGCACTTCGCGGATGTAGTCCGGGTGATTCAGGAAGACGATGTGGTGCCACCCGATCTTGTAGTGCGCGACGTCGCCGTATTCTCGTGCCAGTTGCTGGAAGAGCAGGATCGGATTTGCGGGACGAAGTTTGCGCAAAGCAAACCACAGCAGATTCCTCTGAAGTCCGGGCGGAAAGTGGTATCGTCCTTCGCGAGTGCGGTCGCGCAAATCGTTGTGAGCGGCGGATACCATTTGGCTAGTTTACGCTGCTGGGGGACGCGTCATCCGGCGGTTCTGAACTTCGCGACGATCGCCGTGATGTCGTCGTGCTGTTCCTGAGAACTGTATCGCTGCACTCCCTCCACGATTGCGGTAAGCAAGGCATGGCACGACAATTCCCGATGTTGCCGCAGCAACTCAATCAGGCACCGCTCACCAAACTCTTCTCCGCTCTCGTTACTGGCTTCGGTGATGCCATCGGTGTAGAGGGCAAGCACGTCGCCTGGAGAAAGTTCTTGCTCCTGCATTTCGCAATCCCACTCTCGGAACAGCCCCAACAGAGTGCTGGTCGACTCGAGCTGCTCCACCTTGCCGTCCTTTCTCAACAAAAGACCCGCCAGATGTCCGCAATTGGCATAGCGCAGCCGCCGCGTGGCGTCGTCGTAGTCCGCAAACAAAAGAGACGCATAGGCATGGTCATTGCTGTTCTCATAAAACAGGCGGTTCACCGATCGAAGCAATGCCTCAGGCTGATCGAAGGCGAGGGCCGATTGGCTACGCAGGCTGGCCTGCAAATTCGCCATGAGCAGCGCGGCGGCGATCCCCTTGCCCGAAACGTCGCCGATGACGAGCCCCAGACGCCGCGGCCCCAGATTCAGGAAGTCAAAATAATCCCCTCCCACTTGCCGCGCCTGCAGGCAGATGCCGGCATACTCCACGCTTTCAAACTCCGGTTTAATCTGCGGAAACAACCGCGCCTGCACTTGCTTCGCGATTTCCAATTCCCGGGCGGCGCGGCGCTCGGATTCGAGTTTCTCGGCGTGCGCCCGCCGGCGCGACTCCAGGGTTTGCCTCACCTCATCGAACCCTTCCAGCCCAAACGCGTTCCCGTCTGGATCCTCGAAACGCGCATAGGTACCGCCCCACCCCGGCGTCTCCGGACCGGACAAGAAACGAACCCCGCGTTCGCTCCATTCTTTGTATTTGGCGTGGACATCCTCGGTCATGAAGAGAACCCAGCGGTAGCCGCCAATCAGCGCGTATTCCGGCGCGTCGGGCTTTGGTTCAACCAGCGCGAGATTCGCGCTGCCGTCGGGAGGCGCCACTTCGATCCAGCCTTCGCCGGTGGGAAGGCGCTGTTCGGTAAGGAGTTCGAAGCCCAACTGCTCCAGGTAGAACCGCTTACTCACCTCCAGATCGCGGACGAAAACGACGATGTCCTGGATGGAAAGGTAAGGCACTTCGCGGCCCGGGCGAAGCACGGTCCGGTTCGCCCACGAGAGAAAGGCATCGCTGGCCATCAGCGGATTATAAAGGCCAGCCACGCTACTCGCGTCTATACCCGTATGTGATCGTTGACACGCCCCCCGAGCGAGGTCCAACGTGAGAGTGCTCGTGCGTAGCAAGAACAGAGAGGAAATCGGCTACCGCAGCGCCCCAGATTTCTGCAACTGATCTAACTCCGCCAAAACTTCCACGCTATGTTTGAGAGGATCGACGCTGGTGTAGGCTTTCGCAACTCTGCCGTTGGGGTCGATGAGGAATGTATGCCGCGCTGCGAACTTTACCAGTCCTAGATTGGTCAGCGATCCGTAGGAGTCCGTTACTTTGTGATCGGTGTCGGCGAGCAGTTTGAAGTTCAGGCCTTCTTTGGCGCAGAACTTCTTGTGCGAATCCACGCTGTCGAGGCTCACGCCGAGCACCACCGCATTTCGCTCGGCATACTTCGGCTGATCCACCTGAAAATTGTGGGCCTCGCGAGAACATCCCGGCGTCTGGTCTTTGGGATAGAAATAGAGGACCACCCATTTCCCACGGTAGTCCTTCAAACTCACGGAGCCTTCTTGCGACGGCAGAGTGAAATCGGGAGCAGCGCTGCCTTCTGAGGGTGTGGCCGCGCGCGACAGCAGCCGAGGAACCAGCATCACCAGGACCAGAACTACGATCGCCAGCAGCACGATTCGCAACATAGAACCTCCTTGGCCGGAACGAGCATAAACCACGAAGGACACTAAGGTCCACGAAGGTCGGGGCCGGTAGTGGTTCGGGTTGGCCGACGCTCCAAACCAGTTGAGGCGGAGGTCCCTTCGGCTCCGGTCACAGCAGGCTCTACGCTTCGCCCGCAAGACGGCTATTCTCCGGCACAGCATTGGATCACACCGCTCTGTAGAGCGCCAACCAACTATCCTCTTGCCCCCGCCAGCAAAAATCCGCGCGATTGAATTATGATGAAGTATTGCGCCTTCAACGATGGAGAAACCAGACGTGGCTCAGACGGAAACTGATGGCTTAGAGGTTTTGGAAACCAGGGAGTGGGTCGATTCCCTGGATTATGTTCTTTCGCAGGGTGGCCCCAACCGGGCTGGCCGCTTGCTGCAGCAATTGGCGTTGCACGCGCGGCGCGAGGCGGGCATCAACCTGCCGTTCTCGGCCACTACGCCCTACCAGAACACGATTCCATCGCGGCAACAAGCTCCGTTTCCGGGCAGCCAGGAGATGGAACGCCGCATCAAGAGCCTGGTCCGCTGGAATGCGCTGGCGATGGTGGTCCGCGCCAACAGGATGCAGGAGGGCATTGGCGGACACATCTCGACCTTTGCATCGGCCGCCACGTTGTACGAAGTTGCGTTCAACCATTTCTTCCGCGCGCAAACGGAAGGCGGCGACCGCGATGTCGTGTACTTCCAGGGCCATGCCGCGCCGGGAATCTATTCGCGCGCCTACCTGGAAGGCCGTATTTCGAAAGAGAAGCTGCAAAATTTCCGCCGTGAGCTGAACCCCGGCGGCGGACTGAGTTCATATCCTCACCCTTGGCTTATGCCGGAGTTCTGGGAGTTCCCCACGGTGTCGATGGGACTGGGGCCCATCCAGGCGATTTACCACGCGCGCTTCATCAAGTATCTGGAGAACCGCGGACTCAAGCAGTCCACGGGCGGAAAGGTGTGGGCGTTTCTAGGTGATGGCGAAATGGACGAACCCGAGTCGCTGGGCTCCATCACGCTGGCTTCGCGCGAGAAGCTCGACAATCTGATTTTCGTAGTGAACTGCAATTTGCAGCGGCTCGACGGCCCGGTGCGTGGCAACGGGAAGATCATTCAGGAACTGGAAGCCATTTTCCGCGGCGCGGGATGGAACGTCATTAAAGTCATCTGGGGCACGGATTGGGACAGCCTGATCCAGAGCGATCGTGACGGCCTGCTCGTGAGGCGACTGGGCGAGGTGAGCGACGGACAATATCAGAAATATTTCGTCGAGAGCGGCGCATATTTCCGGCAAAATCTGTTCGGCACCGACCCACGCCTGCTGAAGATGGTCGAACACTTGTCCGACGATCAACTCGCGCGCATGCGGTTGGGCGGCCACGATCCGATCAAAGTCCACGCTGCGTTCCGTTCGGCGGTCGATCACACCGGCCAGCCGACGATTGTGTTGGCCAAAACCATCAAGGGTTATGGACTCGGCGAAGCCGGCGAAGGCAAGAACATTACTCACCAGCAGAAGAAGTTGAACGAGGATGAATTGGAGATGTTCCGTTCGCGTTTCGGAATTCCGATTCCTGACGACGAGTTGCACAACGCGCCGTTCTATCGTCCCGCAGACGACAGCGCCGAGATCAAATACATGCAGGGCCGCCGCCAGGCACTCGGCGGGTACATGCCTACACGCAAGGTACGGGCTACGCCTCTTAAACCCGTGGCCGACTCGCACTTCGAGGAGTTTCACAAAGGCACCGAGGGACGCGAAGTTTCTACCACTATGGTCTTCGTGCGGCTGCTCGCGAAATTGCTGCGCGATCCGGAACTGGGCAAGCTGATCGTTCCCATCGTTCCCGACGAAGCGCGCACATTCGGCATGGAGGCGCTCTTCAGGCAGGTGGGAATTTATTCCAGCGTGGGCCAGAACTACGAACCCGTCGACATGGACACGCTGCTCTACTACAAAGAGGCGAAGAACGGGCAGATTCTCGAGGAAGGCATCACGGAGTCTGGTTCGATGTGTTCGTTCATCGCCGCTGGGTGCGCGTATGCCAATCACGGCATCAACACGATTCCCTTCTTCATCTACTACTCGATGTTCGGATTCCAGCGCATTGGTGACCTGATCTGGGCGGCGGCTGACATGCGTTGCCGCGGATTCCTCGTCGGCGGCACCGCCGGACGTACCACGCTCGCGGGTGAAGGACTGCAGCACCAGGACGGCCACAGCCACGTGCTGGCGCTGCCGGTGCCGAACCTGCACTGCTACGATCCCGCGTTTGCTTATGAGATTGCCATCATCATCCAGGATGGCATCAAGCGGATGTACGTCGATCAGGAATCGATCTTCTACTACCTGACGGTGGGCAATGAACCCTTGGCGATGCCGGGGATGCCGCAGGACGGCAACGTTCGCGAGGGAGTGCTGAAGGGGTTGTATCGCTTCAAAACCTCGGCGAAAGCGGACGCCAAGCTTCGGGCACAATTGCTCGGCAGCGGCGCCATCATGTTCGAGGTGCTCAAGGCGCAGCAGATTCTGGAAGACAAGTACGGAGTCGCCGCCGACGTCTGGAGCGTGACGAGCTATAAGGAGCTCTATCGCGACGCCAACGACTGCGAACGCTGGAATATGCTGCATCCCGCCGAGCCGGCGAAGGTTCCCTACGTCACGCAGACGTTGAAGGATGCTTCGGGACCGTTCATTGCGGCCTCTGACTATATGAAGGTGCTGCCGGAGAGCCTCGGAAAGTGGGTGCCGGGACAACTGGTTTCTCTGGGGACCGACGGCTTCGGACGCAGCGAGAGCCGCGTCGCCTTGCGTGACTTTTTCGAAGTCGACGCCAAGCACATCGTGCTCGCCACTCTTGGTGCACTCGCAAGAGAGAAGAAGATCGGCACGGATGTGGTGAAGCGCGCGATTCAAGAACTGGGGATCAATCCGGAAAAGATGAACCCGGCGATCAGCTGATTTTCTAATTCAAGATCTTAGAAGAGGAACAGACGCGGTGATTGAATTCAAACTTCCCGAGCTGGGAGAGAACATCGAACAAGGCGACCTGGTTCGCCTGATGGTTGCCCCCGGCGCTACCGTCAGCGCCGGGCAATCGGTCATGGAGCTTGAAACCGACAAGGCTGTCGTGGAAGTGCCGTCGTCGGTGAGCGGAACCGTACAGGACATTCGCGTCAAAGAGGGCGACAAGATTAAGGTCGGCCAGGTGATCTTCACCGTGGACGGAGCGGAAGCGAAAGCTGCTGAGAAACCTTCGGCACAAGCCGCCGCGGCAGCCCCGCCGCCGGTTCAGCAGACTCCAGCGGCTGCGCCGGTTTCAGCGCCTGTGCCCGCACCGAGCGCACCAGCATCGGCTGCGCCTTCCGGCGCCAGCGAGTTCAAACTTCCTGAACTCGGGGAAAATATTTCGCAAGGCGATCTCGTCCGTCTGATGATCGCGCCCGGTGCCAGGGTATCCGAAGGCCAGCCAGTGATGGAGTTGGAAACGGACAAGGCCGTTGTCGAGGTTCCGTCGTCGGTCAGCGGCATCGTCAAAGAAGTCAAAGTCAAAGAAGGCGAGAAGGTCAAAGTCGGACAAGTAATCTTCACTCTCGAAGGCGGAGCGACGGCGAAGACCGAAGCCGCCCGCGCCCGCAATGCTCCAGTGGAGCATGTTTCCGGGCAGCATGGGGCGCGTCTCGCGTTCCAGGCGGCGATTCGCGCTGAGGGCAAGACCGAGGAACAGGCGCTGCCTCCAGATCAGCCGCACCAAGCGCCTCCCGTGTTCAGCATGCCTGTGCAGTTGGGCAAGGTCGCGGGTACGGAGCAGCGCCAGCCCGTTCCCGCTGCTCCGCATGTGCGGCGCTTGGCACGCGAAGTCGGCGTCGATATATATGAGGTCAAAGGCTCCGGCCCGGGCGGCCGGATTAGCGAAGACAACGTCAAGGCGTATGCCAAGGCGCTGTTGTCGGCGGTGGCAACAGCGGCGCAGGCAGCGCCGCGCGCCGGACACTTCGCCCAGCCCCAGCTTCCCGACTTCGCCAAGTGGGGCAAGGTCGAGCGCGTCTCCATGCGCGGAGTTCGCCGTAAGACCGCCGAACACCTGGCCGAATCCTGGAATACGATCCCTCACGTGACGCAACACGACCGCGCCGACATCACTGAGCTCGAGCAATTGCGCGCGCGCTTCGCTCCCAAGGCGCAGGAAGCCGGCGGCAAGATGACGGTGACTGCGATTGCACTGAAGGTCTGCGCCGCGGCTCTCAAGGTATTCCCGCAGTTCAATGCCAGCATTGATATTGAGAAGGAAGAAATCGTCTACAAGCAGTACATCAATATTGGCGTGGCCGCCGACACGGATCGCGGCCTTCTGGTTCCGGTCATCCGCGACGTAGAAAAGAAGAATATTGTCGAACTGGCGGTCGAGCTGTCGCAATTCTCCAAGAAGGCGCGCGACAAGAAACTCACGCCCGCCGACATGGAAGGCGGTACGTTCACCATTACAAACCTGGGCGGCATTGGGGGCGTTGGCTTCACTCCGATTGTGAATCATCCGGAAGTGGCGATCCTCGGCCTGTCGCGCTCGCGGATGGAGCCCGAGTGGATCCAAGATAAGGATGGGGGCAAATTCGAGCCGCGGCTGATTCTGCCGCTCTCGCTCTCTTACGATCATCGCCTGATCGATGGAGCCGACGCCGCCCGCTTCCTGCGCTGGATCGCGGAAGCATTCGAGCAGCCCTTCCTGCTGTCGGTGCAGGGGTAGAGAGTTTCAAGGTTTCTTGATCTAGTATTTTCAGTTGTCATCCTGAGCGAAGCGAAGGACCTATGCATTTTCTTCGGTGCGCGCGCTCTTTAAATAGAGCAACGGTTCTGATTTTGAAACCTTGAAACATTCTCATTCCTATGTCTGATACCCAATCCCTAAACATTGCCGTAGTCGGCGCCGGCCCCGGAGGCTACGCCGCCGCCTTCCTCGCTGCTGACCTCGGCATGTCCGTCACGCTCATCGACCCCGAAGTGAACCCCGGCGGAGTCTGCCTCTACCGCGGCTGTATTCCGTCCAAAGCGCTTCTTCACGTCGCCAAGTTGCTCGAAGAGTCGCACCAGGCCAAAGACTGGGGAATCGAATTCGCCGCGCCAAAGATCGACCTCGCGCGTCTGCGTTCGTGGAAAGAGGGCGTAGTCAAGAAACTCACCGGGGGGCTGGGCGTTCTCTCGAAGCAGCGCAAAGTGCGTTACGTGCAGGGTCGCGCGGCGTTCGAGAATTCCACCACGCTGCGCGTCACAAAAGCTGATGGCTCGGACGAAGCTCTGGCCTTCGATCGCATCATTCTGGCGACGGGCTCGCGCCCGGCTGTGATTCCAACATTGAAACTCGACACGCCGCGCATGATGGATTCCACCGGCGCGCTCAATTTGGAAGACATTCCCGGCAGCCTGCTGGTGGTCGGCGGCGGATACATCGGCCTTGAACTGGGCTGCGTCTATGCCGCCCTCGGCACGCGTGTGACGGTGGTCGAAATGCTACCCGGTTTGCTCCCCGGCGCCGATCGTGATCTCGTCCTTCCGCTGCACAAGCGCCTCGAAAAGATGTTCGCCGGAATCCTGCTCAACACCACCGTCGCCTCCGTCAAGGACGAAGGCACTGTCATCCGCGCCACGCTCAAAGCGCAAGACGGCAGCACCCAGGAGAAACTTTTCGACCGTGTCCTCGTTTCCGTTGGCCGCAAACCGAACTCCGAAATTCCCGGCCTCGACAAGACGCACGTACAACTGGGTCCACGCGGGTTCATTCAAGTGAACAAACAACTACAGACCGATGACCCTTCGATCTACGCCATCGGCGATGTAGTCGGCGAGCCCATGCTCGCCCACAAAGCGATGCACGAAGGCCGCGTCGCCGCTGAGGCCATTGCCGGACACAAAGTTGCCTTCGAGCCGAACGCCATCCCGGCGGTTGTATTCACCGATCCCGAGGTGGCCTGGTGCGGTCTCACGGAAACCCAGGCACAGAACGAAAATCGCGATGTCAAAGTCGCCAAGTTTCCGTGGGCAGCTTCCGGCCGCGCTATCACGCTCGATCGACCGGAAGGCATGACCAAGCTCCTCATCGATCCGCAGACGGAACGTGTTCTTGGAGTTGGGATTGTCGGCGCCGGCGCCGGAGAGATGATCGCGGAAGGCGTGCTCGCGATTGAGATGGCGGCGCTCGCCAGTGATGTTGCGATGACCATTCACCCGCACCCCACGCTGTCTGAAACCGTGATGGAGTCCGCAGAAGTGTTCTTCGGCACCAGTACCGACATCTACCGGCCCAAGCGGGGATGAGCTTCCACGCCCGGTTTCCGCGACGTGGACGTGAGCTCCAGTCCGATACAATAACTACTCGTCGACTTGCCGCTCACTGATAGTTGCGAGCGCCTCCGCGGAATTCGGGCGGGAGAGGATCATGCTTTCTTTCCGCAAAATCGTACTGCTCTTTGTGTTGTCCATGGCTGGGAGTGCGCTTTCTTTCGGCCAGTCACCGCTGACACAGGTCCTGCAGTCGTCGTCCACGCCCGCGAGCACCGCGAATTCTTCAGACCCGTTAAACCGGAACACCCCCTCGAACGCAATACTGGGATTCCTCAAAGCAGCGCAATCCAACGACTACAGCATTGCCGCGCAATATCTCCAGATGAGCGCCGCTCGCCGCCAGGCTGATGGCGAACAACTCGCAACGAAGCTCAAGTTCGTATTGGATCACGCCGCGTTCAGCGGCAACCTGAGCCGGTTCAACCAGGCCGAAGGAATCCCTCAGGAGGGCGTGGCGCTTGGCCGTCAAAAGCTTGGGACGCTGTCGTCGATTGAATCCGAGGTCGACCTGGATCTGGTGCGCGTGTCCGATCCGAGCGCAGGAAAGATCTGGTTGGTTTCTTCCGACACACTGGCCAAGGTTCCCGAACTCTACGAACAACTGGACGCGCGCCAAGTCGAGGGCAACCTCCCGCAGGTGTTAGTCAAACACCAACTCGGCGGTCTGTCGCTGTGGCAATGGCTCGCTTTGCTGATCGCCGTGCCCGTAGCTGCTGCTGTCGGGTGGATGGTGTTAGCCCTTCTGGAAATTCCATTGCGCTGGTGGGCTCGCCGGCAAGGCCACATGGACGTTGCGAACTGGCGATCGGTCTCGGGCCCTGCCTGGCTCTGCGGAGGCACGCTGGTTCATCAAGCTTTGTCTCGCTATCTTGGCTTGCCTCTGCTGCAACGGCATTACTACTTTCAAGTCACGTCGGTCGCCCTCGTCGTCGGAGGAACCTGGATCTTCTGGCGGGCCGTCCAGTGGTCGTTGAATCGAGTACGCAATCGCGCCCTGGTCCATGGGCACGTCGGCACCGGATCTCTCGTGCTGCTGGCGGAACGCATCCTCAAAGCGGTCATCTTCTGCATGGGCGTTCTTGCCGTGCTGGGCAGCCTGGGCTTTAACATGAGCACGGCGCTCGCCGGCCTGGGCATCGGGGGCCTGGCGATCGGCTTCGGCGCGCAGAAGACGATCGAAAATCTTTTTGGCGGCGTGTCCATCCTCGGCGATGAAGTGGTTCGCGTGGGCGACGTGTGCCGCTTTGGCGATCGCACCGGGACTGTCGAGGATATCGGCCTGCGCTCGACTCGAATCCGTACCGAAGAGCGAACTTTGCTCGCGATTCCCAACGGCACCGTGGC
>Ga0265338_10006996_pt1 | contig 14165 bp, 17 predicted proteins | sample 42126metaG_FD_193579 | JGI IMG/M metagenome (GOLD analysis project Ga0265338, IMG submission 193579) | Rhizosphere microbial communities from Carex aquatilis grown in University of Washington, Seatle, WA, United States - 4-21-26 metaG | ecosystem: Host-associated > Plants > Roots > Rhizosphere... | reverse complement strand
TGGCCGATATGGAACGGCTTGAATGTATTCGGGTCGGTATACTCGACCATGATCTGCTGGCCTGCGCCGGTCTTGCCCCAGCCATATTCCCCGTCGCCAGCCGCAATCTCGACTATCGAGCGGGCGAATATCGCATCCTTGATCTTGAAGTTGATGAAGCCTGGACCGGCGATGGAGATGTCGGCGATGAAATCAGTACTGCCTTCATTCATGAGCTTCTTGAATTCCGTGACGATCTTCTCGGCCAGCGCTTTGGGCGGCGTCTTCAATGGTTTGGCTGCGGCCAGAGCGACATTCGTCGAAAAATCGCCGTGTTCGGGATTCTCGGGATATTCAAGGGCGATCTGACCCACGTCGATACCCAGACCTGAAACGGCCTGGGTGAGGGCTTTCCTAAGCTGTTCTTTCATACGAGCATTGTAGCAAAAACCGTTAGCCTATGCCCGCGCTTTCTTGAGCTCGGCGTCTATCCTGTCTGCGATCTTCTTCATGTCTTTCTCCTTGGCGCCGCGGGTGGTCTCGGCAGCTGTGCCCAAGCGGATGCCTGACGGGTCGACCGGCGGGCGCGTGTCGAATGGGATGGCATTCTTGTTGACGATGATGCCAATCTTCTCAAGGGCGTCGCTAGCTACTTTGCCTGGGACGCCACCTGCGCCTTTGTCATTCTTGGTGCCGTTCATCCAGGTATCCATAAGTATGAGATGCGAGTCAGTGCCGCCGGAGATGAGCCGCCAGCCGCGCGCGTGCAATTCTGCGGCCAGGACATGGGCATTCTTGACGACTTGCGCGGCATATTTCTTGAATGCCGGCGTCGCAGCCTCTTTGAGCGCCACGGCCACTGCGGCGATCTGATTCATGTGCGGACCGCCCTGCAGGCCCGGGAAGACCGCCTTGTCTATCTTCTTCCAGAGCTCGCGGGCGTCCTTCTTGACGAAGATGAGGGCCGAGCGCGGACCGCGCAGAGTCTTGTGGGTCGTGGTGGTGACGATGTCCGCGTACGGGAATGGCGACGGGTATGCCCCGCCGGCGACCAGGCCAGCGATGTGCGACATGTCCACCATGAGGAGCGCGCCGGCTGAATCGGCGATGTTGCGCATCTTGGCCCAGTCGATCACCCGCGGATACGCGGTGTAGCCGGTGACGATGATGGCCGGCTTCTCATTCACCGCCTGCTCGAGGAGCTGGTCGTAGTTGAGGACTTCGGTGATGGGGTCGATGCCATACGGGACCTGTTGCCAGAATCTGCCGCTGGCCGAGACTTTGTGTCCGTGAGTCAGATGGCCGCCATGGTCGAGCGACATACCCATTATTTTGGAGCTTGGAGCTTGGAGCTTGGAGCCTGGAGCCTGGACGCCAGCATTTGAGATCGGTAAGAGGGCCGTGTAGACAGCTAGATTGGCGGGCGAGCCAGACAAGGGCTGGACATTCACTTGCCAACTGGCAGGATCGAGCTTGAAGAGCTGGAGAGCGCGCTCCATGCAGAGCTTCTCGACTTTATCGATGACCTCATTGCCACCATAATAGCGGTGATCGGGATAGCCTTCGGCGTATTTATTGGTGAGCTCGGAGCCGAGCGCTTCGAGCACGTCGTTAGAGACATAATTCTCAGAGGCGATCAGGTTCACCACCTTCTTCTGGCGCTTTTGTTCCTCTGCGATGAGCTTCTTGATTTGAGTGTCTTTCATTGTGTTAAGTCAGTTAAGCCGATAATCGAAAAGTGGGTGTCGGCTTATGCGAAGCTGGACCAGATGCGCTTTGTAGAATTGATAAGCATGGAGGGATTATATACGAAAATACGGCCGTATTCCAGAAAAAGAAAAAGGCCGGTAATCCGCGCACGCGGGCCGGCCATTCTCGTTCGCACTCCGAGCAGCGCGCTTGGTGCGAACGAAATCGAAAGGGGGAGGGCCTGAAAGGAAACCTGGTTGAACCAGGAAATGAAGACAGGCCCTCCTTTGTTCAAAGGGCAAAGCGGAAAACCAAAAAACGCTTCACCAAGGATAAAGATACTCTGACCTCTAAGGAAGTCAAGCGTCGTTCTTCTTACCTCCCCGTGCTACCAAAACCGCCTGTGCCGCGCCGCGTCTCCGAAAGGCCTTCAGATTCGGCGATGTCGGGATGCTCGACCTTCTGGATGAGCAATTGCGCGACCTTGTGACCAGCTTCGAAGACATACTCTTTATCACTGACGTTGAGCATGAGAATTTGGACTTCGCCACGATATCCGGCGTCAATCACACCGCCGAGCGTGGTCAAGCCGTCGCGGATGGCCAGCCCGCTCTTGTCCCAGAACAGACCGACATGGCCTTCGGGAATCTCCATGGATATGCCAGTGCGGATCGCTTTGCGAGCGCCCGGCGGGATGATCGTGCGCTCCAAGGAAAAAAAATCCAAGCCGGCGTCGCCGGGATGGGCGTATGCGGGAGCGATCGCGCCCGGATCGAGCTTCTTCCACTTGAGCTTCATGGCGACTATCATACCACTGTTTCCACGCTCGCTCCCGCCTCGGTTTGTTGTTATAATCGCCCTTACCTATACAAGCTAATCCTCCACCTCAATGCCCACCCCACTCATCACCATGAAGCCATACGCCGAGCGGACGCCCGACACACAGTATCAGGATCTGCTCAGGAGCATCCTCGAGAAAGGCGTGCGCACGCCGAGCCAACAGGGTGTAGATGCATTGACGTTGATCGGCCCGACCCCGCTCCACTATCGTCTCGACAACGGCTTCCCTCTCCTGACCGAGCGCAATCTCGCGCCGAAGGAGAGCGAGACATTGCCTGTGACCGTCTGGCAGCAGGCCATCGCCGAGATACTCGGTTTCATCAACGGCGCGCGGACGCAGAAGGAATTCGAGGAATTCGGTTGCTACTGGTGGCGCTTCTGGGTGACCAAGGAGAAGTGCGAGAAGCGCGGCCTGGTCGAAGGCGACCTCGGCCCCGGCTCGTACGGCGCGGCCTTCCATGACTTCCCCACGAGCGAAGGCAAGCCCTACAATCAGATCGCAGCCGTCATCCAACAGATCAAGGAGAGCCCGCACCTGCGCACGCATTTCATCACGCCCTGGATCCCGCAATACATGATGCGCGGCAAGGGCCTGACCCAGAAGGTCGTGGTCTGCCCCTGCCACGGCTGGATGCACATCCGCATCATCGAGAACAAACTCACCCTCCACATGTTCCAGCGCTCCTGCGACGTACCGGTCGGCATGCCCCAGAACCTCATCCAATACGCCGCCATCGCCCTGGCCATCGCCCACGTGACCGGCACCGAAGCCTATGAATACGTGCACAGCATCTCTGACGCTCATATCTACGTCGACCAGGTCGATTCCGTGAAGACCATGCTCGAACGCGAGCCGCGCCGCCTGCCGACTTTGTCGCTCACGCCCGCCGGTCTAGCCAAGGATGACATCTTTGCCCTGCGCCGCGAGGACTTCACGCTCTCTGACTATGATCCGCACCCTGGCATCAAGAAGATCCCGGTCGCGATATAGTGCAGCCATTCACATGAGCAAGTACTTGAATACAGCCAACATCCGCCGGGAAGACCAACGGAAGGTCATGGAAGAGATCGCCCGACAGGACCACTGCCCTTTCTGCATGGAGAATCTTGCCAAGTACCACAAGCGGCCGATCATCAAAGACGGAAAATACTGGGTCCTGACCGAGAATCAATGGCCCTACGAGAATGTAAAGCACCAATTGCTGGCTATACATAAGGCTCATATCGAGCATATCCGGGACCTCGAGCCGGCTGCGGCCACCGAGCTCTTCGAGATGTTCAAGGATGAGGCCGCCAAGCGCGACATGCCTGGCGGCGGCATCGCCATGCGTTTCGGCAGCAATCCAGACAAAGGCAACTATGGCAGTACCGTCCTCCATCTCCACGCGCACTTGATCGAGCCCAACCTCGAGACCATGAGCGAGACCGAGTCCTTCAAATTCAAATTTGGCCAGCCGAAGAACTACAAGAGCAAAGACGTGAGCAAGAGCGGATAAAAAAGAGGCGCCTCCTGCGCGCGACGATTGACATGCATCGAGCCCGCGAGTAGACTCGCGAGTGGACAATCCCGTCCCAACAAAATGAAAGGTTTCTGAATGGAAACAAACACACTTGTGATACTCGGTATCACTACGCCAGGAAAACTGGCATGTATCGCACGATCACGGACCTATAGCCAATTCGTGGGCATGGTCGAAGACGCATTGGCCGGGCGCTGCACGATGTGCACACCCCCTCCGCGCAACAAGATGATCGAGGTCCCAGAGGTCAGACTGTGGCAGGTCTGGCATTGCAATCCGCCGGAAAAAAATACCAGCGAACATTTGATCTATGCGCCGCGACGACATGTCACAGCCTGGCGTCAACTATATACGGCAGAAAAATTGGAGATGCTGACGCTTTGGGACCTGCTCCCCGGAATGTTCGACATGTCATTCTGCGGCCATCTGATGCGCGATGGGGATGCCACAAAATCCGCCGGCACTCAGGAACACCTGCACGGACACATGATGAAACCCGCTGGCACTGGCCGCGTCGAATCGCCGTTCTGCAAGACCCCAGAGGAGGAAGCCGCCAGCTTGGCACGAGCGATCATCTTCGCAAAAGTGTACGCTGGCACTCCATTCGAAGCCCTGTCGGAAGAAGAAAAAACCCTCGTCGCCGACCGGATGAAATAGCTTGGCGATTCAGCACAAACGAGCAGTTTCAAAGCAGCCGCGTTCGCGCGGCTGTTCTCTTATCTGGAATCTAATCCATCTTCACGAACACGATCTCGACTCCCTGGCTTTTGAGGACGCGCTCGCCGTCGAGGACGCCGTAGCCGTCAGCGTAGTAAAGTTTTTTTATACCGGAATAAGCGACGAGCTTGGCGCACGGCGGGCATGGGAAGGTCGTCACATACATCGAAGCGCCTTCGAGCGATATCCCCTGCTTGGCGGCGGCGGCCACGAGCTGGGCTTCGCAGTGGAAGAAAAGCGAGAGCTCGACATTCACGCCTTTACTGAAATCAGAGCGCGGGTCGCCTTCGACATAGTTGATATCCTCGATCGGCACGCCGCGGTTATGTGCTTTGAGCACGATCTTGCCATCCTTGACCACGCAGGCGCCGATCCAGCGCCAGAAATCAGCGCTTTTCGAGGCTTCCTGCTTCATGAGCTTGATCAATTCCCTGTCGGAATCTTTGACCGAAACGGTCTGATCGGCTTGGACTTCCTGGCCTTCGAATGACTTGTGCTTATCCCAGCGCAAGAATATCGGGTCGTATTCGGCTTTAGCTTTCGGAAAATGCTTGGCTTGCAATTTACGCAAGGTATCGTCGTCGGGCATGAATACATTCATGTGCGGATCATTCAAGGCGTCTAGTGCGGCCGCGTCGGCGACTTCGATGATCTTAAAATATCCTAATGAATCGATAGCGGCCTTCATCGTCTCGGGAGGCAATGCACGCAGATCTTTTGAAAACGGTTTGTAGTCTTTGATGATCTCGGCGCCGAGCAAGATCAGCCTGTCAGCATCTTTGTGGCGTTCAAAAAAGCGCCGGTAGCCCTCGTGGAGGACCGGCACGTAGGCGACGACGGCTCGCTGTGTTCCGCCGGAGCTCTTCATAGATTATCTGTCGTCATCCTTGACATGCGCGCGGCCAACCAATGCGTCGCTGATCATGTCGGCCATCTTGGGGATGATCGCCTTCTCGAAGCGCTTGGCAAGCTTGAGCTGGAGGCGGCGGATCTTGGCCGAGGTCGAAGTCGTGGCCATCGGTTCGAGGATGGTGATCTTGCCGCAGAGCTTGGCCATGTCCTTCATCTTCTGGCGGCCGTACTTCTTGACGGTTTCCTGGGTGACGATGAGCACGTCCGGCCGGACGGCCTTGATAAGATGCCATTTGGGCATGCGATGCTCCTTGACGGTCACGATATCCACCGGACGCAGGTGCGTGACCATCTCCAGGCGCTCGGCCTGCGGCACGAGCGGGCGGTCGGGGCCTTTGCGCAGGCGGACCTTCTTGTCGCTGTCGACGCCGACGACCAGGACGTCGCCGTGCTTCTTGGCCTCCTCGAAATAGCGGGCGTGACCGATGTGGACCATGTCGTACGTGCCCTGCGTGAGCACGATCTTGAGGCCGATGCCCTTGCAGTGGTCGACGAACTTGGTCAGCCGCTTATAGTCCGGCACGAAGCGGTCCTTGAAGTTGGAACCGATGCCGAAGATGCCGCCGTTCGATGTGAGCCTCCTGATGGTCATGGTGATAAAAATAAATGTCTCACAAGTATAGGCGCTCTGCACGCGAATGCAACTATGACAGAATGCGAAATATATATCGAAATGAAAAGGTGCTAGAGAAAAGGTGCTAGACTATGCCCATGAATTGTTTCATCATCGCCGCTTTGTCCGCCGACGGCTGCATCGCCAAAGACCCTTCCGTGGCATCGACTGTCTGGACCGGAAAAGAGGACAAGAAGCGCTTCGTCGAGCTGACCAAACGGGCCGGCGTGGTGGTTATGGGCCAGAATACCTGGAAAACGCTGGGCGGCAGGGCTCTCAAGGATCGCTTGAATATCGTGTATTCCGCCGAGCGCTTGCCGGACATGCCCGAGAGCGTTGAGATAACCAGCAAGGAGCCGGCGGAATTATTGGGCGAGCTCGAGAGCCGCGGACATCATGATGTCGCCATCTGCGGCGGTTCGATGATATACACGATGTTCATGAAGTCAGGCCTGATCAACAAGCTCTATCTCACGATCGAGCCGATCGCCTTCGGCAGCGGCGTGCGCCTATTCAAGGAAGGGTTCGAGTATCGCCTCAAGCTCGACAAAAGCGAGCAGACAGAGAGCGGCGCGATGTTGCTCGATTATACCGTCATTCATTAAACATACATATACAGTAAAAAGCACCGCAACTTTTGATTGCGGTGCGTGTACCATGTGGATGATCGCAGGACTGCATAGCCGGATGATCCTGTGACTAACTATTCTATACATACCTCTCCTTTCTCAATCGAATGGGTGAATGATGCACAATGGCAACTTTTTATCCCGTAGCCACTGGTATAGACCGTCCTTCTCTGACAACGGAATCTCTGACTGCAGCAGAATCGCGTTGGGAAGGATTTCCTGGAGAACCGCTCCCTCAAGCGCGTATGCCGCGACCTGCCGTACTGAGGTCTCTTCTAGGCCAAGCGGAAAATGGTAACGGTCCACAAATCCTGCTAGACATGCGGTTTGCTGGCGAACGCTGATAATGTGCTTGCCCGGGCTTCGCGCCCATGCAAGCGATCTTTCGAACGTCCATGTCCCGCCAGACCTCGACTCCAATTCAGACCACGTCACAGGCTTCCAATCCGGATCCGGCAGGATACCCGACCGGCTTGCCTCATCGATCATAAGCTCGCAGGCAAGAGTCAGTTCATCTTGCGGGACGTGCCAACCCCACGTGCGCTTGGGCTCGCTATCGGCAAGGATCGGGAGGACCTTCACTTGCAATCCATGATCCTTGATCTCTTGAACCATGCGAGCCGTACACTTAACGCGGCTGCTCACCCCCTTTGCTCCGCCGTCAAAGAAGAGCGTCTTGGAGAAGTCCAGGATGAGCTCCTCCTTGCCGCGCTTGGCGGCAAGACAAGAGAAGAACGCGAAGTTCAAAGTTCCAGTTTCGATGCTTCGCTCTACCGATCGGTAAAGAGCTGTTCTGTCGACCAGATCTATCTGCTGCTCATATTTGAGCAATAAGTTAACGATCGTCTGTGGCTGTACCATATCTCATTCCTCCATTTCATTGTTAAAGGGCTATTCTAAAGAGCTGATCTGTTCTGATGCGCCGCATAAACGGTATGTAGCGCATGTAAAAAAGACCAGAGCCTTATTGATATCCCGCGTCATCGATGCCTAGAAAATAGACGACAGGAAGCATATTCCCATATCGAGCCTTGATCACCGGCTGGTACATGGCTGAACGCAGGCTGCTCGGCTTTTCATTCTGGATGAGGATCGAGCCGGGCATACTCTCATATATCCACTTGCCCTGAACTGCATATTCAGCGAATTTTCTCCTGACCCAGTCTTTCAGCAAGGCGTCTACGGGTTTTTTCAAGCCATCAAAATAAGCGCCTCTTGCAAACTGCGTCCGAAGCTTTCTGAACTCCCAATCAAGTTGTCTCTTGTTAAAAAAGACGCCGATATCCTTCAGGACTGCCTGATATTCAGCTTCGAATGATTTGCCATCCTTATCTTCGATATCTTTTTCGAAACGGTACCAGCTTACGATGTTCGCGCCCATATCTGAGGCCTCCGCACCAAGCCAATCTGTGAACTCATTCTTGTATCGTCGCCATCGGCTGGCGAACTTCTTCCAAAGAACGTCTTTCTTTTTGGGAAAATCTCTGAATTGGCACAGGTATATGTAGTATGGATCGGTATTGCCGATGATCACCGTGAGCTGTGTCTTGGGGTAGATCTTCTTGAGCTCTTTGATCGCCTGCTGCAAACGAAGGACATCCGGCGTCAGATTATTCCCTGCCGGGTCAGTAGAGACATACAACCAAGGTTTCGGGCTGAAAAGACGCTTGGGATCGATCGTCGAGCAGGTGAATACGACGAAATCGAGCGGCTTATCCTCCGACACGGCCTTATTGACCGTGCGTTCAATGGCGCTTCTGAATCCAGATCTCGCGCCCTTACTATCCAATTGTCCGATCTTTGCTATGAGTTTTTGAGCTGTTCTCATGTTGTTGAACTAATATTGTTAATAGGAAAAGACCCCTCTCTCGGCGAGAAGGGTCTTTTCGAGCAGTGCGTCTACACGCAGAACAACTCAACCCCTGTCGCCAAGAGAAGTCGAGTGATGATGGACCTGATTTGTTGAAATGACGCGATTCATGTTTTTGAGTTACTTGACCTCCACCCCCATCTGGCGAGCGGTGCCAGCGACGACCTTCATAGCCGCATCGATGTTGTCGGTATTCAAGTCGGGCAATTTCTTCTCGGCGATCTGCTTCAACTGCGCCTTGGTGAGCGTGCCGACCTTCGTCAGGTTCGGCTTGCCGGAGCCCTTGTCCTTGCCGATGGCCTTCAAGATCAGGCTCGAGGTCGGGGGCGTCTTCAAGACAAAGCTATAGGTGCGGTCCTCATAGACCGAGATGACGACTGGGATCATGTCGCCCATCATGCCCTTGGTGGCTTCGTTGAACTTCTTGGTGAAATCACCGATGTTGACGCCGGCCTGCCCGAGCGTAGGGCCCAATGGAGGCGCAGGAGTAGCCTTCCCTGCCGGGGCGATGACTTTGACGCTTTTGATGATTTTCTTGGCCATAGTGTTGGGATATTACATTAAGTCTTTCTTTTACACAAGATTTAGGATTTACGATTTAAGATTCATGAAACTCCTACATGTGTGCCTTTTCTTAAATCCTAAATCTTATTTCTTAAATCTATACTTTTTTGACTTGCAAGAAATCGAGCTCCACAGGCGTCTCGCGGCCGAACATCGAGACTAGGACTTTGATCTTGCCGCGCTGGGTGTCCACCTCGCCGACCTTGCCTTCGAAGTCCTTGAATGGCCCGTCGGAGACCTTGACCAGGTCGCCGGGAGCGAGGTCGATGGAGTGCTGGGTCTCGCCGGTATTCATGCGGGCGAACAATGACTCGATCTCGGCCTTGTCCAAGGGCACCGGGAAGACGCCAGAGCCGACGAAGCCGGTCACGCGCGGCGTATTGCGGACCACGTACCAGCTGTCGTCAGTAACGACCATGTCCACTAGGACGTAGCCGGGATAGATCTTCTCCTCCTCTTCGACGCGCTTGCCGCCCTTGACCTTGATCTTCTTCTCGGTCGGCACGACCACGGCAAAGATCTTGCCCTCCATGCCCAGGGAGTCGATGCGCTGCTTCAAGTTGCGGGCGACCGCGTTCTCATAGCCAGCATAGGTGTGGATGGCATACCAGTTGCGCTCGCCGGTTGTGTGTTGTTTGGCCATAATGGGTTAATGAAACAGGAGCGTGAGGAGGCGCGAGAATACGAAGTCGGACAGGCCAAGGAGGAGCGAGGTCGCGATCGAGACCAGGATGACCAGCGTGGTATAGCGCACTGTCTCCTGGCGGGTCGGCCAGTTGACGTGGGCCATCTCGGCGCGGGTATCTTTGATGTATTGGCTGAAGCGGTTCATGTTTTTGATGAGGCGAATTTGGCGTTTTGTATTAAAAAACCCCGGCGGGGCATTACCGCACCATAGTATCACAGGGTTTTTTCAAGCGCAACCCGGCCAGACTCCCCGGCTCTTTACTGGATCTCGTAGGTGACTGACACGCTGTCGGTCACCTTTTGCTGGCCAGCGGCGATCTCGGGGACAGGGGCGGCCTTATCAATAGCGCCGGCAGAAGCGTTCATGGCATACATGACCGGCCGAGGCGCTGAACCGTTATTCTCGGTGAACGAGACGACGCGGACGATATGGACGCCAAGCTCTTTGGCCAGCTCATTGGCTTTTGACTGTGCATCGGCGATAGCCTTGGCGCGCGCGGTGGCCTGGACAGAATCTGGGTTATCGACGGAGAAGTTCGGACCATTCAAGTCGGTGACGCCGGCCGAGCCGAGCGCGGTGAGGAGCGAGCCGGCCTTGGTGAGGTCGCGCAGCTTTACATTGACGCTCTCGCTCACCTGGTAGCCGGTCAGGGTCTGCTTCCCTGGCGGACAATAGATAGGCGTTGCCGGAACCATCACGCCGTTCGATGACGACACGCCGCTCGAGGCATTCATGGGACAGACGGCATTCTGATACTGATACTGCGGATTGATGGAATAGTACTGTGTCTGGATGTCCTTGTCGGCCACACCGGAATCGCGCACGACCTTGAGGGCGGCATTGATCTTGTCTGTAGCCTTGGACTGGGCGTCAGCGACGGTCTTCTCCGTGTCATTGACCGTGAATGAATATGTGGCGACATCAGGCACGGCGTAGGCGTCGCCAGATCCGTCAACGCTGATCGTATTGGTCTGGGTAGGATTGGCACCGACATAATTCACGGACTTGAGCGTCCGGATCGTGCCCGCCGCCAGAAAGACGCCGAACATCAAAGCCGCAAAGGTCGCAAACTTCCAGAATCGTTCGGGGATATTTATATTCATGGTGTTGTATTATATGAATAAGACGCGATCACAGCCTAATTCTTGCATAGGTCGATGAGGTTCTCAAACAGGCCGAGCACCGTCATTGGTCCGACGCCGCCCGGCACAGGCGTGATCGCCGAAGCGATGCTCTGTACAGCCTCGAAATCGACGTCGCCGACGAGCTTCTTGTCAGCGATCTCGTCTTCGAGCTTCTCGCCCTTCACGGTATTGATGCCGACATCGATGACGATCGTGCCCTCGCGGACATGGTCGGCATTGATGAGCTTGGGCCGTCCGGCGGCCACGATGAGGACATCAGCGCGGCGGGTCTCTTCGGCCAGATCGGCAGTCTTGCTGTGGACGACCGTGACCGTGGCGTTCTCATTCAGGGCATAGGCGGCGATCGGCTTCCCTACCAGCATCGAGCGGCCGACGACCACGACATGCTTGCCGAAGAGGTCGATCTTATAGTATCCGAGGAGCTCCTTGACGCCGCGGGCCGTGGCCGGCATGAGCGCGCCGTCGAGGCCTTCGGTCCAGCGCTTGACGTTGAATGAAGTCAGGCCGTCGGCGTCCTTGTGCGGAGCGACTGCTTCAAGGATGGCATCGCGGTCGAGCGTGAGGGGCAGCGGCAGCTGCACGATGATGCCTTGGACATCCGTGTCTGCATTCAGGGCGGCGATCTTCTCGAGCAGGTCCTTCTCCGTGACGCTCTCGGGCACGTGGACATGCTTGATCTTGACGCCGATCTTGGCGGCGAAGGCCTGCTTGGCCTTTATATACGACGTCGAATCAGGCCGATCGCCGACCTGAATGATGGCCAAATGAGGCGGCCGGATCAGGCTTTTGACCTGCCCTATGAGGCCTGGCATGGCCGCATCCCGCGCCGCACGACCGTCGATGAGGAGGGTGGACATGGATAAAGGATAGCATATTTCAAAGCTCTTTAACTCGCCGCAAATGGCATCGGCAATCAAATCGGGACTCTCAAGTGAAAAGACCTTTATGTCGCCATGATCCTTGTACTTCCCAAAACGAGCCAGGAACCTCTCTCGTTCTATCTCTGGTGTAACATCCTTCCATCGTTGCGACTGCCGTTGAACCACGGCATCGACTCCATTCAAAGGGTCCGGAGATGGTAGAAGCAGCACGGAAATTCCACAACTGATCACATTTAAATGCTTCTTAATAAGGTGCGGGGAATCTTCGTGCGCGAGAAATCCCGACGGCGTCGCAAAAACAGTACCAGTTGGATGTTCTTCGATTAGACTGTCCGTTAAAGATGAATTTGTCTCACAATAGCCTGCGTAACCTTTCACCTTAATGTAATCGGGAATGAGGGCGACGCGTTCACAAAACACCTTGTCTATGTCAATAAAATCATAACCGATCTTTTGTGCAAGTAGTTTTCCAACAGTCGTCTTTCCAACACTCGCCGGACCAATAAAGAAGATGTTTTTAGACACGGGGGGGAGTATAGCGAATTAAAAAGCACTAAATCACTCCCATTCACACCTCCCACCTCGCAAAAATACCGCATGGCAAGAGCCGTTTGCTATCTTTTTCTTCCAACACCAGCTCCCCCACTTCTATCTCTCCCCCAAATTTTTCCTTCAAAGGCAATAGATTATTCCCATAGGCGATCGGCGAGTAGCCGGCCGAGTAGCCGTTTATCAAAAAGAAGAGCGGCTGGGGCTTCAAGAGCTTTTTACAATCCTCGATCAAAGGCAGGAAATGATCCTCGATCTTCCAGAGCTCGTTGTCAGGGCCATGTCCAAAGGCCGGCGGGTCCATGATGATGCCGTCGTACTGCCGGCCGCGGCGGATCTCGCGTTCGACGAACAGGCGCGCGTCCTCGACTATCCAACGGATGGGTTTGTCAGCCAGTCCGGACAATTCGGCATTCTCGCGCGCCCAGGCCAGGGCGGATTTGGAGCCATCGATGTGGACGACCTTGGCGCCGGCTTGTGCGCAGGCGAGCGTCGCCCCACCGGTATAGCCGAAGAGGTTGAGGACTTCGATATCAGGAGCGGAGGAAGGAAGCGAATCCGAGGGAACTTTCGGAAGGAGCGAAGGCGACTGAGAACGAGGCACCGAGCCAGCAGGCGATAGTGCCGTGTCCCGAGGAACGCTTCCTCCCGAAGCTCTGATAACGATACTCTGCAGCCATTCCCAATTCGCGGCCTGCTCCGGGAAGAGGCCGACATGCTTGAAGGCTGTCGGCTTGATCCAGAGCGTGAGGCCGGCGAATGAGATCTCCCACTTCGGCGGCAAGGCTTTATTGCGCAATGTCCAATCGGCGCCGGCTTGGTCGCGGGTGAAACTGGCATCGGCCTTGTCCCACTCGCTCTTCGGCAGACGCTTGGGCCAAAGCGCCTGCGGGTCGGGGCGCGAGAGCGTGAACGCGCCAAAGCGCTCGAGCTTCTCCCCTTCGCCTGAGTCGACAAGCTCGTAATCGGCGGACGCTTTGGTGATGGCTGTGACGAGGTCTGACATGTGATTATGCGGCCCGCTCATTCCGGCCAAGTATCTCCATGGCCGTCACGCAGAGGATGGTCGAGGACAGGGCTGAGCCCAGACAATACTGGCAGTATGAATAGAGGATGAAAGCCTGGACATAGACGAACCAGAGCGAGGCCAGGAATCCCGCGAGCGTGAACACGAGCGTCCACTTGAGGATGCTGTAGTGGTGCGCCTGGATGTTGGCTGAGAGATGCTTGGACTCGAGGAAGATGAGGCAGCCGACCATGACGACGAGGTAGTAGATCGAGCCGCCCAAGGAGACCGGGAAGCCGAGCACAGACGAGTACGGGCTGGTCAGGACCTGTTCGCAGCCGGAAGTGATCGAGCAGGGCGGGATGACGCCGCGATAGTGCTCGACGGTGAGGTACGTCGCATCGGCGAAGCCGAGCAGGGCCACCACGAACAGGAGGACGACCGCCGCGCTCGAGACCTTAGTGAGCGGCCGCATCGATAATAGCTTTAAACGGGGCGTAGCCTTCGGGATTCGTGATGATCTTGTCATTCACGAAGAAGGTCGGAGTGTAGCTAATACCCAG
>Ga0265338_10006994_pt1 | contig 14169 bp, 16 predicted proteins | sample 42126metaG_FD_193579 | JGI IMG/M metagenome (GOLD analysis project Ga0265338, IMG submission 193579) | Rhizosphere microbial communities from Carex aquatilis grown in University of Washington, Seatle, WA, United States - 4-21-26 metaG | ecosystem: Host-associated > Plants > Roots > Rhizosphere... | reverse complement strand
GCGGACCGCCGGTTGGATCACCTCAACCACCGGGATCGGGTACCGCTCGCGGGCGTCGCGCAGGCACGCCGCGCTGGCCGAGTTGCAGGCGATCACCAGCAGCTTCACGCCGTGGTGCTCGACCAGTTCGTCGAGGACCGCGAGCGCAAGCGCACGCACGTCGGCGATCCGCCGCGGCCCGTACGGCCCGTTCGCGGTGTCGCCGACGTACACGATCGACTCGGCCGGAAGCTGATCGAGGACTGCGCGGGCAACCGTCAGACCACCCACGCCACTGTCAAAGATCCCGATCGGCGCGTCCACCCCGCCATTCTCCCATCCGGGCTAGGCCCAGAGTTGGCCTTCGAGACGTTCGGCGGCCTCTTCGATGGTGCCGGCGTAGGCGCCGGTGCTCAGGTACTTCCAGCCGGCGTCGGCCTCGATGAACACGATGTCCGCGCGTTGGCCGGACCTCACCGCGCGATCGGCCTGCGCCAACGCGGCATGCAGGATCGCTCCGGTCGAGATGCCGGCGAAGATGCCCTCCTCGTCGATGAGTTGACGGGTACGCCGCAACGCGTCCTCGGGCCCGACCGAGAAGCGCGAGTCGAGGACGTCGGCGTCGTACAGCTCGGGGACGAAGCCCTCGTCGATGTTGCGCAGCCCGTACACCAGCTCGCCGTACCTCGGCTCGGCCGCGACGATGCGCACTCCCGGCACCCGCTCGCGAAGGAACCGGCCGATCCCCATCAGCGTGCCGGTCGTGCCGAGACCGGCGACGAAGTGGGTGATCTCGGGGCAGTCGGCGAGGATCTCGGGGCCGGTCGTGTCGTAGTGCGCCTGGGCGTTCGCGAGGTTGCCGTATTGATAGAGCATCACCCAGTCGGGGTGATCGGCGGCCAGCTTCTTGGCCACCGCCACCGCCTCGTTGGAGCCACCCGCCGCGGGCGACGTACGGATCTCGGCGCCGTACATCTCCAGCAACTGGCGACGCTCGACCGAGGTGTTCTCGGGCATCACGCAGATCAGGTTGTAGCCCTTGAGCTTGCACACCATGGCCAGCGAGATCCCGGTGTTGCCGCTGGTCGGCTCGAGCACGGTGCAGCCGGGCGTCAGAAGGCCGTCGCGCTCGGCCCGCTCGACCATCGCGATCGCCGGGCGATCCTTCACCGACCCGGTCGGGTTCCGGTCCTCGAGCTTTGCCCAGAGCCGGACCTCGGCCGACGGCGACAGCCGCGGCAGCCCGACGAGCGGGGTGTGCCCGAGCGAGTCGAGCAGCGAGTCATAGCGCGCCATCGAAGCCGGTCAGCCGCCGGCGACGGCCGGGAGGATCGTCACCACGTCGCCGTCCGACAGCGGGGTCTCCGGACCGCCGAGGAAGCGGACGTCCTCGTCGTTGAGGTAGACGTTCACGAACCGGTTGAGCGAACCGTCCTCCCCGACCAGGCGATCCCGGAGCCCGGCGTGCCGCGAGTCGAGGTCGACGAAGAACTCGGCCAGCGTCAGCCCATTGCCCTCGACCGCCTTCTCGCCGGCGGTGTAGGTGCGCAGGATCGTCGGGATGCGTGCTTCGATCGCCATGGCCATATCCTCGCAACGCGCGGGGTCGAGCCCGGATTCCGCCCCCTACTCGATGATCTCCACCGGCTCCTCGGTCACCTCTCCGGCGAGGATCCGGAAGCTGCGAAACTCGGTCTCGTCGGGCTCGCGGGTCGAGACCAGCACGTAGTGCGCGCCCGGCTCGCTCGCCAGGCTGACATCGGTGCGCGATGGGCGCGCCTCGGTGGCGGTGTGGGAGTGGTAGATCACGATCGGCTCCTCGTCGCGGGCGTCCATCTCCTTCCACACCTGGAACTGCTCCATCGAGTCGAACCGGTAGAAGGTCGGCGACCGCTCGGCGTTGAGCATCGGGACGAAGCGAGCCGGCCGGTCGCTGCCGGCCGGTCCCGCGAGCACGCCGCACGCCTCGTCGGGATGGTCGCGGCGGGCATGGGCCACGATCTCGTCGTACAACTGCTGGCTGATCCGAAGCACGGCCCGAGGGTACGACGTCGGTCGCGCCCAGTCAGTCGCCGGTGAGGCCACGGACGATGGCGTCCTGCAACCAGGACATCCAGTCGTACGCCGCGAGCTCGGCGTGCCGCAACGACCCTTCCAGCACCTCGGCGCGCTCGGCGTCGATGTCCTCGGTCACCCCGATCCGGGTGCCGAATGCGAGCCTCAGGTCGGTCAGGGCCGGCAGCCAGGCTTCGACCGCCGCCTCGTCCAGGTCGAACCGGAAGCGGCCGTCCTTCTGCTGCGCCGAGGGCTTCGACAGGTCGTCGATCATCCGTTGTAACGCGACTCGCTTCGTCGATCGCAGGCTCGACTCGGTCAGCCGGCGGAACTCCCCGGCCGCGTCGTCGTCGTTGCGATAGCCATCCGGCAGGAGCCGGCGGAGGACCGGGTCGTCGGGTGCGATCACCGGCTCGGTCGACGACTCGAGCATGTGCTCCAACATCTCCGTCTCAGTCTCGTCCTCGTCGTCCGGGACCGGGGTCGAGGGATCGTCGCCACCGAGCAGCTCGGCGACCTGCTCGACCAGCTCGTGGAGCAGCCGCACCTCGTCGTGGTCGAGGCTCACCCGGACGTACTTGCCCCGTCGGCGGACCGCGCCCACCCTCAGTCCTGCGCCACGGTGGCCCAGAGTCCGGCCGCGTGCAGCCGCTCGACGTCGTGCTCGACCTGCTCGCGGCTACCCGAGGACACCGCGGCCCGCCCCTTGTGGTGGACGTCGAGCATGAGCCGGTTGGCCTTCTCCTTGCTGTAGCCGAACAGCTTCTGGAAGACCCACGCGACGTAGCTCATCAGGTTGATCGGGTCGTTCCACACGATCGCCACCCACGGCCGCTCGACATCGACGTCGTCGTCGGCCGCCGGCCCCTGCGTCCGCTCGATCGCCGGGGCAGACATGCCCCAATGGTCGCATCACGGCGACCGGTGCGGAAGGGAACAACCGCGGTGAATCCACCGGTTGCAACCACCATGGGTCGCCCACCGAGCCTGGCCAGGATCTGGCTGGCGCTCGGCACGGTCTACCTCGTCTGGGGTTCGACGTACCTCGCGATCCGGGTCGCGGTCCACCCGAGCCACGGGCAGGGACTGCCGCCGTTGCTGCTCGCCGGAGTGCGCTTCACGTTGGCCGGGCTGATCATGCTCGCCTTCGCGGTACGCCGCCCCGCGGCGGACCGGCGCCCGGACCCGCTCGGGCGCCGTCAGTGGTTCGCCGCGGCCCTGATCGGGCTGGCACTGCCGTTCGGCGGCAACGGGCTTGTCACGGTCGCGGAGCGCAAGGTGCCGTCCGGCACCGCGGCGGTGATCGTTGCGACCATCCCGATCTGGGCCGCCCTGATCGCGGCGGCGATCGGCCGCGAGCGGATGAGCGCCCGGCACGTGATCGGTCTCGCCCTCGGGTTCACCGGGGTCGCGGCGATGGTGGTGGGTACCGGGAACGGGAAGGCGAGCCTCGCCGGAATCCTGATCACCGTCGTCGCCGCCTTGTCCTGGGCGTCGGGCACCGTGTATTCGACGAACGCGCCGACCACGCGCCGCCCACTGGTCGCGACCGGGATGGAGATGCTCTGCGGCGGGGTCGCCTGCCTGGTCGTCGCAGCCGTTACCGGCGAGTTCGGCGGCCTGCACCGATACGAGTTCACCGCGCACGCCTGGCTGGCCTTCGGCTATCTGACCGTGTTCGGTTCGATCATCGCCTACACGGCGTACATCTGGCTGCTGCGCAATGCGGAGCTGTCGCTGGTCACGACGTACGCGTTCGTGAACCCGGTCGTTGCGGTTATCCTCGGCTCGCTCGTCCTGAACGAGGCGTTCACCCTCCGATCGGCGGTTGCGACCTTCGCGGTGGTGGCCGGAGTGGTCTTGATGCTGCTCCGGATCCCGGCAAGGCCGGTGCCGCCCGAACTGCCGGCACCCGCACCTGATGAGGTTCATGCGTGAGCACTCCAGCCCTCCTCACCGACCACTACGAGCTGACGATGGTGGACGCGGCGTTGCGCAGCGGCGAGGCCGACCGCCGGTGTGCCTTCGAGGTGTTCGCGCGGTCGCTGCCGGGCCGCCGCCGCTACGCGATCGTGGCCGGCCTCGGGCGCCTGCTCGACGAGCTCACCCGGTTCCGTTTCGACGACGAGGCGCTCGACTTCCTGACGACCCACGAGGTCATCGACCATGCCACCCGCGACTGGCTGGCCGACTACCGGTTCAACGGTTCGATCGACAGCTATCCCGAGGGTGAGGTCTACTTCCCGGGCTCGCCAGTGCTCATCGTGGAGGGCACCTTCGCCGAATGCGTCCTGCTCGAGACCCTCGTGCTCTCGGTCCTCAACCACGACAGCGCGGTTGCCACTGCGGCCGCCCGCATGGTGACCGCGGCGGGCGGCCGGCCATGCATCGAGATGGGGTCGCGGCGGACCCACGAACAGGCCGCGGTGGCCGCCGCCCGGGCCTCCTATATCGGCGGTTTCGCCGCCAGCTCCAACCTCGCGGCGGGGCAGCGCTGGGCGATCCCGACCGCGGGCACGGCGGCGCACGCGTTCACGATGATCCACCCCGACGAGCGCACCGCCTTCCGGGCGCAAGTGGACGCGCTCGGCGACGGCACGACTCTGCTCGTCGACACCTATGACGTGAGCCAAGGAATCCGGAGCGCGGTCGAGGTGGCGGGGAGATCGCTCGGCGCGATCCGGCTGGACTCCGGCGACCTGCTGACCCAGGCGCGTGATGCGCGGACGCTGCTCGACGAGCTCGGCGCCACCCAAACCCGGATCGTCGTCACCGGCGACCTCGACGAGTTCGCGATCGCCGGCCTGGCCTCCGCCCCGGTCGACGGGTACGGCATCGGCACCTCGCTGGTCACCGGCAGCGGCTCCCCGACCGCCGGTTTCGTCTACAAGCTCGTCGCCAGGCAAGCCGATGACGGGACGTGGCAGCCGGTCGCCAAACGCTCGCTCGGCAAGGCCACGATCGGCGGCCGCAAGGTCGCCTCGCGCCGGCTCGATTCGGGGGGCACGGCGATCGCCGAGCTCATCCGGGCCGAGGTCCCCCCGTCGCGCCGCGACGACGAGCGCGAGCTCCAGGTGCCCGCCGTCCGCGAGGGCGAAGTCGTCGCCGACGTCGCTCTCGACACCGCCCGCAAGCGCTGCGCCGCCTCGATCGCCGAGCTACCGGCCCACGCGATGAAGCTGTCGGCGGGCGAGCCGGCGATCGAGACCGTCCTCGAGGAGGCGTGAGCGTGGTCAAGGCGCTGCTGGTGGTCGACGTGCAGAACGACTTCTGCGAGGGCGGCTCGCTCTCGGTGAAGGGCGGCGCCGCCGTCGCGGCCGGAATCAGCGCGCTGCTCGCCACGGCCGACTACCCGGTCGTCGCCGCGACCCGCGACGCGCACCGCGACCCGGACGGGCACTTCTCGCCCACTCCCGACTACGTCGACTCGTGGCCGGTGCACTGCAAGATCGGCACCGCGGGTGCGGAGTTTCACCCGAACCTCGACACCCAGCGACTCGACTCGGTGTTCGACAAGGGTGAGTGGAAAGCGGCGTACAGCGGGTTCGAGGGCACCAACGCCGAGGGCCGCACCCTCGCCGAATGGCTGCGCGATCGCGGCGTCGATCAGGTCGACATCGTCGGGATCGCCACGGACCACTGCGTGCGAGCGACCGGGATCGACGCGGCCGGCGAGGGGTTCGCGCCGACCGTCCTCCTCGACCTCACCGCCGGGGTCGCGCCGGACACGGTCAAGACCGCCCTGGCCGAGATGCGCACGGCCGGCGTCACGCTGGTCGGCGAGGTCCACGGCTAGGTCGGCTCGCTCAGCTCGCTCTTGACGATCTTGCCGCTCTCATTGCGCGGCAGCCGGTCGCGAAAGACCACGGTCCGCGGGACCTTGTACGTCGCGAGCCGCGCCTTCACGTGCGCGCGCAGGTCACTCTCGGTGGCCAAGCCGCCCGGCCGCAGCACCACGTGCGCGACGACTGCCTGGCCGAACCGCTCGTCGGGAATCCCGACGACCGCGACCTCGGCCACATCGGGATGCAGATGCAGGCTGTTCTCGATCTCGGCCGGCACGACGTTCTCCCCACCGGTGATGATCATGTCGTCGGCGCGGCCCTCGAGATAGAGCCGGCCGTCGTCGCCAAGCCGCCCGAGATCGCCGGTCGCGGCGAGTCCGTCGAGGCGCGGCTTGACGTCATCGCCGGTGTATCCGTCGAACGACAGCCCGCTGCCGGCAAACACCCGACCGATCTCACCGGCGCCGACGTCATGGCCGTCCGAGTCGACCAGCCGCAAATGCACACCGCGCAGGATTCGGCCGGCACTGGTCGGCGCGGCGCGCAGATCGGCCGGCCCGGCCACACTGACGAACGCCACCTCGGTCGAGCCGTAGAGGTTGTAGAGCACGTCGCCGAAGCGATCCATGAACCGAGTCGCCAGGGTCGGCGGCAACGCCGAGCCCGAGACCGCGACCACCTTCAGCGACGGCGGACCGACGCGCGGATCGACCTCGAGCAGCCGCTCGCACATCACCGGTACGGCGACCAACGTGTCCGCGTCGTGGCGAGCGATGAGCTCGAGGGTGGTGGCCGGGTCGAACCGTCGGGTCATCACCACGGTCGACTGCAAGAGCGAGGCCATGATCAGGTTGCCGAGCCCCCACGCGTGGAACGCCGGCGCGGCGAGCATTGTCGTGCGCCGGGCCCGGTAGGGAATCGCGTCGAGGAAGGCGACCGCGGCGATCGCCCCGACCAGCGGGTTGGGCGCCCGGCGCGCCGCCCCTTTCGGCCGGCCGGTCGTGCCGCTGGTCAGGATCACGTGGCGCCCGTCGTGGCCCGGGGCCGGCAGCTCCGGCGGCTCGCTTCCCTCCGCGGCCAGCACCAGCGCCGCGATGCTGCCCGGCGGCGCGGTGCCGTCGTCGACCCACGCGGTCAGCCGCGGTATCGAGGGCGCAAACTCCTCGAGCAGCGGCTCGAACTCGTCGTCGGCGATGACGGCGACCGCGTTCTCCCGGTCCAGCACGTCGGCGAGCTGCGGTCCGGCGAAACCGGTGTTCAGGTAGAGCAGGTCGGCACCGAGCTTGCTGACCGCGATCTGGGCGACGACGAAGTCGGCCGAGTTACGGGCCAGCAGACCGACCGCCATGCCGACGCCGACTCCCTGTTCGGCAAGAGCGGCGGCAACAATGCTGCTCCGGCAGTCGAGCTCGGCCCATCCGAGTGACTCCCGCTCGTCGATCACCGCCGGCCGGTCAAGGTCCTGCACCGCGTTCGCGGCGCAGACCGCAGCCGGTGTCATCCCCCAGTGCCGCAGCGCCTGCGCCACCCCGAGCAACCGGTCCGGGCGCAGTGGCGGACCGATCCCGACCCGGGCCGCGACCTTGACGGTTGCCCAGCCCGCACTCGCCGCACCGGACGCGAGCGCGCTCAGCCGATCGAAGGCCACGACCTAGTGTCTAGCCGGTTGCCTCGGCGGCTGCACCGATGACGAACCAGACGACCTTGCCGACCGCGGTGCGTTCGGCCCCCCACTGGCTCGCGAAGTGCGCCACTAAGGACATGCCCCGACCCGACCCGGACCCGACCGAGACCGCGCGCAGTCCGGGTAGCACCTGGCTCCCGTCGACGACCTCGACCCGCGCGCCCGTACCGGCCGGCGTGACCCGCACGGTGATCGTCGTACCAGCGTGCATGACGGCGTTCGTCACGAGTTCGCTGACGATCAGCGCGGCATTGTCGGCCGGATCGGCCACCCCGAGTTCGGCCAGTCGATCGACGACGAAGCGGCGCGCCCGCCCGACGCTCGCGGGGTGTGGCGGCAGCCGAACCTCATCGCGCACGCGCCGTATCGTACGGCGATTACCGCCCAGTCCTCCGGTCCCACTCCGGATGTGAAGGTCGCGAGGTTAGAAGGGGTTGAGACCCCAATGTCCTCGCCATGACGCTCCTGGGTCGAGGGCGACCACCGACTCGCCGGTGACCAGTGCGTTGGGCGGCACCGACATCGGCTCCACCCCGAGGCCCTGGCGCCGACGAGACGGATCGGGAAGTGCGTCACCGGTGAAGATCTCGAGATACGGATACGCCGCGTCGACCCAGACCGTCACCTGCTCGCTCCGGTCGGGCGCGGCCAGTCGAAGTCGGGCCCGGCCGTCACTGTCGCGGTGCAGGTCCGTGTAGGTGTGGTCGATCGCGAGGTTGCCGATCGCGCGCGGCGTCCGGAAGTCGTAGGCCGTCCCGGCAACCGGCTCACGGCCGGTCGGGATCTGCTGTTCGCCGGTCAGGATCCGGGTGTCGCCGGGCACGGTCAGGACCGCGTCGTCTATCGCCGCGGTGCCGACCCGAACGTAAGGGTGAAACCCGCAAGCGACCGGTGCGGTCGAGTCGCTGCGGTTGACGAGGGTGGTCTCGACCGCGAGACCGTCCACGCCGAGTGACCAGGCGTTGCGCACCTCGATCGTCCACGGGTAGCCCGGTTGTGGATGTGAGATGCATCCGACCGTGATCGACGAGTCATCGCGCTCGACCACCGACCACGGCATCCACCGCACCAGGCCGTGAATCGCGTTGTGCTGCTCGGGCTCGGTCAGCGCGAGCTGTAGGTCCACGTCACGCCACGTCCACTTCCCGTCTCGCACGCGGTTCGGCCACGGCACGAGGGTCTGGCAGCGCGCTCCGTCGCAGATCGCGGCTTCGTCGTACCCGTCGAGGACCGCGCGGTCACCGACCGTGTAGGTCCGAAGACCGCCACCGACCTCGACCACGGTCGCGCGCTGCCCACCGGACGTGATCTCGAACTGCTCGCCGCTTGGCGCAACCACCACAGGTGCCTCTCAGTTCATGGTCGGATCGATGGGACACGTCGCGACCGCGCACAACGGCCACGGCTGCCGGCGAAGAACCGCCGACCACAGCCGGCTCGGCTCGGCGTCGAACGCGTCGAGTGGCAGCGCCTCGACGACGTACCAAGCGCCGACCGCGATCTCGCCCTCGAGCTGACCGGCCGACCAACCGGCGTAGCCGGAGAAGACGCGGAGCTCGCGCAGCGAGGCGGCCAGGACCGCAGGATCGGAGTCGAGATCCACCGTCACCAGCGGTGGCACGACCAGCAGGCAGGCATCACCGGCCGCGGTTCCGGTGACGAAGCCGAGTGCGATCGCCGCCTGCGGCTCGACCGGGCCCCCCGCGAACAGCACCGCAGGCTCGCTCGCCAGCTCGGCAACCGGCGGCACGATGTCGATCAGCGAGGCGTCGCCGGGGCGATTGATCACGACACCGAGGGCGCCGTCATCGGTGTGCTCGAGCACGCTGATCACCGTGCGCGAGAAGGTCGGCTCCTGCATCCCCGGCGCGGCGATGAGCAGCTTGCCCTTCAACGACTCGGTGGTCATCATCCGACGCTGACCGGAAGCGAGGTGACGCCGCGCAGGTTGATCCGCCCGTTGCGGGTCGGCTCACCGGCGAGGGTGAGCGACGGGAACCGGCGGACCAGCGACGACAGCGCAATCCGGCCCTCGGTGCGGGCCAGCGCCGCGCCGAGACAGTGGTGGACACCGCCGCCGAACGACGCATGCTGCTTCGCGTTCGCGCGGTCGAGCCTGACCTGGTCGGCGTCCGGCCCGAACTGCGCCTCATCGCGGTTCGCCGAACCGAGGCTGGCCATGACGAAGCTCCCCTTCGGGATGACGTGACCGTCGACCTCGTAGTCCTCGAGGGTGATCCGCCGGGTCAGCTGCACCGGACTGTCGTAGCGCAGCAGCTCTTCGACCGCGTTGTCGTCGAGATCGGGCCGCTCCCGCCAGAATGCGGCCTGCGCAGGATCGTTGAGCAGCGCCAACGTGCCGTTGCCGATCAGGTTGACAGTCGTCTCGTGACCGGCGACGTAGAGCAGCACGACCTGCCCGATCAGCTCCTCGTCGCTGAGCACGTCGCCGCCGTCCTCGGCGTTGATGAGGGCGGTCAGCAGGTCGTCGGCGGGATGTTGACGCTTCCACTCGATCGCCTCGGCAGTGCGGTCGGCCATCTCCTTGTCGGCAAGGATGATCTCGCGAATGGTCTGCTCGTCCGGCACCGGCTCGAGCGACTTGACGATCAGATGAGACAGCTCGCGCAGCCGGGTGACGTCGGTCTCCGGCATCCCGAGCATCGTCGAGATCACCGCGAACGGCAGCGGGAACGCCAGCGTCTCGATCAGGTCGACCTCACCGCCGTCGGCGATCCGGTCGAGCGCGCCGTCCACGAGGGACTCGACGACGGGGACCAGGGTCTCGATCCGGCGCGGCGTGAACGCCCGCGACACCAGCCGCCGAAGCCGGGTGTGGTCCGGCGGATCGCGGTCGAGCATCGACATGCCCTCGCCCCGCCGGCCGGTGTTGGCCTCCCGGTAGATCTCGTCGTACACCGCTCGCATCGGCCCGAAGCTGGTGACGTTGCCTTCCTCGACCGACAGCCGGGCGCGCAGCACCTCGGTCACGTCCGCATGCCGCCACAGCGCCCAGAAGCCGAGCGCGTGCTGCTCCACCGGCACTTGGGCCCGAAGCTCGGCATAGTGCGGATACGGGTCATCGGTGAACGCCGCACTGAACGGCTGGAACGCCACCGACTCCACTGTCATGTCCTGAAGGTATCGCCGCCGGCCCGGCCGCGATGCTCCAATGGTGCAGGGATCAATAGCTCCAGAGATCGGGCCCCGGACCATCACGTCCGTCGTACCTCAATCAGGCCTTGGGCGTTGCGGCTGATGATCCAGTTCGTGTGGTGGACGAGCCAGTGATGGAACGTGGACAGGTAGGCGCTGTCGTGCAGATTCGTCTGGCCGCCGAACTCCCAGAAGTTCAGGTGATGCAACTGGCATCGCTCGAGACCGGCCTGACATTGCGGGAACACGCAGCCTTTGTCGCGAAGGGCGGCGGCCCGGCGCTGGGCCCGGCTGAAGCTGCGCTGCGAACGGCCGAGGTCGAGGATCTCGGACGGACCGCCCAGCACGGCTGGAATGATCCCGGCGTCACAGGCGATCCGCCGGGCGATTGCCGGTGTGATCGGCGCGCCGTTCACGGTCGCGGTCGACAGCTGCCCGGCCGACAAGCCATCGCGCAGCTCCAACCACGGAATGCTGACAACGATCTGCGGACGATCGCCACCGTGATCCGGCAGCTTCCCGCCCGCAAGCGCCATCCGGGCGAGCTCGACGAGGGCGTCCGCACGACGCTGACCCGAGTCGCGTCCGTCCTCAGGCCCGGCGGTGGCCAGCAACGGCGTGATCGCCGTACTGACAATCGCCGCGGACTCGGGATCGAGCATCCCCTCGAGGTGCACCATGCCCTGGAAGGTCGTAGCGAGTCGCAGCCATCGATCGCGGAACATCCGCTGGGCGGCGGCCTCGGCGTCCTCGTCGGCGCCGGAGCGCAACCGCAGCTCTCGGCACAACTGGCCCAGCGAGGTCGGATCGACCTCGGCGGCCGCGGCGATCAACTCGAGCTCGGCCACGCGTGCCCACTCGCTCGGGAGCCGGCGCAGGCAGTCCAGGATCAGCCGGGCGTGCTCGTGCGACACGTCACCGGTCGCCAGGCCCGCGGTCAGCTCCGGGTGGTAGGGCAGAAGCCGCGCGACCCCCATCCGGCGACTTGCCTCCACCCGGGTCAGCCGCTGCTCCTCGACCAGCCACGATCCGGTCGTGCGACCGCACTCGTGCACCGTCACGTCGCGCACGTCGAGCGCCTGTAGCGAGCGAGCGATCTCGGCGTCGAGCTTGTTGCGCGCGGCGAGCAGCGTCTCGGTCCGGACCAGCAGCGTCGGCTCCGCCATCGCGTGCACGTCATCGGCGGCGAGGGAGTCGAGCACGGAGAGCAGCTCCGACATCGACCTCACCCCATCCGTTCGCTTGGTGTCCGTTCGCTTGGACCCGTTTCGGCTATCGAACATGTGTTCGATCTGTACGGGAACCTACCGCCAGCCCCCGACATCTGCCAGCGCCATAAACCCCTTTGTGGACAACGGAAAACCAACGCCCAGCCGGTGGACAAACGCGCATCGGTGGCGACCCACTGAATGGGTGCGCAATCATGGATCCATGAACGTCAAAGACGAACTGTCCCGCGGCGTCACGCTCATGCATCGCACCGTGTTCAACGCCAGCAAAGGGCGGATCGGAGGCCATGCGTTGGGGATGCCGGTGCTCGAGCTGACCACCATCGGTCGGACCAGCGGCAAGCCGCGACCGACGATGCTGACCTCGCCGCTCGTGCTCGGCGACAAGGTGATGCTGGTCGCATCGAACGGCGGCGACGACCGCGAACCCTCCTGGTGTCAGAACCTGCGCAAGACGCCCGAGGTCCAGATCACGATGGAGGGCTCGACCCGGAAGATGCGGGCCCACATTGCCGGCGCCGACGAGCGCGCCGAGCTGTGGCCGCAGATCACCTCCGCGCACTCCAACTATGCGGGATACCAGCGCAAGACCGATCGCGAGATCCCGGTCGTCGTCTGCGAGCCGATCGGCTAGCGAGCACCAGCCACCGGCGGCATATCCGGGTGCCCCTGGGGCACACTTGGGGCGTGGGACGGGTGACGGTGAGCAGGCGGGTGTCGCGCGTGACCGTCGGTCAACCGACCGTCACCGCGCCGGACACCCTGGTTGCCGAGGAGCCGCTCGAGCTGCGGGTCGGTGGCCGGGCGATCGCGGTCACGATGCGCACGCCCGGCGACGACATGGACCTGCTGGCCGGATTCCTGGTCGGCGAGGGCGTGATCCGGCATCGCGAAGACCTGCGCGAGATGCGCTACTGCGCCGGGGTCGACGACGAGGGACACAACACCTACAACGTCCTGGACGCCCACCTTGCCACGCACGTCGACGAGGTTCCGATGTCGCTGCAACGCGCGCTGGTCACGACGAGTGCGTGTGGACTGTGCGGCAAGGCGACCATCGACGGGGTGGAGGTGACCTCGCCGTACGACCTGCGCGCCGACGGGACCAGCATCGACGCCGAGTGGATCACTACCCTGCCCGATCAGTTACGAGCGGCGCAGCAGGTGTTCGAACGCACCGGCGGCTTGCACGCGGCTGCGCTCTTCGATGTCGCGTCCGGGCAACTGCTGGTCCTGCGCGAGGACGTCGGGCGGCACAACGCCGTCGACAAGGCGGTCGGCTGGGCTTTGCGCGAAGGGCGCCTGCCGCTTCGGGCCACCCTGCTGTTGGTCTCGGGGCGAGCGTCGTTCGAGCTCGCCCAGAAGGCAGCGGTCGCCGGAATCCCTGCAATGGCAGCCGTCTCCGCGCCATCCGCACTGGCGGTCGACCTCGCGGAGCGGGTTGGCCTGACCCTGATCGGCTTCCTGCGAGGTCCCTCGATGGTGATCTACGCCGGTGCCGACCGGGTCCACAACTCCGTCGACGAACCGGCCACCGCAGCCGCGACCGTGACCGTGACCGTGACCGTGACCGGCTGAGGCGAATCGACCCGATGCCACGACGCAAGCGGATCATCGAGGACGTCACGGACGACGGCCTCACGGTCAGCAAGCCGCCGAAGTGGGCGGCCGGTGTGCCCGGTGTCATCCATGCGCTTCAACATGCGGAGCGGGAGATGGGCGCGTGGCGCGGCAGCAAGACGCTGCGCCGGATCAACCAGGAGGACGGGTTCGACTGCACGTCGTGCGCATGGCCGGACCCGCCGCACCGCCACACCGTCGAGTTCTGCGAGAACGGCGCGAAGGCAACCGCGTGGGAGGCCGACGTACTCCGGGTGGAGCCCGAGTTCTGGGCCGAGCATCCGGTCAGCGACCTGGCCCGGCGCAGCGAATACTGGCTGGGCCAACAAGGCCGCCTGGTCGAGCCGGTCTACAAGCCGGCCGGCAGCGATCATTACCAGCCGGTGTCGTGGGACGACGCGTTCGATGTGATCGTCCGCCACCTGAAGGCGCTGGACTCCCCCGACGAGGCCGCCTTCTACACCTCGGGCCGCACCAGCAACGAGGCCGCCTTCGTCTATCAGTTGTTCGTTCGCGCGTTCGGCACGAACAACCTTCCGGACTGCTCCAACATGTGTCACGAGAGCACCGGCGTCGCCCTCGGCGAGAGCATCGGGGTCGGGAAGTCGACGGTCAGCTACGAAGACTTCGCCAAGTCCGACCTGATCATCATCATGGGCCA
>Ga0265338_10006992_pt1 | contig 14172 bp, 15 predicted proteins | sample 42126metaG_FD_193579 | JGI IMG/M metagenome (GOLD analysis project Ga0265338, IMG submission 193579) | Rhizosphere microbial communities from Carex aquatilis grown in University of Washington, Seatle, WA, United States - 4-21-26 metaG | ecosystem: Host-associated > Plants > Roots > Rhizosphere... | reverse complement strand
GCCCGAACGCAGCCGAGAACGACTCCAGGCCGTGACGCGCCCGCTCGGGCGTGACGCCTGCCATGCTGTGCCCGAGCGCCGCTGCAGCCAGCGCGTTGTAGACGTTGTAGGTGCCCGGAAGCGGAAGCCGGACGTCGACCTCCTCGCCGGCCAGTGCGAGCCGGAACTCCACCGCGTCCAGCCCGTGGCCGACCACCGACCGGGCGGCCGCATCGAGCGGCGCGCGCGAGACGTCGCAGTTGGGGCAGTGCCAGGCCCCCAGGTGACCGAGGTAGACGGCGTCGTAGACCAGTCGCGCTCCACAGCCGGGGCACCACTTGGAGTCGGCCGCATGGGGGAGGGCGGCAAGGGCGGCTGACGGGTCGTCGATCCCGAAGGCGACGGTCGCCGGGTGGGCCGAGGCGATGCTGGCGACGAGCGGGTCGTCGGCGTTGTAGACAACAGTGGTGTCGTGGGGCAGGCCTGCCACCATCCGCCTCCAGCCGGCGCCGACCGTCTCCAGCTCGCCGTAGCGGTCGAGCTGGTCGCGGAACAGGTTTCCCAGCACCAGGACCCGCGGCTCCAGGGCGCCGACGACCGCCGGCAGGGCGGCCTCGTCGACCTCGAACAGACCGGTGGCGGCCGGGTTTCCTTCGAGCAGGGCGGAGGCGATTCCCGACTCCAGGTTGGCCCCGGCGCCGTTGCGGCACAGCCGGTGCTCAGGCTCGAGAATGGCCGCAGCCATCTTCGCCGTGGTCGTCTTGCCGTTGGTGGCCGAGACCACAGCCGAGCCGCCGATCAGCGAGCGCCCGAGGACGGAGATGGCATCGGGCTGCATGCGCAGCAGCAGCTTGCCCGGTAGCGTCGTGCCACCGCCGCGGCCGGTCCGCCGTGAGGCCGCGGCCGCCACCCGGGCGACCCCCGCCTTTGCCGAAAACAGCACCCTGCTCAGGGTGCTACGGCGAGGTCCTGCATGAGCTGCTCGTCGATGCCCGCGAGCCGCTCCTGCAGCCGGTTCCACGCGTCGGGCTCGGCCTCGCTGTAGGAGTTGCTGGCTCTCGTCACATCGAGGTACTGCCGCCATGCACGCCGGCGCATGCGTTCGGCGTCTCGCATCAGCTGGCAGAAGCGCTCATCTGCTCGTTCGCGGGGATGCGTGGTCATGTCCGCATTCTAGCCGCGGGGCAGATGCCGGCCGCCGTTGGGGCCGTGGCAAGTTTCGCGGGGTGATCTTGCCACCTGGGTCAGGTTTGCTCTATGCTCGTGTGCGCGGGCTGCACGGCGCCAGGGTCAGTTGTGCTGGAATGGAGGGTGCGGGAACATGAGGCGGAAGACGGTGTACCGGGCCATCCAAGGCATCGACCGCGGCCAGCTCGAGGCATTCCAGGCGGGGATGCGCAAGCGGTACTCCGACGACCACATCCTGGCCGAGCTGCAGGGCTGCGCCAAGCGGCTGGGGCGCTCGCCGACCATGCGTGAGTTCGAGGCCGACCCCGAGACGACCGTGCATCCGCAGACGGTGATCGAGCATTTCGGCTCGTGGAACCGCGCCAAGCGCCTGGCCGGGCTGGTTCCGCGCCGGTTCGCCACCAAGGAAGAGCTGCTGCGCCTGCTGCGCGAGCTGGGCGACGAGCTGGGCCGGGTGCCGACCGCCAAGGACATCGAGGTGCGCAAGGGCTCGATGCCCTCCAAGTCGCTCTACTGGCACACCTTCGGCTCGCTGAACAACGCCCTCAAGCAGGCGGGATTCGACGTGCCGGTGGGGGAGGAGCGGCTTGAGCGCGCGATCGAGCAGGGCGCTGCCCTCGCCGTTCGCACCGGGCGGCTGCCGAAGTTCGCCGACTGGGCGCAGGCCCGCCGCAGCGACGACACCATGCTGACCGAGTGGCAGGTCTACCGCATGTTCGACGCCCGCCGCGGCGCGTGGTCGACCTTCCAGTTCCTGATCCGGCAGCGGCTCGAGGATCAGGGCGTCGCGATCAGCCCCGAAGGCCGGATCGCCAACTAAGAAGCTCCGAGTTCTGCCTGCGGGGCGCGGCTAACCTGCAGCGCAGACCGGGCAGGCGCCGCCGTCGATCAGCGTCAGGTCGAGCAGCGCGTCGAGGGCCGCTCGCGCGAGCAGCATCGACTCGCCCGGGTGCAGGTCGAGGGCGAGCATCTCGTCCCAGGCGACAAGCCGCGGACCGATGCTGAGTACCGCCCGCGCGAGTGCCGGCGCGCCGCGCTCGGCCTCGTCGCCGTCCGTCAGCTCGATCGGCGCGTGCAGGGTGACCGCCGCACACCGTTCCCCGAGCGAGAACCGGCGCACGTACATCGGCGGCATCTCGCCGCCAAGGTCGACGTAGCGGTAGCCCGACGCGGCAGGCTGGTCGGGCACGAGTGCATGTGAGCATGACCGGCGGACCCGCTGCTGTTCGTCTTCGCACAGCGCCCGGGGCGGCTCGAAACGAGGTTGAATCATCGATCGAGTTGTCGGCCAGCCCGGCGGCCGGCGCATCCCCCGCTGGTGCTAACACACACCGGAAACATCGCAAGTCGACCCGCGTGCACACGGGCACGGGTGATTTCCCCCTCAAGAGTGGAGCGTCCCAGGCCGATCTTCTGGCACACGGGCCCGATGGGGGGCCGGAAAGCACCACCCGAGGGATTGACACGCCAGTGAGCCAAGGTCCGATCGACGACGAGCAGAAGCCCGCCGGCGGAGCCGAAGCCGCACTCGACACTCCTGATGCTGAGGAGGTCGAGGTCGGTGAGGTCTCTGCGCCGGCAGTTGATCTGCTGCATACCTATGTCCGCCAGATCGGAGACGGCGCGCTGCTGACGCACGCCGAGGAGCTCGATCTGGCCCGCCGGAAAGATCTCGGCGACCAGGCGGCGAAGGACCGGCTGATCGAGTGCAACCTTCGCCTCGTCATCAGCATGGCCCGCGCCTACTCCGCCTCCGGTGTCCCGCTGCTCGACCTCATCCAGGAGGGCAACCTGGGCCTGATGCGGGCGGTCGAGAAGTTCGACTACCAGCGCGGCTACAAGCTTTCGACCTACGCCACCTGGTGGATCCGCCAGTCGATGTCGCGCGCGATCGCCGACCAGGGGCGCACCATCCGGCTGCCGCTGCACGTCCTCGACGTGGTCAAGAAGCTGCACCGGGCAAACCGCAAGCTGACCCAGACGCTGGGCCGCGACCCGCTTCCCAGCGAGCTGGCGGCCGAGCTGGAGATCCCGGTCGAGCGGGTGATGGAGCTGCAGCGGATCATCACGGATCCGGTGTCTCTCGAGGCGCCGGTCGGTGATGGCGAATCGATGTTCGCCGACATGGTCGAGGACATGAACGTGCAGCGCCCGGACGACCAGGTCGCAGGCACGGAGCGTCACGCCCAGCTGCGCGAGGCCCTGGAGTCGCTCAACGAGCGGACACGGCGGGTGTTGGAGGCGCGGTTTGGCCTCGGCGACCGCGAGCCGGCCACGCTCGAGCAGGTCGGGACGGAGATTGGCGTCACCCGCGAGCGGGTACGTCAGATCGAGACCCGCGCGTTGCGCGAGCTTGAAACCAAGAACCCGACGCTGAAGGATTTTCTCCCCGGCGCGGACTAGAACGTTTCACCGGCGACCACCGGTGGCACACTTTGGGGGTGGACTCTCTGCAGGCGTTCTGGAACGCGACTGTCGCGTTCGGTAACCACCTGTCCCAGGTGGGGTTCGGCATGTTGGCCGTGGGGCTGGCCTTTCACCTTGCCAACCTGCTCCTGCGCTCGCTGGCCTGGCGGAACATCCTCCGGGCGGCGCTGCCCAACCACCGCGTCCGCTGGCGCCCCGTCGCCGGCGCGTACCTGGCCGGCGTCGGCATCAACAGCATCGCGCCGGCGCGCGGCGGCGACGTGATGAAGATCTACCTCAGCCACCGTGAGCTGAAGGACGCGCCGTACACCACCATCACCACCAGCCTGATCGCCGAGACGCTGTTCGACGTGGTCGTGGGTGCCATCCTGCTGGCCTGGGCGGCGACCGCCGGCGTGCTGCCCTCGGTCCCCGACCTGTCCAGCCTGAACTCCTTTGAGTGGACGTTCTTCGCCGACCACTCCGGGGCGTTCCTGACGGTGGTCGCACTGTTGATGATCGCAGGCGGCCTCTGGTTTGCCTGGATCGAGCACCACGTCACGCGGTTCTGGGAGCGGGTGGAGGCCGGCCTGGCGATCCTCCGTACGCCGAAGCGGTATCTCCGCGAAGTGGTGTCGCTGCAGGCGCTGGGATGGTGCCTGCGCGTCGCCTCGATGTACGCGTTCATGAGGGCCTTCCACATCGGCGGCGGGGTCCTGGACGCCGCCTTCGCGCTCTGCATCGCCAGCATCTCGACGGCGATCCCGTTCACGCCGGGTGGGGCGGGGCCACAACAAGCCCTCCTTGTTTACGGGTTACGGAACCTGGCGACCAGCTCCGCAGTGCTCGCATTCAGCGTTGGCATGCAGTTCACGGTCACCCTGTTCAACGTGATCCTCGGCGGCATCTGCATGGCCGTCATGCTGCGGCGAATGCCGTGGCGCACGGGTGTGCCCCCGGTGCCGGACGGCGACGCCGTGCCCGTAAAGCCGGCCTGACAGGGTGGCTACTACAGGCCGCTGACTCCGACGCCCGGGTTCGCAGCCCGGACAGAGGCGACGAACGTCTCTATCCCATCCATTGGGAGGAGAACCGACACCTTGCGGCCCGACGCCTGGACCCGGAGCGTGCGGCCGTCCCCGAGCAATCTGACGTCCGATACGTCCGCCAGGCCGCAGGTGGCGACGACCCGCGTCTGGGCGCGGAACGTGCAGCTTCCGGCCTGGTCGACCTCGATGCGGATCACCTTGCGCATGAACGTCGTCCAGAAGATCCAGATGACGAACCCAACCCAGAGCAGTTCGAACAACCGGAAGGCGGCCCAGCGGTCGTTGTCCGACCAGCTCCACAGCACATACGACGCCACCACCACGAATGCACCCCAGGCGAGCGCCTGGAACCGCAGCACCCGGGCGTGCGTCCGGCACACGACGGGCTCAGCCGGTGCCGGCACAGTCAACTCGTCGGGACGGCGGGCGGCCTTGACGCGGGAGACGAACGTCGCGATCCCATTCATGGGGAGCACGACCGCCACCTTGCGGCCAGAGGCTCGGAGCCGAAGCGTGCGGCCGTGCACGGGCAGTCTCACGTCGGACACGGCTGCCAGCGCGCAGGTGGCGACCACTCGTAACGGGGCGCGGAACGTGCACACGCCGGCGCCATCCACATCGATCCGGGTCACGCCCCGCATCAGCACGCTGACGCCGATGCATACGGCAGTTCCAATCCAGACCAGCACGAAGAACCTGCCGGCCGGCGGAAGGTCGTCGGTGAATCGGCTCGACAGCAGAAACAACGCCACCGTCAGGATCACGGCGGCGCCTATCCACCGAGATTGCCTGGTCGGCCAATCGGTCTGACACACCAGAGGTTCGTCGGCCGGGTCCACATCTGGTTCATCGGCCCCGGGGCGCCTGAGCCCGAGCGGCGCGCTCGCAGTGGCGAGGCAGCCCGTCGCCGTGTGCCATAGGATCTCGCGATTCCGCTCACCAGGGAAGGGGAATCATGGCTCGCTTCACCCGGCGACTGCCGTCGCCTGCAATGGTGGTCGCGTTGGTCGCGCTGTGCGTGGCGCTGTCAGGCACCGCCATCGCCGCCACGGGCGGCAGCTTCGTGCTCGGCCAGCCGAACACCGCCACCAGCCAGTCCGCGCTGACCGCCAACGAGGCTGGAAAGGCCCTGCAGATCACCAACACCTCGGCCGATCCGACGGCGACCCCGCTTGGCCTGAAGTCGGCGGCCGGCAACCCGCCGTTCACCACCAACTCGAAGACCAAGGTGGCGAACCTCAACGCCGACCTTCTGGACAACCTGAACTCCTCGCAGCTTCAACGCCGGGTCGCCGGAGCCTGCGCGGCCGGTCAGGCGATGACCTCGATCGCGACCAGCGGAACGCCGGGCTGCACCGCGTTCAGCAACATGCAGGAGCTGACCAACACCGTGGCCTCCGGTGGCTTTCCGTACTCGGGCGCGATCGGTTCGTTCGCGACGGACGGCGGGCCGCTCCTTGAGTTCTCGACCTCATCGGGCTGGCGCGCGACTCCCGGCAACATCTCCGAGGACGTGATCATGTGTCCCGACTTTCCGTGTACGACCGGCAACGATGTCCAATCGCTGAAGATGTTCGGCTTCGCGAGCCAGGTTAACAGCCACACGAACCTGCAGACCGCGATCGGCTTCATGACGTTGCCTGCGGGCACCTACTACCTCAACATCTACCCCGACGCGGCGGCCGGCGGCCAGCTCCAGACCGATACCGCCGACGAGGCCGACGTGGTCGTCCTCGGGCTCTGATCGAGCGCACATAGGAGCAACGAATGGATCCGGAGCTCGTCGAGATCGCGTCTGCGCCGGTCGCGGCCAGGCTCGCGGCGGGAATCCTGTTGAGCTGACTCGGTCAGGAACTGCGTCCCGATAGCTCGTCCTGACGAGGATTGTAAGGCTCGGATTCGCCTGTTAGCGTGGCTGAAAACCGGCGCGCCACGACCGGCTGCGCACTGCCCGGGAGGGGACATGGTCTGGTACGCCAAGCGCATGCTGAGCGGAGTGCTGGTGGCACTCGTGGTCATGATGGTCTTACCTGCGACGGGCTTCGCCGCCGGTCAGACGTACTGGGCGGTCGTCAACTCTGATGGTTCGCTGGCCCGGGGGACGCCCGGCGTTCAGAGCGCCCGCACCGCCGACGGCATCTACTACGTCCATTTCGCCAAGAGCATCTCCCACTGCGCGCGGATCGCCTCCGCGGGGTCGTCGGGGGGCGTCAGGACGCTGCCGCCGGTGTTCGTCAACCTGGCAGTTGATTCGACCGACCCAAAGGCGGTCTACGTCGCGGTCATGGACAACACGAACGTCGGCGTCAACACCGCGGGGTTTCACCTGCAGGTGTGGTGCAACCCGAAGGACCTATGGGTCACAACCCGGCCAAAAGGCTCGGTCGTCAACCATGGAGGCGCCTCGGCGAGCGTCGAACGAGTCGCCCAGGGACGCTTTCAGGTGCTGTTTGGCCGGCCGGTGAACAAGTGTGGCTACCAGGCCTCCGTGTCCAGTTCGAATTTCACCGTCTTCGGGTCAGTGCTGCCCGAGGTCAACTCCGTTGCCGGAAACCATCGCAAGGTGCTGGTCACCCTCCGTACTGCCGCAGGCGATTACTCCGACGTCCCATTCCACATCATCGTCACCTGCGGGCAGACGCGCATCTGGGCGGTGCTGCCGTCACCGGTCACAAGCGGGATTCCTCGCGGTGGTCATCTGCTCCAGGCCGGGACGGTGATGACGGGCATCACCAGCGCACAGTTCGACGTGCCCATCAACCAGTGTTCCTGGGTCGCGACGGTCGGCCGGTTCAATACGTCGGTCGCGCCCCAGGGCCTGATCTCGACGACGCTGATCGCAGACAGCGTCGTGGGGGTCGAGACCGACGACGTCTTCGGGAATCCCGTCGACCGGGGAGCGCACCTCAGCGTTGTCTGCTGAGCCGGCCTCCCCTCGCCACGCTCGATAATCATGGTTATGACAAGTTGAAGAAAAGGCGGCTGACCGAGGGGCTACCCCAGTCGGGCACGCTCCCGCTTTGGTCAGGCCGCGGCGAGCGTGGCGGCGCCGCGCTCGTACCGCTCGAGCTCGCGCTGCAACTTGCGGCGGATATCTGCGCCGATCTGTGACACGCGGCTCTCGGTGATGCCCAGCATCGGCGCCACGACGCGGCCGGGCATCTCGTCGACGAAGACGAGCTTGACGATGGTCTGCTCGCGCTCGGACAGCCTGCCGATCGCCTCCTGCAGCACCTCCATCCGCTCGCGGCCGACAACGTGGTCGTCCATACCGGTGCCGTTGGCCTCCAGGATGTCGATGATCTCCAGCGTCGGATCGTCCTGGTTCCCGGCCGATTTGTTGAGCGACGTGGTGTTCGCCCGGGCGACGTCCTCCCGGATCTGCACGACCTTCTCGGGGGTCAGCGAGCCTCCGGTCTCGGTCGCCACCCGCTCGGGCGTCGGCTCCTGTCCGGTCTTCTGCTGCACCGCACGCTCCGCCCGGCGCATCTCGCGCGCGGCTCGGCGCAGGCTCCGAGGAGCGAAGTCGCCGCGGCGAATCTCATCGGTGATCGCCCCTGACACACGCGTCCAGGCGAACTGCTCGAACGTCGCGCCCTTGTCGGGGTTGTAGCGGTCGGCGGCCTGCATCAAGCCGATCAGTCCTGCCGAGACGAGGTCGTCCAGCGCGATGTGGCTGGGCAGCTCCCGCACCTTGCGCGTCGCCAGGTACTTGACCATCGGCGCGTAGGACAGCACGAGCCGGTCGCGGCTCTTGACGTCGCCGTGCTCGGCCCACGCCCGCCAGAGCTGCGTCGCAGCGTCGTCGTTGATGCGGTCTTCGGGGCGGGTGGTCATCGTCGCGGGTCTCCTCTTCGGCGGCCAGCCGGCGGCACGCCAAGCTGATTGGTCGGACAGCACATACATCGCCCGTCAGAGCAACGGCAGGATCACCGAACTGCTGGGTCCCGGCCTGCGTTCCGGTGATCTGGGCTGCCTCAAACCGTGGCGCCCCCTCCCCGATTCTGGGGAGGCCTGGAAGAGGCTGGTCACTTTGAGCGCCTGACAGGATGCCTCGCGGCGTCCGGCAGGCGTCGGGCCGCATCCGGAATCTGCGTGGATCGCAGATTCCTCCTGAACCTTCCAAGTCTGCGACTTGCAAGTGGAGGCGATGGCGCGTCTTGCCCAGATGAACTCCGTATATGGGCTGCGCCGCGCCATCGTCTCCAGCTGCCCCGCCACCGGCCATCCATCCACGACTCATCCTGTTAGGCGCTCTGAGCCGTACATGCGGCGGCCACTCGGCCGGCCCGGAAGTAGCGACCGCCACGGCCCCGTGCTAGGGTCGGGGCATGCCAAGCTCGGAGGTTCCACCGGACCGGGCGAGCGGGGCACCAGATCCCCGCGCCCGCTGAGCAGGACGCCGGAGTGCAGCGCGTCAGACCAGTCGGCGAGCCAGGTCGACGTCGCGCTCCTCGGTCGGCAATCCTGTGGCAGACCCGCGAGCACCGCCGCATCTCTCACGAGCGATCGGCGTGTTCGGTGACCGGGAGAGCCGCACGCGGATCATCCGCCGAGAACTGATATGTGCCGCCGATCAGTGCGTCAAACGACCTGAAGAGTCGAGCTCGCCAATGGTCGTTGTGGGGGTCGCCTCGACAGTCTTTGGTGAGCGGGCCGGGGCGGCCCCCGCTGGACTACCTTCCCCCTCCGCCCTGCGCCACACGCTTCACGTAAGCGCAACACAGGGGCGACGGCGGCTGGACGACTACCCACAGGGTGCCCGCCCGCCCGATCGTCGCCAGCTTTCTCTGCACCCTCTTCTGGGGCACCGCCGGTGCGGCGGTTGCGGGCATCCACATGAACCCCGCGACCCTGATCGCGGTCAACTGCCTCGTCCAGTCGCCGCTCATGCTCCTGATCGCCGCCGGCAGGGGCACGCGCCGGCGTCAGGCCGACACCCGCTGGCTGGCAGTCATCGGCATCTGCAGTGCCGTGATCTCGGTCTCGTACTACACGAGCCTGTCGATGGCGCCGCCCACGCTTGCCGCCGCGCTCCACCTGACGGCTCCGTTGATCCTCGTCTGCGCCGCGCTTGCCCGCGGCCGGCGCAAGCTCGACCTGGTGACCGCCTCGATCCTCGGCCTGCTGGTCGCCGGCAGCGGCTCAGGGGTGCTGGGTGGAGGGCTGGGCGGCGTATGGCCGCACGTCCTGCTTGGAGTCGGTCTGGCACTGCTGTCAGCGGCGGCAGTGGCGCTCAACGCCACCCTGGTCAACCGGCACGGCGGCAAGGCGACCGCGGCCTGGAACTCGGCCCTCTCGAACGGCGTCTGCGGCCTCGTGTTCCTGCCCAGCCTCTACCTTGCGCCTCCGTCGGCCCATGACGTGGTGGTCGTGGCCGCGATCACCGTCTGCTGTTTCGTGCCTGCCGGCCTGCTCTCCTGGTGGTCACAGCCGCGGCTGGTGCTGACGGTAGCCACGTCGATCGGTCTCAACGAGGCGCTCGTCACCGGCACGCTGGCGTGGTGGTTTCTCGGCTCGCGCCTGGGCCCGGTCGAGCTGGCCGGCGGGGCGGCGATCCTGGTGGCGGTCGTCCTCGAGACCCGGCTGCATGCGACGGCCACGCCCAGCCACGCCCGTCCGCAGACCCATCCCCCACGCCGCACCGTCCCTCGCCGCATGCCGCGGCAGCCGATCGCGCGCCGCTACCAGGCCGCAACGCGTCCCGCCCGGGTGCGGGCGCGCGGCCACCGGACTCGCACCTAGCTGCCACCTACCCCGAGCGCTGGGTCCAGGCCCAGCGCTCGAAGTGCCGCCTCCTCCGTTTCGCGCAGCTCCTCGACGGTGACGCGGAGCATCGCCGCGAGTTCCGCGTCGGATCGGTGCGGACGGCTCAGCCGCCAGCGAAGCACCCGGTTCTGTTCGTCGGTCAGTCTGCGGTCGTCGCAGAACACGGCCTCGGACAGCAGCCGCCGGCGGGGTGTACCTGTGTGTCTGGGGAACGACACGACGTCGCCCAACGCACCCACCTCCCGTCCCTGAGGGGTGCCGGTGACGATAGGCGAAATCCCTGCAAAGCGCAACAAAAGACGATTCCTCGGCGTCCCCGGATGCGTCCCCCCTATCGTGTGCCGGTGCAGACCGAGCCGCGGGATCTCGACAGGACGGCGCTGACCGACGCGCTGACGCGTCATTGGGGCATCCATGGGCCGCGCCTGGAGTACCTGCCGGTCGGCTACGGCAGCCACCACTGGCAGGCGGTCGCCGCTGACGGTTCGCGGTGGTTTGTGACCGCCGACGCCCTCGGCGCGGGAGCCCTCACGGGCCGCTCACCCGACGACGGCTTCGCGACGCTGGATCGGGCGTTTCGCACGGCGGTAACGCTCCACGGCGCCGGATTGGAGTTCGTCCAGGCGCCGATCCCGTCGCGCGACGGATCGATCCTGCACCGGGTCGGGTCTGGCTACGCGATCCGTGTGGAGGCCTTCGTCGAGGGCACGGCGGAGGGCTCAGGCGAGTTCGGCCGCCCCGAGCAGCGGCGCCAGGTGGCCAGGCTGATCGGCCGTCTGCACGCCGCGTCCGCGACCGTCCCGCACGGCCTGCCCCGCCGCGAGGACTTTGCGCTGGCGGGACGAGAGGCGCTCGGCGAGGCGCTGGGCGACCTCGACACGGCGTGGGAGCACGGACACTTCGCCGAGCCCGCCCGAGCGCTGCTACGGGCGAACGCCGACGGTGTCCGTGGGCGGCTCCGCGCCCACGACCGGCTCGCCCAACGGGTGCGCGACCACCCAGAGCCGTGGGTCGTGACACACGGCGAGCCGCACAGCGCAAACCTGATCCGACAGCCGGATGGCGGGCTGCGCCTCGTCGACTGGGATACGACCCTGATCGGGCCGCGCGAGCGCGATCTGTGGGTGATCCTCGACGCCGATCGGACGGGCTGGCACGAGTACTGCGAGGCGACCGGCGTCAGCAGCCTGAACGAGGAGGCCCTCGGGCTCTATCGCGAGCGCTGGGCGCTGGCCGAGATCTGCGAGTACGTGGCCGAGTTCAGGCGGCCGCACGGCGAGACCGACGACACGCGGTCCTCGTGGGAGATCCTCGGCGACTACCTGCAGTGAAGAAGCTAGACGACGCGCTGGCGGCGGCCGCGCTGCTGCATCGGGCTGCGTGGCAGCAGGTGCGGCTCCCAGATGCAGCCCGGGTGGGTCTCCTGCGCGCTATCCCGGGAGGCGAACAGGTCGAACACCGTGAGGTCGCCGAGGCCAAACGGAAGCTCCTCGTCGGCCAGCGGATGCGGCAGGGTGCAGAGCGCGTCGCGCAGGTCGCTGAGCGTGCCGGACAGCGAGCCCGGGGCGACGTCGCCCGGCGCGGTGAACGAGATGGCGATCTCCCGCAGCTCGTCCGCCGTCTTGGTCTCGACCCAGGCCAGGAGGGCATCTTCCGCCTCGCAGAGCAGGGCGTGTGCGCAGATCTCCTCGGCAACGGAGCCGAGCGCCGGAGCGCCCGGCTGGGCGAGCTTCCAGGCAACCACGTGAAGGCAGGCCAGCAGCCGCCGGCAGTCCTCGGCGCCGACGATGTCCCACCATGCCATCGGGATCGCCTCGCCCAGCAGGGCGAGGTCGGCAACCGACAGCTCTGGGCGGCCGTCCAGCTCGGCGATCTCGTCCTCCCAGCACCACGGCAGGCTCTGGATCGCGGCTGCCAGGGCCCGCACCGCGATCGGCGCGAGGTTGGGCTGGTGACTGGTTCCGGGCGCGGGCATGCCTGCCCGTGATCGGCTGGTGCGCTCCGAGTGTGAGCGCTATTCGGTGGGGTCGGGCAGCCGAGCGGGCGTCTCGGCCACTACCTGCCGGTTCTGCTCCGCGATCTGGTCCCAGACCTCGCCGCGGTGGATGGCGACGGACTTGGGCGCCTCGATGCCCAGCCGCACGTGGCTGGCCGTGATGTCGAGGACGACGACGGCGACGTCATCGCCCACCATCACGCGCTCTCCCGACTTCCTGGTCACCACCAGCATGCGGTGATCGTAGCGGCAGGCGCGGCGGGCGACCCCGGTGGCTAGCCGGAAGCGGGCTCGCTCGCCTGACCGGAACGCCCCGCCCGGTACTCGCTCAGCGCCTCGTCGAACAGGGTGCGGTCGATGCGGCCCTGGAAGATCGGCACGTCCATCTCGTGGCAGAGCTTGATGACCTCGGTGCGCGTCATCCCCTCCTGCTTTGCGATCTCCTCGGGCAGGTAGTGGTTCATCGGGGCTTCCTTCCTCGGAGGCTTCGGGCTCGCAATCTACCACCGGCGGATGGCGGCGCCCGGCTTCCCGGACGCCGCCCTATGGAATCGACGACCTAGTTGACGGTGACCGTCTTTGGCGCAGACAGGGCCGACAGGTTGCCGGCGGCATCAGTCGCCTGCACCGTGTAGGTGTAGGAGACGCTCGCCGTCAGGTTGGCGACCTGGAAGCTCTCGAACAGCGCCGTCATCGGAGCGTTCGCGAGCCTTGGACCACCGGCGATGCGGAGGCCGGTGGCACCCGCATGCTGCAGGGCCGGCGTCGAGTCGGTCGAGGCGTACGCCCACGTCGCCGGCTCGGCCGAGCCCACCTGCCAGAGCCGCATCCGGATCTGGGTCGGGCTCGCTCCGGACAGCTGCAGGTGCACCAGGTAGTCGGCGTTGGGGGCGAAATGCAGGGTCGAGACGACCTGCGTCCCGATCGCCGCCGCCGTGCCGTTGACCACCCGCCGCACGCTCAGGATCATCTGCCCGGACGGAGTGATCTCCACCGACCCGCGGTACTGGGCGGTGCCGACGCTGCGGCCGACCACCATCACGCGCACCGAGTCGCCGACCGGGGCCTTGCTGACCGAGAAGCCCGCCACCTCGTCGGTGGAGAGCACCGGGCATGCGGGCAGCATTGCCTGCAGCGAGGCGGCCGGTCCGGTCAGCTGAGCGTTGCCGGTGAGGCCGTTCGTCCAGAAGCCGGCGCCCTGCTTCGTGCTGTACGACCACGCCCCGCCGGTCGGCGCGCTGCCCCACCCTGGGGACTGCGCCCGCTCGAACAGGTCGCCGGCGATCACCGGGTTCGGCTTCGGCGCCGAGCGGTCGGTGAAGCTGGTGCCGGTGGTGGTCCCCACCAGCAGGCCGTTGCGGTAGACCCGGTAGCCCGTCACCCCGACGTTGTCGGTCGCTGCAGCCCAGGACAGGCTCGGAGCGCCTGCTGTCGGCGAGACGGCGGTGATCGCCGTCGGCGCCGATGGGGCGACCGTGTCGACGAAGCCGATCTGCAGCGAGCTGGAGACCGGCGAGACGTTCCCGGCAGCATCCCGGGCAGCCACCGTGTAGGTGTAGGTGCCGCCCGAGACCGCACCGATGTCGGTGTAGGTGGTGCCCGCCGTCTGCCCGACCTGAACGCCGTCGCGGTAGACCAGGTAGGCCGTGACGCCGACGTTGTCGGTGGACACCGTCCAGCTGAAGCTGGGGATCGTGCCCCGCAGGCTCGTCTGCACCAGACCGCCGGGGGCGCTTGGCGCCACGGTGTCCTGGTAGGTGATCGAGATCGGCGCCGAGGCGGCCG
>Ga0265338_10006991_pt1 | contig 14172 bp, 8 predicted proteins | sample 42126metaG_FD_193579 | JGI IMG/M metagenome (GOLD analysis project Ga0265338, IMG submission 193579) | Rhizosphere microbial communities from Carex aquatilis grown in University of Washington, Seatle, WA, United States - 4-21-26 metaG | ecosystem: Host-associated > Plants > Roots > Rhizosphere >... | reverse complement strand
CGCTAAGCAATATAAACTGGCCGAGGTTAAAAAGAAATAATGAATTCCCCAAGCTTCAAGGAAAAGAGCAGAACCGGTTCGCGAAGCGAATCTGGGTCTAATCCAGAGGGTTCGATGAGGAAAACCCGTGGTTTTCCTCATAGGTCTGGAGGATGCAAGTAATGGCCAATGCTCAAGTCTTAAAACGTCGAGTCAGATCTGTTAGCAACACAAGACAGATTACAAAGGCCATGGAGCTAGTCTCGGCCGCCAAGATGCGCCGAGTTGTAAGTGCCGCCGAACGATCGCGTATTTATAGCGAGGCGGCAATTTCGATCTTGCGCCGTTTGAGCGATAGCGTTGAGGCTAAGCATCATCCGTATTTCAGTCCGCCAGACGCCAGGGCCAAACTCTACATCGTCTTTACTAGTGACAGTGGCTTAGCTGGCGCTTACAATTCTAACCTCTTTAATCTATCTACTAGTCTTTCCGCCGAAGACCGCAAGGCTGGTGTACGGCCCCAGATCATCGCCTTTGGGCGTAAAGGCGCCCACCATTTTTCGCGGGCCATTGATATTGACCTTATCGGTGAGTACGAAAATGTGGCCGATGATCCGGACGTTAACGTTTTTGCGCCTGTTATCGATACGATCGCCGAGGGTATCAAAGAAGCTAGATTCAGCTCAGTCACTTTGATTTATACCGAGTTCCGCTCGACGATGAGTCAACAGGCGCGCAGCTTACAGCTTATCCCGATTGATACCGCCGAAGCCGCTGAGGAGCCTAATGCCGACCCGAAGATTACTTACGAATTCGAGCCTTCGGCCGAAGCGGTTTTAGAGAATGCCCTCAGGCTTTACTTTGAATCATCGCTCCGCCGTGCCCGTATCGAAGCCGCCGCCAGCGAGCACGCCATGCGCATGATGAGTATGAACAATGCCAACCATAACGCCCGTGACTTAATTGATAACTTAACACTGGAGCTAAACGCCACCCGCCAAGCCGCAATCACCCAGGAAATGGCCGAGATTATTGGTGGCGCTAACGCTATTGCCTAATCTAAGAAAGGATTTATATTCATGCCAACTACTACCGCCCCACTAACTAAGACCAAAGGAAAGATCATCCAGATTGTCGGAGTTGTTGTTGATGTTGAGTTTCCTGGCCGATTGCCGGCAATTTATAATGCCCTCGAGACCAAAATTGGTGATAAACCACTTATCCTAGAAGTGTCTCAGCACTTAAGTAAAAATGCTCTGAGAGCCATCGCCATGGGACCGACAGATGGTTTAAGCCGGGGCACAGTTGTCGCTGATACCGGGGCGCCAATCTCAGTACCGGTCGGTGACGTCACGCTGGGGCGCATGTTTAACGTTATTGGCGAGCCGATTGATGGTCTGCCAGCACCTAAGGGCAACCGCTCATCAATCCACGCCGAGCCACCAACACTCGAGGATCAAAGCGGCCAAACCGAAATCTTTGAGACCGGTATTAAGGTCATTGACTTGATTTGCCCGATTGTTAAGGGCGGCAAGGTCGGTTTGTTCGGAGGGGCCGGCGTGGGCAAAACGGTTTTCATCCAGGAATTGATTAATAACATCGCCAAATTCCATGAGGGCCGAAGTGTTTTCGCCGGAGTCGGCGAGCGCACCCGCGAAGGTAACGATCTATATTACGAAATGAAAGAATCAGGCGTACTTGATAAAACCGCCCTGGTCTTTGGCCAGATGAACGAACCACCCGGCGCTCGTTTGCGTGTTGGCTTGACCGGTCTGACGATCGCCGAGAGTTTCCGCGATAAGGGCTCCGACGTTCTGTTATTTATTGATAATATTTTCCGCTTCACCCAAGCTGGCGCCGAGGTATCGGCCTTGCTGGGACGCATGCCAAGCGCTGTGGGCTATCAGCCTAACCTGGCGACCGAAATGGGCGGCCTACAAGAGCGCATCACCTCAACCAAGAAAGGTTCCGTAACTTCCGTGCAAGCCGTCTACGTGCCAGCGGACGATCTTACCGATCCGGCGCCAGCAACAACTTTCGCGCATCTGGACTCAACGGTCGTATTGAGCCGTGGCCTGACCGAGCTCGGTCTTTATCCGGCAGTCGATCCGCTGGACTCTAACTCTACCGTTCTCGATCCGGAAACTGTCGGCCAAGAACATTACGATGTCGCCCGCGAAGTGCAGAGAATCTTGCAGCGCTACAAAGACCTGCAGGATATTATCGCCATCCTGGGGATGGAAGAATTGTCCGACGAAGATAAATCCCTAGTTGGCCGGGCCCGCCGTATCCAGCGCTTCTTAACTCAACCACTGTTCGTGGCCGAGACATTTACCGGTATGAGCGGTGCTTACGTGCCACTTAAAGATACAATCAAAGGTTTCCGCGAAATCCTAGACGGCAAGCACGACAAAAAGAGCGAGCAAGCCTTTTATATGAAGGGCACTATCAGCGAGGTAAAATAAGATGCATTTCCAACTGGTGTCGGCCAACGGCATCAAATTTGACGAACCAGCCTACGAAGTTTTAGTGCCCACCAAAGATGGGACTATTGCCGTACTAAAGGACCACATGCCACTAATTAGCGCCGGTGCGCCAGGGGTCTTAAGTATTCGCAAGAAGCCCGGTGATCACGATAGTGACATGGAACATTTCGCCGTCTATGGTGGCGTAGTGCAAACCGATGGCCGAACTACCCGCTTCATAACGGATGATGTGACTACGGCCGACGAAGTCAGTGAGCAGGAAGCTCAAGAGGCTTTGGAGCGCGCCAACGAACTGGTAGCCGGTGCCGAAAATCGAACCGCGCTACATGAAGCCCGTAATGTTCAGCGCCAACATGAAGTTAGATTACATTTGGCCCAACTCAAAACACGACATCATCGCTAGGTATATTAATATTAGCCTGTGTCGCCCTGGCCAAGCTCATTGAGCAAAGCGCAGAGCTGCTTTTTGTTTATTTTTGAGCAATCAATATTTTGTTCGTGTGCAATAATGTAGCCTTGTAATAAGCGTTGTACCCTCAAGGCATCCTTCCGCCACATGAAATCGACAGAATGTGGATTGGTGAAAAAGTAGCGGCTGGTCATATGGACCGACCCAAAAAACGGGCCGATATCGGCTTCCACGCTCAGAATGTCGCGGATCGGAACACTGGTGATTTTGGCCACGCCAAAGAAAAAGCGGTTAGCGATAGTTAGCTTTTCGCGGTCCAGAGTCACGGTGTCTGGGAAAAGGTTAAATGGAAAAACCGTATTAGCCCGAAATAGTATATCTCGGCCCTTAATAGTTATATCCTGAAGTTTTTCAGAGCCTTTATCTGGGCGTTCGGCAATTTTCTGAGTTTTTATTCTTCTAACAAGAGGTCTGTGGAGCGGGATTGCCCGGCTTAGGGCTTGGACAATATTTATGGAGGCCTCCGCTGAGGTGTTGCTCATAGTGGCCCCCTTTCATGCTCACATAGTACTTACATTATAACATTTAGCTGCAAGAGAGTTAGGCGGCGATTGCGTCCGGGAGGTCTGGCAATTGCGTCTTACTAAAGTAAATAACCCCCATATCTATGGTGTCTCGAAAGACACCATTATTGGCTTCCACTTCCTGCCGGATAGCTTTCTCGACCACTTCTCGACGCACCTCGCCCCAATGACCATCGCTAATGAATTGCTGCTCAAAAAAGCGGCGATATGAGTCATAAGAATATAGATAAAAGTCCAGCCTATTATCACGCTCGGTGATTATCATTTCATCCCTATAGGTAATTAGCTTTAAGTATGGAAAATAGTGCGATAACTCCTTAAACGCCGCATTATAGTCAAGCCTAGAGGAGACAGTGGAGGGCGCTTTGCTGCCTAGCTTTTCTCCGGAAGTCTTAATAAATTCTTTGAACCTTAGTTTATCTTCTGGGCCATTTGTAACTAACGAGCCCAGCCCGTCGTCCTTGAGGACCCGCGCTACCTCGCCTAGAGCCCTAGGCAAATCATCAAATTCATAGGCGGAGTGAATTAGCGTTGCTTTGTCGACGGTGGCGTCGGGCAGTGGAATATCTTCCGCTACTCCGAGTAAAAGTTCAATGCCCCAGAGACTCTTCTCGGCAATTTCGTCTCTGAGAGGTAAATATTTATCCTCGTTCGGATCGGTGCTGCCCGGCTCCAATAGAAGGACCAAGCTTGGATGATACTCGGATGCTATATACAATCCGTCATGGCCCATGCCAGCCCCAACATCAAGTGCAATATCAGTACGCTTATAACCCATCAGCCTAAAAACTTGATCATAGAAATTTACACCAGACGCGCCAAATTCATGGAGCTTACGTCTTACAGCGCCGTCGTAAAAATACTCATACGGTAAGGGTTCGCCCCCACCGCCTTCTCCGGGAAGTTCTTTAGCCATTTGACACCAATCTCTCTCTATGATGCAGTATACCATACCTGAGAGGTTAGAAGGACTAGAATAATGATATAATTAAAGGACTATGTCGAAGATGCAAAGAGATGGTGGTAGTAAGTTGAAGGAGCTCTTGCTCGAGGGCAGACCTTACTCTATTGATAAACAACAAATTCTACAGTCCACAGAAAGTCGAGAAGTAGTAAATATAATAATTAGTGGTTTTGTTAGAAAGTACCTGGTTACTAATGACGGTTCAATTGGCGTACAAATTATATATGGGCCAGGCGATATATTCCCACTTACCCTGACTTATGAAAAACTGTTTAATCAAAAACTTTATGGCGGAGTTGAGACCTTCTTCTATGAAGCCATGTGCCCCACTGAAGTACGAACTATCGATGTTGGCCGGCTAGTAGAGGCTGTACAGAAAGATGAAAGACTATACATGGATCTATTCCAGGAGGCTGGCAGACATTTAGAGTTTTGCATACAGAGCTTAGAAAATGTGTCTTTGCGCAACTCTGGCAAAAGGATCGCTCACTTTTTACTTTATTTTGCTAAAAAATTCGGGATTCAGACCAAGGATGGCATAAGAATAGACATGCCCCTCTCCCACCAAAACATAGCCGAGGTACTGAGCGTGACCCGCGAGACAGTCTCTACTTGTATCGTCAGGTTGCGTAAAGAAGGTTTGCTAAAAACGGATAAGGGTATCGTCATACCGAACCTCAAAAAACTTGAAGAAGAAGCTTACTCTTAAGATCTTTCGTAATCCTCATAGATCTCTAAAAGATGCGCGAGTTCCTATTTTACTGAACGCGCTTGATGCCAGCCTGAGCAGCCACGTTGCTCGGGTCAGCGGACAAAACGGTTTGATAAGCTTGTCTGGCGCTATCTTTATCGCCAGTTTGTTCATAGGCTACACCAAGGAGAACCTCGATAGTCTGATTGCCTGGTAAATTCTGCAGGGCCTGCTGGAAAGTCTTAACCCCTAAATCCTTCTTATTGAGGGTATAGATGTAAAGATTGGCTAGATTGATGTACGGATTTACTGATTTGGAATCGATAGATATAGCCTTCTGATAGGCATCGATAGATTTCTGATAGTCACCTAAGTCACGATAAACATTGCCTAGATTATTTTGTAAAACGGCATTATTGGGGTTAATCTTGAGATCCGCCTCATACTGATCTTTGGCTTTGGCCGTGTCACCCGTAGCATATAGGGCCACAGCGTAATCGTAGTGAGCCTGTGAATTATTGCCGTTCTTCTTGACGGCTGCTGCCAACGATGGCAACTGTTTTTGATAATTAGCGATTACCGGATTTTTAGAAATCGCGGTTTTAGATGAGTTGTGATTAGCCCAGACCAAACCGACTACCGCAACCAGAACAACACTTAGTCCAATAGCACTAATCTTCTTATGATCGTCTACCCAACGCTTAAAGGTAGCCTTCTTGGGTTGCCCACCCTGTTCCTCATTAACCATTATCATTATATTTTACCTTCTCCCTCTCTTATGTACAACACTTTAATTTAATGAACTTAACCCCTTATGAAATTAATGAACTTTTCCAGCAAAGTTGGTTGCTTAACGGCAAACGCAACCAGCGGACTTTGCGCCCGGTTGCTAACCAATTCGGCATAGATATCTTGTTGAGCTCCACTGAATTTACTCTGGTCAATGAGAGCCCGCCATTGGCCATACTGGTCGCTGGTTACAGAGGCTAGTTCGGTGCCTGTAGCGGATAGGATCCGAACAGTTTGTTTAATTGGAGCCGTTCCTTCGACGACTATATTGCCATCTATCGGAGCTATAAAGGCACCCGCTGCAGGTGATGTAATCACCGGGAACGAAATAGTTGGTAGGGATATGTCGACCGTTGGTGAAGTGCTCGGTTGAGTAGTGCTAGTCGTTGGATGATCAACATAAACCGTTACAACCTTGGTTTCCGTAGTTGAGGCAGAGTTACCGGTTTGATTCTCAGTTGGCGGCGGCGGGGCCGTAGAAGCGGCTATGCTAACGGGTTGATCGGCTTCGCTCAAACCGCCTGAAGCAATGGCGATAGTCTTGGCGCCAGCATAGGCATCTTTATAATAAACATCCATGCAACTCATACCTATGCCAAAAGTGGCTGTGTAGGAGGTCCAGGGACCACTCGGGTTGATGCTAAACTGGCCGCCTGGACTACCGACAGACAAGTTGAGGGTTCTGCTTTGTTGATTGACCAAGCTGTTGCCGTATTGGTCTTGCAGACAGACCGTTATGGCCGAACTGACGTCACCTACGTTCAATTGTTGCGGCGCTGAGATGATTGATAGTTTTGCCGGCGCACCAACGCTTACAGCAAATGGTACAGAAGTACCACTCAGAGTCCCGTCAGTAATGTTCAAGGTAGTTGTCTCAGCGGCTGCTAGAGTTATGTTCGGTTGAGGCTGAGCGACTCCATTTACAAAGTCTACGCTAACGGGATATTGAGGCGGTGTGCCATTCGGCCCATTACTTGGTCCGCTGAAAGTTAAGGTTTTGGTCCCGCCATAGGTTTGAACGGTGACACCGTTAATATCCACGACCTTGATGCTAACCGGGAAGCTAACCCCCGCCGTGACCGATGCAGGAACACTAATCACAAAACCATTGCCGTTAGCGCTGGCTGTGAAATCGATTGGTGAACCGCTCAAGCTTATGGCCGAAACTCTGGCTGTATTATTATCAGTACCCGGCGCAGTGCCGAGAGCCCAAGTAGTCCGGGCCGTACCGTCGCTAGCCGTATTGACAGAAGCTGCGCCAAGGCTGCCACCGCCTATTGTGATTGAGAAATTAACTCCGTAGGATGGCACCGGGTTGCCGTAAACGTCTTTAACTATAACGACCAACGGCTGCGGCAAGACTTGCGAAACCGGGCCGGATTGATTATCGCCACTGACTTTTGTGAGATTATCAGCCGAGCCAGCATCAACAGCTATTGGGCCACTAGTGCCAGTCAATGTGCCGGACGCTTCGGTAACTTTAATGGTAGTCGTCTCTCGCTTGAATAAAGTTATATCGGCACTACCCGTACCGGCGGCAAAATTAACACTAGCTGGATACTGCGGCGGAGTATTATCTGGAGCGTTAGCTGGATTAGCAAAAGTCAGATTGTGATCACCGGTGTAACTTTGGTCGACATTGCCAAAATTATCGTAGGCAGTGATTTGGGCACTGAAGCTAGTGCCGGCGGTGGCTGTACTTGGAGTGTTAACAGTAAAGCCATTGCTGGTCGCCCCTGTCACTACGATATTGGCCGATTGACCGGTAATACTGCCCTGTTTAGCAGTCAGTTTTACGGTTTCCGACCGGAACAAGGTTACCGGCACGCTGGCGGCAACTCCTGACGTAAAATTAGCATTGGCTGGATAAGTCGGCGGATTGCCGTTAGCGGCATTACCGGGACCACTAAAGCTCAGACTTTGGGTGTTAATAAAGCCAGTGACCGTATTGCCGTCAATATCTTTAGCCGTGATACTGACATTGAAAGACTGTCCGGCCGTAGCCGTTCCGGGCGCCGAAACTATAAAGTGATCAAGCGTCCCAGGCGTTATGGTAATCGTGCCGGTTGGATCGCTCAAACTGCCATTAGTAAAGCTGATAGTGCCGGAGGCTGGTGCCGTAGTCGGATTAAATACAATGCTATTCACAGAACTGGCGCTAACTGACGGCGCTAGGCTGCCAGTGCTAGACCAATCGCCGCTAATTAAACCTGCCCAGTTACCGCTGGTATCATAGCCGGCCGCCCAGAGCGACAAGGTTTGATCGGCTTGAATAGAGGTGTTCCCAACAGCTGCAGCGCCCGACCCGCTGCCATCGACAATTTTTGCACTAGTGGCCGTGCCGGCAGTAATAGTAACTGCAACGTTCCCTGTTTTAGCACTAACACTGGTAGCCGTGATAGTGTGGCTGCCTGCTTGCCCGGTAAAGATTAAGCTATTGCTGAGGTCGGCGACACCACCCACAAAGTCTGTGTTCGAAGTCAGAGTAGCTTTGTTAAGAGCACCTGTGCCGCCTGCAAATATGTTAACGTGGTCAGCGCTGGCATCGAAATTAGTTACTGTGTTACCAAAAATATCTTGGGCGGTTATTGTTGCTGTCGAAAACGCCTGAGCATTGGCTTGCGGCGAGTTAATATTAAGCGCGAATTTGGCTAAACTACCCGGGTTGAAAGTTATGCTTGATGATGTACTATTGACTGCTCCGGCGGTGAATTTGAAAACATGGCTGCCAACCAAGCCGGTGTATATCATCTTGCCGGTTAGGTTAGCTACACCACTCGAAAAATTAGCCACCTGGTTAAGAATGTTGTTGTTGCCGGAACCGAGCCCTGTGACTGTACCGCTACCTCCCGATTCCGCAACCGTCACATTGGCGGCGCTAGCATCAAAGCTGGTTATGATATTGTTGTCAAGATCACGAGCCGTTAGAGTGTTGGTCCCGGTGAATGTTGCCGCCACGTTTTGCGGGCTAGCCAAAGCGACATCAAAGTGATCTAAAGACCCACCGGTAAGAGTTATAGGCACGCTATCGCTTTTACCACTGACCGTCGTAGCTGTAACCGTATACGAACCGCTGGTACCGATAAGCTTCAGCCTGGCCGATAAGCTGGCAATACCGCTTAAGAAATCGCCAGAGGAGGTTAATTGGTTAGCCCCGGCGCCACTCAAGCCACCTACAGCAGCCGATCCTGGCGAAACGGTAAAGGTTACGTTATCGGCAGCCGCTGAAAAACTGGTCATAGTGTTGCCAAAGTTATCCAGCGCCGTTAGATAGTCCACGCCGGTAAAGGCCACACGGTCTTTTTGAGCGACAGTCATCGCCAAATGTACGCTACCCAAAGTCGAGGTACTGGTCACGGTGGCGCTTTCGGTAGCATCGGCCCAGGTCGAGTAGTGGCCTGTTAACGTCCATGGGCTGGCGGCCTTTTCGTCGTAGTAGCAGAATTGGGCTGTTGATGTGCCGGTCAATATAGTAACGGTTGTGATTGGCGTGCTGGTGCAGACGCCGCCGCTAACGCTATAAAATTTGGCGTTTACACCAGTAGAGTTAGTTGTGAGATTAACGACTGTATCGCTTACCGTAACTATGGCATTGCCAAGTGCATCACTGGACTGGATAGTCTGGACGGGTGACTTAGTGCCTGCCGTGAAGTTAGGTGGTGTTGATATGAACTTAAGCATCACTGGCTGCTGAGATGCAGTTGCCAGGTTAGCACTAGCCGGTCCTAGGGTCGCGGGTTCATAATAACCGCCGGCATGGGCTAGCCACTCAAAACGAACTCCAAGCTCATAATTATAAATATGCCCGTTAGTTGTGGTGCTATCAGTGTAGCTAATGTTGCTGCCGGCATTCTGAACGGCGCTGCCGATTGACGAATAGGCGCCACCATCTACGCTACGATAAATAGTGTAACCAACTACCGACGCCGGCCCCGCTCCGCCAGCAGCGCCAGTGTCGTTATCCCAGAGTCCTTGCCAGTGAATGCCAATAGAGCTAGTTGTATTATTCTCAAGTGTAGGAGTTGGTATCGGCTCCATTACCACATCCCGATACCAAGCGGTCGCATCGCCTACGTCTTTAAGCGGCAGTATGCGTTTAGCGCCGCCAATCCACGGAGCGCCATTCCAGCCGTTTAGGCCACTATGGGTTACCAGCACTATCATGGCGGCATCGCCAACAGCCGCCGGGTTTCCCCAAACCGTACTACCAACATCCCACGACGTATAAGCCGGGCTCCCTCCGGTAGCGGCGTAAATTTTATGCAAAGCCGGAATGTCTGATTCGTCAAACTGATTGTCATAATTAGAGCGATAGGCCCACGCTGTGGCCAAACTATTGGGCGTTGTGGCATTGCCCGACTGTTTACCGGTTGAGGCATCATCGTAAGAAACATTGGCCACGGGATAAAAAGGGTTGCCGGCTATAGCGTGCCCATAAACCGTAAAGACTACAAGAAGCAATGCAGCCAAAACGCCTAGCGAGACAAGTAATCTTTTATGTGTATTAAGCATGCTCATGGTTAATTATAGGGGTTAATTATTAATGGCGGCGCCCAATCGAGTGATAGCTGGCCCCCGGAAAGCTGTATGTAGGTACCATCGCCGGGGTTGATGGTGAAGTCGGTACCTATCCATTTGTGCTGGCCGGCGTTATAGAAGAAACTGGTACCAGCTCGTTGGGACGCTACGTTCCAGGTGGCGACACGGTCGATATAGCGATCCTTGTCATTACCAGCCGAGCCCACCAGACTGCCTTCGATATCGTTAACTATGTCCGAGGCCGTTATATATTTGCCCGTGAACGGAATTGATAGCCAGTTAAAGTTGGTTAAGCCGTTAGTGTTAGCCTGCAGATTAAAGGAAGCTGTAACGTCGCTACCAACGACCGTCCAGTCAAAACCGCCGGTTTGAGAGGCCTGTAAATAAACGCTATCGCCAGGGTTGATACTAAAATCGGTACCTATCCATTTGTGCTGGCCGGCGTTGTAGAAGAAGCTGACACCGGCTCGCTGGGAGGCTACGTCCCAGGCGGCAACACGATCGATTTTTTGGTCAACCTCCTTCCCGGACGAGCCAACAATACTGCCCTCGATATCTTTTACGATGTCCGAAGCCTTAGTCACGTGCTGCGCCGTTCCTGATCCGTTTGTAACATTCCCGATGTAGTATGGCAAAGAGCTCCAATTAATACTGGTGAGAGGCGGAGCGTTGGTGGTGAAGTGTTTTTTAACCGAGAAGGCCATGGTTGAGTAACTACTTTCACCAATCGTATTCTCAGCTCGCACTAGGTAGTAATAGACACTCCCCGGCTGGTCGGACTGTAATTGGCTCCATGGGATAGTAACGGTATTGCCTGGTTCGTTGATTTGAGCCATTTGGACCCACTGCGTAGTATCATCCGTGCCAACATTTTGTTGAATTTGGGTTTCACAGAACGGTATGCGACTATTAGTATCCCCGTAACGATGGCCTTGTTGTACTTGATAAATGGTACATGGATCCGTATAAAGTGTCGCGTTTTTATTTTGAGTTCGGTAAAGAGTATAGGATGTCGCATATTGCGAATTGTCCCAACTAAACTTAAGGTTATACGTTTCTGGAGTCGGCGGCGTGCTGGTTTGAATTTTTTCGATCTGGAAGTTCTTAGGCGCCAGAGCCGGATTATTTTGGAAGAAGATATCAAAGTGGTTATCTTCGGCCAGAGTTTGAGCCGGTTGAACTCCTTGGTATACCTTGGCGTACAAGAAATAGGCATTGTCGAACTCGGCGTCAGTTGCCAAGAGGCCAGCCGAAGATATTGAGCCACTATATTGTCCAGTGCCGGTGTGAGTCAACTGACTCATTGTTTGTGAAAAATGATAGGCCGCATAGTCAGAGACATCGTTGCCATTATTGTCTCGGAAAATGACCGAAAAATTGGGGGCGTCCATCAAGACGTTGTTGTATTTAGTGGTGATAGTATACGGCAAGGATTGCCCCAAAACTTTGTTGTTAGGATCATAGTCTACTTTGATATTCCAGCCCGATAGTGCGACATTAACTGTTTTGGAGCCGGTAATATTGCCGGCTGGGTCTAGCGCGTCAACTTCAAGAGTGTAGTTGCCGGCTTTGGTTATTAACCCCTGGATGGGCTGTATGTGATAAGAGTAACTGCTTACGTTGTTAGCGGTTTGAGTGGCTACGACATTGCCATCTATATCTCGCCAGGTCAGCGTCAAATTGGCCGGGTCGGGTTGACCGGTCGTTTCATCGGTTACGGTAATGGCAAAATCAGCCTGGGCGTACAGATCACCATTGCTGTCTTTAGCAAAGAGTAAACTGGCTGGCTCATAGTAATGATCGTTATTGTTTACCTGCAGACTAGTCGCAATATTAAGAACCAAAGAACGGATTGATACGGCCAAGCTAGCGTTAGTAATAGCCGGGTTATCCGTGCCGCCTATCCAGTCGACGGCTGATAGCGTAGCCGTGCCAAGCGTCGAATCACGATAGTAAATATTTGTAGAGTTCAGGCCGGCTGGGATTGTGGCAGTAATTACGCTGGACCACGGACCACCAGGGCTCAGGGCAAACTGACCGCCAGCCGAAGAACTAGTCAAGTGGACTGGGTAGCCGCCGGCCAAAGCGTTACTCGGTTGGCCATTAGAATCAACCGTTTGGACGGTTATAGCGCCACTGGTCGCACTCTTATTCAGGTTAAATGGCGTGGACGTACCAGTAAACTGCAGCGCGTTAATCGGACCAGCACCGTTGGGACTAACAATAATATTGGTTTGAACGCCGCTAATCCCATTGGTGTCGGTTGCCGTAACGCTTTTAGTACCGGGGTGCAGGAAGGCTACCGCATTGCCGAAAGTATGGATGCCCTTATCAACACCGGGGTTAAAGGCGTAGGCGCCACTCGGCAAAAAGGCGTCACTATCACTAGAGGTAAAGTTAACGCTCCCGGCGTAATCGCTAACGATATAGCCCTGATCGTCTAAAGCCTCTATCACTACGGAGCTCGGGGAGCCTTGAACCTGTGGTGTAGAAATGTTGGTCACTAGCAAATGATCAACCGCTTGCTTAACCACGGTTAATTGCTGCGATGTATTGCTCATGCCTGTATCCGGTATTAATGGCAAGTTATCGCCGATGCTTATAGTCGGCGTACCTAAATTGGAATCATGGTAGTAAAAGTTAATATTTGATTGGCCGGCCGGCAGAGTTACGTAGTTGATGCCCCATGGACCATTAGTGCCCGCCGCGAATTCGCCGCCGCCGGAATCGGATCGCAGATATATGAGCGTGCCGGCAGTAACGGGTGCTGGGACACCATAGCTGTTGCGGGTTTCGATATTGATAGCTGGCGACGTATGCTGGGCCGAAATAGTAATCGTTGGTGTTGTAATGTTAAGCGAAATAGGTACACCAGCGGTAACGCTAAGTGTCGCCACCGCGTTAATATAGCCAGTATCGGGACTAGCCGGTGAGTTATCGGCGGCTGTTATTTGATCATTAGCGATAGCGGTTGTCGCTCGGTAATAAACCTGGACGTTATTTTGACCGGCCAGCATAGTTACACTATTCACATTCCATGGGCCACTGCTGCTCTGAGAAAAGCCGCTACTGGCGCCAGTGTGAGTCAGATAAATAGTGGTATCGCTGGCCAAGCTAGTTGGTACATTGTAGGCGTTCTCGGCTTGGATGGTTATAAGCCCCGAATTCTGGCCAGCCACCAAGCCGCTTGGCAGATTGGACCAAACAATTTGAGTAATTGCACCGGCTGATATATTGGCGGTTTGGCTATCATTGGTTAAGCCTTGGTCCGGCGAATCAGGCGGCGGCTGGTCGCTAGCTGTAATTGACGGTAATCCGATAGTTAGATCTTTGTAGTAAAAGCTGGTTACTTGTTGACCAGCCGGTATGATCACCTGTGTCAGCGTTGAGCTAAAACTAGCCGAGGCGCTGAAGCTCGCGCTCGCCGAAGAGCTAGATAGATAAACGGTTAGCGGCGTAAGGGTTTGCACGGCGTTGCCGTAAATGTCTTGGGCTTGGACGCTGAGCTGGTCACTGGGCTGGCCGGCCTGCAAGTGCGGCGCGTTGGTTATGAATTTTAGTTGAGTCAAACTAGCTGGCGTGATAGTCAAGTCTATAGAATCGTCTATTAACCCAATATCGCTACCGCTAGCCTGATCGGCAGCTGTTATTTTCGATGCACCGGCAACCGTATCTTTATAATATAGGTCAACGTGCGAGGCGCCGCTGGGTATGACTATGGACGTTATTGG
>Ga0265338_10006990_pt1 | contig 14177 bp, 14 predicted proteins | sample 42126metaG_FD_193579 | JGI IMG/M metagenome (GOLD analysis project Ga0265338, IMG submission 193579) | Rhizosphere microbial communities from Carex aquatilis grown in University of Washington, Seatle, WA, United States - 4-21-26 metaG | ecosystem: Host-associated > Plants > Roots > Rhizosphere... | reverse complement strand
CCGGAAATCCTTGAATCACAATTCCTGCATTATCTGCTTTCTTACAAGTAACATTCTCAATATACACATCGTGAATATCGGTGGTATATCCTTTGCCTTCGCCATGGTAGAAAGAAGTGATAAAGAAACAATCTTCCACCTCACCAAAGTTCACATTATTCACATAAATATCATGCATAAAACCACCACGGTCAGGGTTTGATTTTAAAAAGATACCGCGTTTCAAATAACCACCGGTACTACAGTTCTCTACAAATACATTTTGAACTCCGGCCGACATCTCACTTCCAACTACCACACCATGCAAACCTTTAAACTTACAGTTGCGGATAATAATATTCTCGCAGGGAATAGCAGTTGCACGGCCTTCGGTGTCTCTGCCTGCTTTGATAGCGATATTGTCATCACCATTATCAAAGTTGATATCCTCAATCAAAATGTTTTTTGAATATTCAGGATCAACACCATCATTGTTGATGTTTTTAGCAATGAAATTCACTGCACGTACAGTGATATTCTCTGATTTTAATAAATGAATGCACCAAAAAGGCGAGTTGGTAATTGTTATACCTTGAATCAATATGTTTTTGCAATCGAAGAACTGTACGAAATGAGGACGAAGGAAATTACCTTCTCCAAACACACGGTCTTTAATCGGCGTGTTGTTGTGATTCATATCTCTTGTTAGCTGTTGATCTTTGTTTTGTGAATCACGCCAGGTTGTGAATGTTTTTTTTGAATTTCCATCAATGGTTCCTTCTCCGATAATAGAAATATTCTCTTGTTGATATGCGTAAATAAATGGACTATAGTTGTAACAAAAAGTACCTTCCCAACTTGTGAATACTGCGGGTAAATAACTCTTTGGATTATCGCTGAATTTTAAGCGAGCGCCTTTTTGTAATTCAATACAAATATTACTAACTAAATGAAGAGGCCCGTTGATGAAATATGTACCTGCCGGAACTACTATTTTGGCTCCACCCTTCTTTTTAGCTTTGGCAAAAGCTTTATTGAAAGCGGGCTTGCAATCCGTAATTGAGTCGCCTTTTGCTCCTAAGCTTTTAATGTTAATAATATTGGTTGAGATTGCCGGAGCTTTAATATTGGCTAAGATGGCATCGCGCTTTTGTTCTCTAGTTTGAGTTTGAGAAAAGGCAAGGGTACTAAATGCAAAGAAGAGTAGAGAGGTTTTTAATAAAATGGTTTCCATGATCTAATGGTTTATTGTGTTCTTTGTAAATGTAGTACAGTTTTTTAATTTGAGAAATAGTTTATGAAACTTTTCTGTTTAACTTTGGTTCTTTAATTAAAACGTATGAAGAAACTAGTAATTCTTACCGGAGCCGGCATGAGTGCCGAAAGCGGGATCACTACTTTTCGCGATAGTGGTGGTCTATGGGAGCAATACCGTATTGAAGATGTAGCTACCCCCGAAGCTTGGTCTCGAGATCCAACCTTTGTATTAGACTTTTATAATGCCCGCAGAACGCAATTAGAGCGCAGTGAACCCAATCAAGGACATATTGGCTTAGCAGAGCTCGAAAAACAATTTGATGTGGAAATAATCACTCAAAATGTAGATAATCTACACGAAAGGGCAGGAAGTTCCAAAGTGCTTCATTTACATGGAGAATTAACGAAGGTTTGTGATGCATATAAACGGGAGGTGATAGATATAGGATATAGAGAAGTTAAAATGGGAGAGAAGCTTGGAAATACGCAAATGCGTCCCTTCATTGTGTGGTTTGGTGAAGCAGTGCCTACCATGGATGAAGCAATAAGATTAACGCAGGATGCAGATGTCTTTGTAGTAATAGGAAGTTCGCTTAATGTGTATCCGGCAGCAGGTTTGATAAATTATGTGCAACGCGGAGTTCCCATTTATTTGATTGATCCCAAAGAAGTTGTTACAAATATGAAAGTTGAGTTTATTCAAAAGGGAGCATCGGAAGGAGTAAAAGAATTAGTAAAGCGTTTAACATTGTAGTATAATATAAAAAGGCTCGACATATATGCCGAGCCTTTTTATAATGTATTTAGATTTATGAGCGTAATGCCTCGGCACCACCTACAATGTCAATAATCTCTTTCGTAATTGCTTCCTGACGAGCCTTGTTATATTTCAATTTCAAATCGAATATTAAATCTTCGGCATTGTCGGTTGCTGTTTGCATTGCAGTTGTTCTAGCACCATGTTCAGCAGCAATAGAATCTAATATAGCGCTGTACAAACGAAGTCTAAGTACTGTAGGGACTAATTTACTTATTAAGTATTCTTTGTCAGGCTCTAAAATATAATCCAGCGTCCTTTTATCTGTTTTCTCGGTAACACTTCTTGTCAATGGCAATACAATTTCGTGTGCAATTTGTTGTACTGCTGCATTTTTAAAGTGATTATAAACTATCTCTACACAATCAATCTGTTTGCTTAGAAATAATTCTATTACTTCGTTTATAATAGATGCTGCTTGTTCATAATCTGCCTTATCAACTAAATTATCATATCTGCTACCAACTGTATAGCCTTTTTTAGAAACTGATTCTGATATTTTCTTCCCTATTGTATAGAAGATAACATCATCTGATGACAAATCTTTGTAATTATGACTTATCTCATCAGTTTTCTTAATCACATTGTTATTAAATGCACCACACAAACTTCCGTTAGAAGAAATAGCTATTACCGCTATTTTTTTTATTGGACGTACTTCAGCTAATGGTATAGATAATTCATCTGTAGAATAGGTGATGAAATCCTCCAATGTTTTAGCCAACTTTTCTTGATATGGTAAATAGTTAGCGATAGCATCTTGAGCCCGACGCAATTTTGCCGCCGAAACCATCTTCATAGCACTGGTAATCTTTTTGGTATTGGTTACAGATGCTATTCTCCCTCTAACTTCTTTTAATGAAGCCATATACTATCTTTTTTACTTAAAATATTACTATTTATTACCGTATTCTACTTCAATCAGTTGCTTTGCTTCTTTTTCAAGTATATGCGTTATATCATCATTGATAACCCCTGATTTCAATATATCTAATACTTCTTTTTGATATTTCATTTCTAGCATTTGCAAGAAAAGTTTTTCGAAATTTACTACTTCTTTCAAAGGTACTTTAGCTAATAAACCTTTTGTGCCTAAGTAGATGATTGCAATTTGTTTTTCAACAGGAACCGGTGCATATTGATTTTGTTTCAATATTTCCACATTCTTAGCTCCCTTATCAAGTACAGCTTTTGTTACCGGGTCAAGGTCTGAACCAAATTTAGAGAATGCCTCTAATTCGCGGTATTGAGCTTGATCTAATTTCAATGTACCTGCAACTTTTTTCATCGCCTTAGACTGAGCGTTACCTCCCACACGAGATACAGAGATACCTACATTGATTGCCGGACGAATACCTGAGTTAAACAAGTCGGAATCTAAGAAAATCTGCCCATCAGTAATAGAAATTACATTGGTTGGAATATATGCTGACACATCACCTGCTTGTGTTTCAATAATTGGAAGTGCAGTTAACGAGCCACCACCTTTAATAAGGGGTTTCATAGATTCTGGTAAATCGTTCATTTGTCTTGCTACTTCATCAGACTTGATAATTTTAGCAGAACGTTCCAATAGGCGTGAGTGTAAATAGAACACATCACCCGGATATGCTTCACGACCCGGAGGGCGACGAAGAATTAACGAAACCTCACGATAAGCAACTGCTTGTTTTGACAAGTCATCAAAAACAACTAAAGCATGACGACCGGTATCACGGAAAAATTCTCCGATAGCAGCACCTGTATAAGGAGCGTAGAATTGCATAGCAGCAGGATCTGATGCTGATGCCGCAACAATGATAGTATATTCAAGTGCACCATGTTTTTCTAAGGTTTGCACTAAGTTTGCAATAGTAGAGTTTTTTTGTCCGATACCCACATAAATACAATAAACAGGTTCTCCGCGTAAAAATGAATCGCGTTGATTGATAATAGTATCAATAGCAATAGCTGTTTTACCTGTTTGACGGTCGCCAATAATCAACTCACGTTGACCACGACCGATTGGAATTTGTGAGTCGATAGCTTTCAGACCAGTTTGTAATGGTTCAGTTACCGGTTGGCGAAAGATTACTCCCGGAGCTTTACGTTCCAATGGCATTTCGTAAGTAACGCCTGTGATTGGACCTTTACCATCCATAGGAATACCTAAAGTATCAACAACGCGACCCAACATGCCTTCACCTACTTGAACAGAGGCGATGCGACCGGTGCGTTTTACAGAGAATCCTTCTTTGATTTTCTCAGTAGAACCGAATAATACAGCTCCCACATTGTCTTCTTCTAAGTTAAGAACCACGCCGTTCATGCCATTCTCGAATTCGATAATCTCATTCGATTGTACATTGTTTAATCCGTAGATACGGGCTACACCATCACTTACTTGTAGTACCTTGCCGACTTCTTGTAATTGCAAGTCGTTTTCTAACCCTTGTAATTGTTGTTTTAGAATATCGAAAATTTCACTTGGTTTGATATCGGACATAGCGTAAAATATTATTTGTTATTATTTTTTCTTTTTATGTTAAGCAGTCATTGCGATTTGAATGTTTTTCAATTCTTCTTTTATGCTTGCATCCATACGCTGATTATTGACTTCAAAGATAAAACCACCTATAATAGAAGGGTCTATTTTTATCTGAAGCTCAAGCGTTTGATTGTATTTCTGTTTTACAAAATCTTTAATCTTTTGAATGGCTTTATCATTCAATTCTACAGCCGATACAATCTCTCCAATAACCAATTTTTGTTCTTCTCTGTATATGTCTTGAAACGACATACAAATAAATAAAAGAAACTCTTCTCTATCTTTCTTTAGCACAAACTCGAAAAATACTTCCATTTCTTTTGGTACTTTTGCACCAGAAGCGGTTATCATTAAATCGTATTTTTGTTTTTTTGTATAGATAGGATTTGATAGCGCTTCAGCTAAACCCGGTAATGCAAAAAACGATTTTGATAGCGTAAATATTTGATCATAAACCGCTTTCTCGCTTTTCATCTCAACAGCCATAGCATAGAGCGCACGTGCATATCGAATGGAGATTCTGCCTTCGTTCATTTTTCTTAATTATTAAGAACTTTAATGTCATCAAGTAATACATTCACATAGTCTAGCTGAGCTTTTTCTTGTTCCAAGTTTTTTCTCAACACTTTTCCGGCTATGTTTACAGAAATTATTGCCACTTGATTTTTAATTTCCTTAAGTGCTTTTTCTTTTTCTTGAAGAATGGTTGCTTTTGCTTCTTCAATGATTTTTGCAGCAGCTATTTTAGATTGATCTTTTGCTTCTTCAATTAATTTTTCTTTTAATAGATGCACTTCTTTCAATATATTGTTTTGCTCTTCTTTCGCAGCAGCAAGAATAGCTTTACGCTCTTCTTTAATGTGTTCCAATTGTGCATTTACTTCATCAGCTTTACGAATAGAGTCCGAGATATGCTGTTCTCTTTTTGCAATGGCCTTAGTAATTGCAGGGAATGCAAATTTCCCCAATATACCAAACACTATAAGGAAAACAAGCATCATCCATATTATGAGTCCTTGTTCGGGATTAAACAATTCCATAATTATTGCGTTTTTTAGTAAAGTTAAAGTAACAAAGCTTGATGCGTAATTAATTACGCATCAAGCTCGGAATTTTTTATTTAATGAAGATAGCAAGTATCGCAGTGATAACAGAGAAAAGAGCAACACCCTCTACGAAAGCTGCAGTGATAATCATGTTTGTACGGATATCACCTGCGGCTTCTGGTTGACGAGCGATAGCTTCTACTGCAGAACCACCAATACGACCAATACCTAGACCTGCACCCATCGTTGCTAAACCTGCACCAATTGCTGCACCAAATTTTGCGAATGCTGAAAAATCTACTGAAGAAGCTTTTGCAGCGGCTTCAGCTGCTCCTTGAAGAATAATTGCTGTTAACATAATTGTAATTTTTAATTGTGATTAAAGATCTGTTTATTTTTAATTTAATGATTTGCTAGATTAATGTTTTTCTTCATGTGCGTGTACATGGTGTGGCTCAACACGCGACAAGCCTATAAATACAGATGAAAGCATTGTAAATACAAAGGCTTGAATGAAAACTACCAATATCTCTAATAAGAACATGACCACGGAGAATAATACCGATACAACCGATACACCAGTACCTATTGATACACTCATCGCACCAAAAATAAAGATTAAAGACATTAAAACAAGCGATATAATATGCCCTGCTAGAATATTCGCAAACAAACGAATCATCAAGGCGATTGGTTTTGTAAATATGCCAATAAATTCTAGTAATGGTATTAATGGGAAAGCTTTTAACCAAACAGGTACATCACCCCAAAAGATTTCTCTCCAATATTCACGTGATGCAAATAAGTTAACAGCTAAGAAAGTGAATAAAGCCAATACAAATGTTACTGCAATATTTCCTGTAACATTAGCTCCTCCTGGAAAAATTGGTATTATTCCCATTATGTTATTTACCAGGATAAAGAAAAACAAAGTGAGGAGATATGGTGCATAACGAGCATAATCTTTCCCAATACTTGGTTTAATTACTTCATTCAGAACAAATAATACAACAACTTCCATCATGCCACGAAAACCCTTTGGTACATACATTGCGTCTCGTTTGTACATGCGTGCCATCGTTAAGAAAATCAGTAAAAGCAAAGTGGCGGCAATTAAAATAGATAATACATCTTTTGTTATAGATATATCAAATGGACGAACAGAAGTCCCATTGGCTAACTTCTCCATTACTTTACCATTTTCACCAAGAATAAAGCCTTTATGTTCTGCGCCTTCGTTAAGCTTTGATGACATAAATACATGCCAAGAGCCATTTTGACTTTTTACTATGATTGGCAGTGGAATATTTATATGCTTATGCCCAATACTTGTTATGTGCCAGCTATATGAATCGCTCACATGTCCAAAGATAAACTCACGAGCATCAAATGGTTTCTTTGCCTCTTCGCTTTTTGGAGCGATGGAAGCGAAAGCAGCAATAAAGCTAACAAATAGCATCAAACAAACAAGGCTGACTTTTTTGTATAGAGAGTTGCTAATCATATTATGGTTTTTTCTTATTAATAATTGTCAATACTATTGTTTCATAAACTAGGTAAGTGACAAAAAAGAGAGAATACGAAATTAAAAATGGAATAGATTCTTCACCTTTTACTACAATATATATCATCATGATAAATATTGATAATAATGTTTTTATCATCTTGGCCGATAACAATATCATTGGTGAGATGTCCTTTTTTGCATAGGCAAACTTCAATGCCAATAATCCAAAAGTGATAAAGAAAATTGGTATTGCAGGTAATAATAAAAAATCCTTACCCGGCATAACTAAAACAAAAAACAATTTTATTATGAGGTACAAGGAAAACATTAAAACGATGAGTGAAGTGCTAAATCGTTTCATTTAATTATTCCTTTGTATCAATAACTTTCTCTGTGCAAATGGTAACAACATTATCTTTTACCTCAGCAAAACCACCTGCTATTTTAAATTCTCTTATGTCCGTTCCTTCCACACGAAAAACAACCGTTCCTTTTTCTACAGTGGTTAATAAAGGAGCATGCTTATCCCATACGGTAAATAATCCTTTAGTACCAGGGATAGTAACAGATTCAACATTGCCGTTGAAAAGTGTTTTAGTCGGTGACAAGAATTGTAATTTCATGAATATTAATTTTTAGCAGCTGCCGACATTAACTTTTTACCTTTTTCAATTGCTTCGTCAATTGTTCCAACAAGGTTGAATGCAGCTTCAGGATACTCATCCACTTCACCATCCATAATCATATTGAAACCACGAATTGTTTCATCAATAGATACGATAGCACCAGGTATACCCGTAAATTGTTCAGCCACATGGAATGGTTGTGATAAGAAGCGTTGTACACGACGAGCACGAGATACTATCAATTTATCAGAGTCGGAAAGTTCTTCCATACCCAATATAGCAATGATATCTTGTAACTCTTTATAGCGTTGAAGTAACATTTTTACGCGTTGTGCTGTATTATAATGTTCGTCTCCAATTACATTCGGATCTAAAATACGAGATGTTGAATCTAGCGGGTCAACTGCAGGATAAATACCAAGCTCTGCAATTTTACGACTTAATACAGTAGTTGCATCCAAGTGCGCAAATGTAGTAGCAGGAGCAGGGTCAGTCAAGTCATCTGCAGGCACATATACTGCTTGTACAGATGTGATAGAACCATTTTTAGTAGATGTGATACGCTCTTGCATCAATCCCATTTCAGTAGCAAGTGTTGGTTGATATCCTACCGCTGATGGCATACGACCTAAAAGGGCTGATACTTCAGAACCTGCTTGTGTAAAACGGAAGATATTATCAATAAAGAAAAGAATATCACGTCCACCACCTTCGCCACCGGCATCACGGAAAGATTCCGCAACTGTAAGTCCTGAAAGTGCAACTGATGCACGAGCACCAGGAGGTTCGTTCATTTGTCCGAACACCAAAGTTGCTTGTGATTTAGCCAATTCATCGTAATCGATTTTTGACAAATCCCAATCACCTTTTTCCATGCTTTCTTTAAATTCTTTTCCATAACGGATTACATTGGATTCAATCATCTCACGAAGTAAATCATTTCCTTCACGAGTTCTTTCACCGACTCCGGCAAAAACAGAATATCCATTGTAACTTTTAGCAATATTGTTGATGAGCTCCATGATAAGTACGGTTTTACCTACACCGGCTCCACCGAACAAACCAATTTTTCCTCCTTTTGAGTAGGGCTCTAATAAATCGATAACTTTAATACCTGTAAACAGGATTTCTTGCGACGTAGCTAAATCTTCATATTTAGGCGCTTCACGATGGATAGGATAAGCTCCTTTCATATCTAGCGGTTTCATACCGTCAATAGCAGTTCCAACAACATTCATCAAACGACCTTTAATTTGTTCTCCGATAGGCATTGTTATAGCAGAACCTAAGGCTTTGACCTCCATTCCTCTAGTTAACCCATCGGTAGAATCCATTGAGATAGCACGAATGGTGTCTTCCCCAATATGTTGTTGACACTCTATGATAACTGATTGCCCATTTTCTCTAGTGATTTCTAAAGCATCATGAATACTAGGCATGTCTTTACATCCAGTTGAGAAAGCAACATCCACTACCGGACCGATAACTTGTACAATATGACCAATTGTTCCTGACATAAAACTATGTTTTATTTTTGTATTTTTACTCCGATTATTTTTACGTTTCAGACGAAAAACAGCCCAAAATTAATTATATTTTCCAATCATCAAGCTTTTTGAAAAAAAAAATAAAATATTTAACATTGAGGATTAAAGAAAAATTTCGCTAATTTGTTACAAATAACAAGTTTATCCTTATTTTTACTTTTAGATTGTATAAAAAGATTGTATGAAAAGAATAGGAATTATGTCCGATACACACGCCTTTCTTGACGAAAGAGTGTTTGAGCATTTTAAAGATTGTGACGAGATATGGCATTTAGGTGATTTTGGTTCGGTAGAAGTAGCCGATAAGCTTCTTGCATTTAAGCCGCTACGGGCTGTCTATGGAAATATTGATGGTGGAATAATTCGCACCATGTTTCCTTTGCATAATCGTTTTATGTGTGAAGAAGTTGATGTTTGGTTAACTCATATTGGAGGCTATCCCGGGAATTACGCCAAAGAAGTGAAACACGACTTGAAGCAAAACCCACCCAATCTTTTTGTATGTGGTCATTCTCATATTTTAAAGGTGCAATTCGACAAAAAACTTAATCTCTTACATGTGAATCCGGGAGCCGAAGGTAAATATGGTTTTCATCAAGTACGAACGTTAATTCGGTTAGTTATAGATGGGAAAGATATTCGGGATTTGGAAGTAATAGAACTAGCATAATAGACAAAATAACATAATAAAAAAAGCTGTTCAATCGAACAGCTTTTTTTATTATAATCATGAGACAATGGAATTTACCTTACTTCTTTATTCCTTTCGACAAATCTTTTTATAACAAAGAAACCTGCAACACCAACTTCCAATAAAATTATAAAAGGTTGCACTATATTTTGGTCTTCTGAAGGCCAAAAGAAAGTTAGAATGGTTTTTGAATCAGATTGATGAAAGATGAAAGGAATAACAAAATAAATCACTACCAAATAAAGCATAAAAGAAAAATCAGCGCGTTTTGGATTTTTCCCAAAATTGAAAAACAAAAGCATCGCAATATCGCGCAGTATGAAAAAAAGCAGAGTGAGTGGTAATATAACTGAAATTGACATCATTTTCTCCAGTATATTTCCGTTGAAAAGGCTTGTGTCAATTCCGTTCTTTTGTGCAAATACGCCAACAATGATAAGAGGAATAACTAAAATCACACCAACCCCTAGCGAAAGAACCCAAAGTGGGGCTTTTTGTAAAAAGGCAGCGTGCTGATTGGCTTTTAAAAGCTGAATTTGCTTTCTAAAATCCACGATATCCTTAGATTCTGTTACAGCAAGAATATAGGTAAAGAATGCTGCAACAGCAAAGCAAATGTAAAGGTCTGCATAAGTTTCAATTGCTAAGTTATCATTTATGTTTGTTGTTAACCCACCAAGATAAATCATCAAGCAGCATAGAAAAATCAACCAAGTTTTGGCACCATTCTGATACTGGAATTCGGCACGCATAACGCGATGAAGTCCAATGATAGACCAACAGGTAAAGAATAAGATGGAAAATAATCCAAAGTCAGATAGATTAATGGTTAAGAAAAACCAGTTGATAGTACTCTCACTTTTAGTAGCTATAGGAATGATATAAGAACTAATATATCCCGCTAATAATAAACTAAAAAGGAAGAAACCGGTGCTATTTATTTTACTTTTGTTGTTATCTTTTTTTATTCCCAACAAACTTAGAATAATTGTCATAGCATGAACAAAGATGGCAGCTAATATGAACATGAAAGCAATTTTGAGTGATAATACAAAATTACCCATGCTTACGCCGGCACTTAAATAAACCGACAGGCAAAGCATTCCTCCATACCATTGATAAATGGTGCTGCCGATAAGTTTGCCAATAGCCATTTGCCATGGTGACAAGAGGGTAAGTCGTTGTGCATCCCATGTGCGGCTGTTTAGTTCGTCAACAATGCTTTCGGATGCCATTTTACTACCCCAAAACAACACCAAGCCACCAAATCCCAGTAGCGCAAATTTGCTTATTGTTTCAGTGCAATTGCTGTTATCTTTATTGATAAGATAAACGATGAAAAATAACGCTGCTAAAATAAGAGGCATTATAATTACCCGATTTAGCGATAACTCCAGCCAAATATTCCGGCGAAGTTCAGGGTTTTTTATTTTGATATCATACATAATTTTGATGCGTTTATTTTTTGTGTACTAAGTCCATATATTGCTCTTGTAGTTTTACTTTCTTTTCGTAAAACTCATTTATTGAAATGCCTTTTTTTATCAAATCTTTCAACAGTAAATGTTGTGAGATTCCTTCCAACTCAATGGTGCAAGATTCGTCCTCAATGCTGATGATGTTTACTCCGGGTTGCGTTTGTAGTAATTTGCAGAGTTCTTCTATTCCTTCGGTTACACTGATAATCAATTTCTTTTTATCCTTATTCTCTTCTTCGTTGGTGCTTAGTTTTCCATTACGAAGCAAAATCAGGTTGTTGGCATATTCGTCTAGCTCCGATAAGATATGTGACGACACAATAATGGTCATACCACCTTCATTAAGCTGACGGAAAAGATGTGCCAAGGAGCTGCGTGCTTCGGGATCCAGCCCGGAGGCAGGTTCATCTAAAATAAGCAACTCTGGATTATGAATAATAGCTTGCCCGATAGCCACACGTTGACGCATACCTCGCGAGAGAGCTCCCACTTTTTCATTTAGCTTGTCGTTAAGATTCAGCTGTGTTACCACTTCGAGGATGCGTTTTTCAATGTTACTTTCTTCTAACTGATAAGCCAGTGCAAAATAGCGTAATGATTGTTTAACGGTAAGTTGGTCGTACAAACCAAAGAAATCGGGCATATACCCCACTATTTTATTTACCTCACGCGGATGCTCCAATATATCAATATCATTGATACGAATTTCTCCCGAAAAAGGAGAGGAGAGAGCCGTAAGACATTTCATTAAGGTGGTTTTCCCGGCTCCATTTGGCCCTACCAAAGCTGTAACCGTACCCTTTTTTATAGTGAAAGAAACATCGTTTAATGCCCGATGCGTGGGATACTCGAAAATCAGATTTCTTACTTCTATCATGATTTATGTGTTTTGTGAGAATACAAAAGTAGACTAAACTTTTAATCATAAGATCAATTTAGCATGAAAAAAACGCCTCCAAGGTTTTGGGAGGCGTTTGATTTTATAGTGGAAGTTTTTGTTATAGACATTCTCCCTTCAATGTAGCTGATGATGCTTCGGTAATTTTCACTTTCACAAATTCGCCAATACGGCGACCTGCACGAGGAAATACCACTACCTTGTTTTGAGAGGTACGACCAAAGAAATGTTCTTTGGAACGTTTGGAAAAACCTTCTACCAACACTTCAAATTCTTTACCGATATCCTGTTGGTTGCTGATTTTGGAGAGTTCTCCTTGCAGTGTAATTATTTCGTTGAGGCGCCGAAGTTTGGTTTCTTCCGGTACATCGTCCGGTAAGTTTCCGGCTGCAAAAGTGCCGGGGCGTTCGCTATATTTAAACATAAAGGCCATGTCGTAGCCCACTTCCTGCATTAGCGAGAGGCTTTGTTGATGATCCTCTTCGGTTTCGGAACAGAAACCTGCAAAAATATCGGTAGTGATACTGCAATCCGGCAAAATTCTCCGAATTGCGGCAATACGACCCATGTACCATTCACGGTTATATTTCCGTTTCATCAATTCAAGGATAAGGTCGCTGCCAGATTGTACAGGCAAATGTATACTTCGACAAAGATTTGGATGCGAGGCCATCACTTCCAGCGTTTCGTCACTCATATCTTTGGGGTGGGAGGTGGTGAAGCGGATGCGCATATTAGGTGTAGCTTCTGCTACTTGTTTGAGTAGTTCAGGAAAATCGATGATTTCTGGTTCATTAGGAAACACAAGGTGTTGTGTTTCTAAATCTTTGCTCTCTGTTCTTTGTTCTTTGTTCTCAAAGCTATATGAATTCACATTCTGTCCTAAAAGGGTTACTTCTTTGTATCCTTTGGCTTCAAGGTCTTTTAGTTCGTTGAGTATACTTGTCACATCTCGGCTGCGCTCACGGCCACGGGTATAGGGTACAATGCAATAGGTGCAAAAGTTGTTGCATCCACGCATAATGGAAATATAGCCGGATAATGGATTGCCAATACGCGAAGGAATTACATCCTTATACGTTTCGGTGGTAGATAAATCTACATTGATAGCTTTTTGTCCTTGCTCCACTGCTCCCACAAGGTTGGGGATATCCATGTATGCATCGGGGCCAACAACTATATCCACGCCGTGTTTGGTGATAAGCTCTTCTTTTACACGTTCGGCCATGCAACCAATTACTCCCACTATAAGTTTAGGTTTGCTTTTGCGTTTCATGGATTGAAACACTTGTAGGCGGGAAATTACTTTTTGCTCGGCATTGTCGCGCACGGAGCATGTGTTTACAAAGATAGCATCTGCCTCTTTGATGTCTTCTGTAATGATAAAACCATCCATCTGCATGATGGAGGCCACTACTTCGCTATCGGCTGAATTCATCTGGCAGCCGTAGGTTTCGATAAAGAGTTTTTTGTCGACATGTACGGATTTAAAGTCCGCTCCGTCAGTGGGTTTATTCATATTGTAATTTTTAAAATTAATGGTTACAAAGATAGAAATTACTAAACAAACCCCGAGTATATTTAGATGAACACATTAAAAATATAATTGGCTAACTTCGACCACTCCGATCACTTCGACTACGCTCAGTGCAAGTCGCTCAGCCACCTTCCGACTGTGCTTCATTTCGTATCCACAATGCTGTATTATGGGGGCTCTATTCATTAAACTGTGTCAGGGGAGAATTTTATTGGATCATCATACGGTTATCAAAAATAATAATTAATTGAGCCATTATTTGTTTCC
>Ga0265338_10006989_pt1 | contig 14178 bp, 7 predicted proteins | sample 42126metaG_FD_193579 | JGI IMG/M metagenome (GOLD analysis project Ga0265338, IMG submission 193579) | Rhizosphere microbial communities from Carex aquatilis grown in University of Washington, Seatle, WA, United States - 4-21-26 metaG | ecosystem: Host-associated > Plants > Roots > Rhizosphere >... | reverse complement strand
CTCAGGCCGTCCGGAATCGGCACCTTGCTTTTCGCCGTATCCCAATTGATCGGAGATATTGGACGGGTCATTTCCGTATGCCGGCATCACGACCGCAATCTCTGGCTGGATGAAGAATTTGCGTTCGCCTCCGAGTTTGTGCCCAATGCCGAACCGGAATTGTGGAGCGCGCTCGTAGAGCGTGCCAAATCCCAGTCCCAGACCCGTTGTCTCGAAGAGATTCGGTAACGTCGAAGATCCGAACGGTGTCCAGTCTTGTCCGAACACGCCGAAGATGCTGGTCTGATCATTGAACCTGTGATCGACGCGGCCATAAGCCAGCCGGATCGAAGCCATGCTCGACCGGATCGTCGAGATGTTGCGATTCAGCGCGCGCGAGAAGTTGCCTTCGAAATCAAACTCCAGCTTGCCCGTAATGGCCGTGTTACTGCCCGCGACATCGGGCCACTCAAAGTTCGTGCCGACCCGGGCAAACCGGGCTTTCGCATGAAACTCCGGGCTGCGTGTTGGTCCAGGATCAAATCCTGTTCCGGAAGCAGTAATAAAACCCGGCAGCGGCATGTCGGTGCCATAGGGAGAAGATGTGTCATAAATGACGCTCGTCTTCACCATGCCGTACAGTTTCAACCTCGCACCGCTGCCCAGTTTGAGATCTGGAATCAAGCCGTCTGGTTTCGACGGCTCCAGTTGCAGTACTCGAAGCGGCGCGACTGCCGGAATCACTTTTGGCGGAGCCGGTTTCGACGGTTGCGGTTCAGGTGTAGGACTGGCGACTGAAGCTGGCAGAATCGGAGTCGTCGAGGCCACTAGGTTGGAAGCAACTTGGGCGGATGCCGACGGCGTTGTCAGCGCTTCATAGTCCGATGCCGTCAGAATTCCTTTCTGCCTCAGAAGTTCCAGCAGCTTCGCTCTCTGTTCCAGAGAAGTTCCGCCGAGAGACTTCGCCTCATCCACATTGATGACTCCTTTAGTCACCAGCAGCTGCAACAGCGGATCGACCGCTGTGACCGAATTCGTAGGCGCCCCCGCTGCCGGCGCCGGCAGGTTTTCTCCGAAAACTGTGATGGAAATAAGGAAACTGAATATGAGCAGACTTCCGAGGATCGTGCAGCGTGCGCGCATCCGTACCTCCTGTGATGCTGTCCTGTACTTCATCCTTCCGGTCCTGGACGGCGTGCCCCTGGGTGGTTACCGGCGGATGGGCGCAGATTTTGGTACGGTTCTCACTTCCTGGCAGTGACCAGAGTCACCTATCGTTGTGATAAGAGCAGCGGTCGCGCTGCGGTGGCCCCGGAAAACTCCTTGTCCCCTGCGGACATTCCCGTGTGATGAATGTCACAACTTCGTGTGATCCACGTCGCCACCCGGGCCCTCTTTACTGCGGCATAGTGGAAGGTGACGGCGGGTTCGGGATGCCGCTCCGGTGGGGTCGCTCTTCTAAACCTGATCCATTACCCAGGAACCGCCGCCCATAAAGAGGAGATTCATGAAGCGCAAATTCAAGACCATGGATGCCAACGAAGCGGTCGCGCACGTCGCCTACCGCGTCAACGAAGTCATCGCCATCTATCCCATCACTCCTTCCTCCAACATGGGCGAATGGGCTGATCAATGGGCATCCGAGGGCCGCCTCAATATCTGGGGCACTGTGCCACAAGTCACTGAAATGCAAAGCGAAGGCGGCGCCGCAGGAGCGATACACGGAGCGCTGCAAACCGGTGCCCTGGCGACCACCTTCACCGCCTCTCAGGGATTGCTGCTGATGATCCCGAACATGAACAAGATTGCCGGCGAACTGACACCAACGGCCTTTCACGTTTCCGCGCGCACTCTCGCCACGCATGCTCTCTCCATCTTCGGCGACCACAGCGATGTCATGTTTTGCCGCACCACCGGCTTTGCCCTTCTCAGTTCCAACTCCGTCCAGGAAGCGATGGACCTGGCCCTCATCGCACACGCCTCCACACTTGAGAGCCGTATTCCCTTCCTGCATTTCTTCGATGGATTCCGCACCTCGCACGAAGTTAACAAGATCGAACTGCTCGACGATCAGGATCTCCGCGACATGATCAACATGGATCGTGTGTTCGAACATCGCCAGCGCGCCCTGTCCCCCGAGCATCCTGTCCTCCGCGGAACAGCCCAGAATCCCGATGTCTTTTTCCAGATGCGTGAGACGATCAATCCCATTTACGACGCCTGTCCGCAAATCGTGCAGACCGTGATGGATAAGTTCGCTAAGGTCGTCGGCCGTTCTTATCATCTCTTCGATTACGTAGGGGCTCCAGATGCCGAGCGCGTCATCGTCATGATGGGTTCCGGAGCCGAAGCCGCTCACGAAACAGTCGAAGCCCTGACAGCGCGCGGCGAAAAAATCGGATTGCTCAAAGTCCGCCTCTATCGCCCGTTTTCTGTGAAGCACTTCATCGACGCTCTACCCGCAACGGTCAAGAAGATTGCCGTCCTCGACCGCACCAAGGAAGCCGGCGCCGCCGGCGAGCCTCTCTATCTCGACATCGTCAACGCCTTGCATGAAAGCAACCGCGCTGCCGAGGTGATCGGTGGCCGCTACGGCCTTTCCTCCAAGGAATTCACGCCCGCGATGGTCAAAGCCGTTTACGACAATCTCAACCAGCCGTCCCCCAAAAAACATTTCACGGTCGGCATCCACGACGATGTGGGCAACACCAGCCTGGACTACGATCCGTCATTCTCCACCGAAGCCGACAGCGTCATTCGCGCTCTCTTTTACGGACTCGGTGCTGACGGCACTGTAGGAGCCAACAAGAACTCGATCAAGATCATCGGGGAGAACACGCCTAACTACGCCCAGGGCTACTTCGTTTACGACTCGAAGAAATCCGGCGCCGTCACCGTCTCCCATCTTCGCTTCGGACCCAACCCGATTCACTCAACCTATCTCGTTTCAAAAGCTAATTTTGTCGCCTGTCACCAGTGGATATTCCTCGAGCGCTACGACATGCTCAGCTCGCTCGTGGATGGCGGCACCTTCCTTTTGAACAGCCCCTACGGTCCTGACGAAGTGTGGGACAAGCTGCCCCGCATCGTCCAGCAGCAACTCATCGCCAAGAAAGCACGCTTCTTCATCATTGACGGATACAGCGTCGCGCGCGATACCGGCATGGGCAGCCGCATGAACACGATTCTGCAAGTCTGTTTCTTCGCGATCTCGAAGGTTCTCCCGGGCGATGAAGCCGTGGAAGCGATCCGCAAGTCCATTCGTGACACCTATGGCCGCAAGGGCGAGGACATCGTCCAGAAAAACATGAAAGCTGTGGACGAAACCCTCGCGCACCTGCACGAAATCAAAATTCCGGCGCAGGTCACAAGCACACTCGAAATCGCGGAACCCTTCCCCGCTTCCGCTCCCGCGTTCGACAGGAATGTCCTGGGAGTTATCTACGAAAATCGCGGCGACGAACTGCCGGTCAGCGCCTTTCCCATCGACGGCACTTTCCCCACCGGCACCGCGAAATGGGAGAAACGCAATCTCGCACTCGAGCTCCCGGTCTGGGACACCAATGTCTGCATCCAGTGCGGTAAGTGCGCCATGGTCTGCCCGCACTCCGTGATTCGCATCAAGGTCTACGACTCCAAGGAGCTGGAGGGCGCGCCGGCCACTTTTAAATCCACCGCGGCACGGGACAAAGAATGGACCGGCCTCAAGTATTCGATCCAGGTCGCGCCTGAGGATTGCACCGGTTGCGCCATCTGCGTCGACGTCTGCCCCGCCAAGAACAAGCAGGAAACACGCCTCAAAGCGCTTAACATGGCGCCCCAACCGCCGCTCCGCGTTCCCGAGCGCGACAACTGGGGCTTTTTCCTCAAGATCCCCGAACTTGATCGCCGCACCATCAAGATCAGCACGATTCGCCAGCAACAGGTTCAGGAGCCACTCTTCGAATTTTCTGGCGCCTGCTCCGGGTGCGGCGAGACTCCCTACCTCAAACTTCTGTCGCAGCTCTTCGGAGATCGCGCCTTGATCGCCAACGCCACGGGTTGTTCTTCGATCTACGGCGGCAATCTGCCGACAACTCCTTGGAGCAAAAACGCTGACGGTCGCGGCCCCGCCTGGTCGAACTCCCTGTTTGAAGACAATGCCGAATTCGGACTCGGTTTCCGTCTCTCAATCGACAAGCAGACGGAATTCGCCCGCGAACTCGTGAAGCGCTGTAACGGCCACCTCGGCGACGAATTGATCAACGCCCTCCTCAACTCTCCGCAGAAAGATGAGTCGGACATTTACGACCAGCGCCTGCGCGTGATTGAACTCAAAAAGAAGCTCAACGACGTTGACACACCCGACGCAAAACAACTTCGGATGCTCGCCGACATGCTTGTCAAGAAGAGCGTATGGATCGTCGGCGGCGATGGCTGGGCCTATGACATCGGCTACGGCGGCCTCGATCACGTGATCGCCAGCGGAAAGAACGTAAACCTACTGGTGCTCGACACGGAAGTTTATTCGAACACCGGCGGACAGCAATCGAAGTCGACGCCCCGTGCGGCCGTTGCGAAGTTTGCGGCTGGCGGTAAGCCGGGTGGAAAGAAAGATCTCGGCATGATGGCCATGAGCTATGGCAACGTCTATGTCGCCAGCGTCGCGATGGGCGCCAAGGATGAACACACACTCAAATCATTCATCGAAGCCGAGGCTTATGACGGGCCCAGCATCATCATCGCCTACGCCCATTGCATCGCGCACGGCATCGACATGACAACCGGCATGCACGATCAGAAAGCCGCGGTCGAATCCGGCCAGTGGCTGCTCTACCGCTTCAATCCCGATCGTATTGCGACGGGCGACAATCCGCTGATTCTCGATTCGCGTTCCCCCACCCGCAAGGTATCGGACTTCATGCAAATGGAAACGCGTTTCAAGATGCTCACCAAGAGCAATCCCGAGGAAGCTAAGAAGCTTTGGGGTGAAGCACAGCACGACGCCGAGGTGCGCTACAAGTTCTACGAGTATCTCGCGTCACGAAAGCCAGGCACAGTCGCAACGCCGGCGGAACCGCCGGTGACAATCAAAACGGCTGGTGACTGAGTTAGGCCCCGCGCTTGAACGCGGGGCCAGGCACGCAGCAAAGATAACTGTCCCGTAGGGACGACCCAGTTTCGAGGAGACGCCATGCTCGATCTTTCAACTCGCTATCTCGGACTCCAGCTTCGCACCCCGCTGGTCGCTTCCGCTTCCCCGCTCTCGCAGGAGATTTCGAGCATCCGCCAACTCGAAGACGCCGGCGCTTCCGCCGTTGTTCTGTACTCGATTTTCGAAGAACAGCTCCGCCAGGAAAGCCTTGAACTCGATTTCTATCTCAGCGAAGGGACCGAAAGCTATGCCGAAAGCCTCAGCTATTTCCCCACGGCTACGGAATACAACCTCGGTCCCGACGAATATCTTGAACACATTGGCAAAGCCAAGGCCGCTGTCAAAGTGCCTATCATCGCCAGCCTCAACGGTTCCTCGGTTGGAGGATGGATTCAGTACGCCACGCAGATCGAAGAAGCTGGAGCCGACGCTCTCGAGTGCAACATTTATTGGATCGTCACCGATCCGAATGTCACATCTGCCGAAGTCGAACAACATTACGTCGACATCTTGCAGGCCGTGAAGACCGCGGTCCACATTCCGGTCGCCATCAAGCTCAGTCCCTTCTTCACGAATTTTGTAAGTATGGCCAAGCGACTGGACGCCGCCGGCGCCGATGGCCTGACGCTTTTCAACCGCTTCTATCAACCGGATATTGATCTGGAATCGCTCGAACTGATCCCCCGCGTCCTGCTGAGCACGCCGCAAGCTATGCGGCTTCCCTTGACTTGGATCGGCATTCTCCGCGACAAAGTCAACGCGAACTTGGCGGCCACCAGCGGCATTCACAGCGCGGAAGACGTCATCAAGTTGCTCATGGTGGGCGCTGATGTCACCATGCTTTGCTCCACCCTGCTACGCAATGGGATCAATCACCTTCGCTCGGTTGAGCAAGGCGTTCGTCAATGGATGGAAGCGCACGAATACGAGTCCGTCACACAGATGCGGGGCAGCATGAGCCAGATGCGCTGTGCCGATCCCTCGGCCTTCGAGCGGGCCCAGTACATGCGGGCCGTGAAGAATGCCCAGCACATCGTCGCGCGCGTGTAACGACGGCGTTACTCAAGCCCCACTCGACGTTGCAATTCCTTGAAGCGCGGGTCACCACGAATCGAATCGTAGTCGGGACTCACTTTGAGTGAAGTCAAGCCATTGGAATGCTGACGGTAGGCTGCCTCCAGTGAAGTGATCGCAGCATCCTTGTCCCCGGCTCCGATGTACGCAGTCACAAAAACCATCGGGTCGATGCTGTGCTGCCGGTCCAATTCCTGCAATTTTTCAAGGGCACGCCGGGCTTCTCGCGGGCGTCCTGCATTTCCTTCCAGGAAAGCCACTCCGGCCCAATACCATGGCGAATCCATGACGGGCCATCCCTCCACGTCCGAAACAATCTTCTCGAACATGCCTTTCTGTAAATACGCGCTTTCAATGACGCGATTTCGAAGGAACTTCGGGTCCATCTCGCCCACAGCGCTTAACTGCGCAATCGCACGGTCCGGTTGGCGAGAGTTAACGAAAATCACGCCCTGATCCGCGATGATAATGAGAGACAAGGGATCGAGTCGGCGCGCGCGATCGCTCTCTTCCAGGGCTTCCTGGAATCGCCCCTGCCACATCAAGTGCTCGGCATACCAATGATGGGCCGTAGCGTAATTCGGGTTCAGTTCGATGGCCCGTTTGAACTCTCTTTCAGATGTCTGCCAATCGTAGTCATAGTTCTGCACGATCAGCGCCAGCGCAGTGTGCGCCTCGCTGGAGGCGTCATCCAACTCGACGGCACGCAAGGCTGCGGCGCGAGCCTTGGCGGCGAACTCAGCCGGGGGCGCCCCCTCATACGCGGCCATCAGCGCAAAGGAATCTGCCAAACCGGCATAAGGAGGCGCATAGGCCGGATCTTTTTCCGTTGCCTGCTGAAAATAAGGGATCGCCTGCCCAAACCCCTCCGCCGTTCGCTTGTTCAGGAAATAGAGGCCCTTCAGGTAGAGATCATGCGCTGCGTAACGCTCCTGCGAGAAGGGTACCTGCTCTCCCACCTCCGGAGTTGCTTTCCGGATCCCCAGAGCCGTTTGGGTCTCCAATGCAATCTGGCGTGCAATATCGTCCTCAATCGCCAGCAGATCCTGGACGTCCCGGTCGTATTCCCGGGTCCAGACGCTGCTCTGGTTTCTCACCTCAATCAGCTGGGAGGTAATTCGGACGCGCCTGGAGTCGCTGCGAACGCTGCCTTCCAGGACATATTGGACCCCCAGTTCCCGGCCAATCTGTGCAAGTGGCTCGCGACTGTTCTTGTAGTGCATCATCGAAGTCCGCGCGATCACTCCCATGTGCTGCGGATCGACACGTCCCAGTTGCATGATCATCTCTTCGGTCAGCCCATCGCTGAAGTAGTCCTGTCCCGGGTCTCCAGTCAGGTTCTCGAAGGGGAGTACCGCCAACATGGTTCGTTCTCCGGCGTTGGCGGGAGGAATCGGCTTCCTCGACCAACGGAACCAGGCCGCCAAAACCGTCACCAGAATTGCGGCTACACCTAGATAGATTGTCCATTTTGGTCGACCATGCCTGCTGCTCACCGGCTCAGCAATCGGTTCAGGATTAAGGGGCAGAAGGGGCAACTCCGATACAGCTTCTTTTTCTTCGGGCGTCTCCGTCCCGGTTTCGATCACCGGCGCAATGAAGCGATATCCTCGGCCAGTCAGGGTCTGAATAAACCGCGGATCTTCGGGATCATCTCGCAGCACATACCGGATCTTTCGGATAGCGCCGTTGATGCTGTTATCGGTATCAAGGAAAGCGTCCTTCCCCCAAACCCTCTCCACAATCTGCTCGCGAGTCACGAGCTGTCCGCGCTGTTCGATTAACAAGCGCAGGACTTCCATCGGAATGCGCTCGAGCTTGACCGCCCGCCCAGTTCGGCGCAGCTCGTAGGCCCGCAAATCGAGTTCGAAATCCTCGTCGAACTTTATGGATTCTGGGATCTTCATTGCCCCGGCTGCCAAATGAAACTCCTTTGGGGAAGGAGAGCTACATTCTACCCTGAGTCACGGAAATCGCAGCATCTCTTTATGTTTGTTACAGTTACGGCGACATCAAAAATTAAGACGGCCGACAGGCAACCGCTATTGGCTTCTGCGTCGGATTTCGCCACCATGCGGCCAGTCTTAAAGATCTGCAGTGCTTGAACTGCGATCTTCCCCTCGCCACTGCAATCGCTTTGCCCAACGAACGACAGATACCTGGAGGGAATTCGTAATGCGCGTCCTTGGAAGAATAAGCAGCTTTATGGCGATCGCTATGTTGCTCGTTTCCGCGATTGCCCAAGCCCAACTCATCGACAATACACAGGCGCCCAGTACCGCCAAGGCGGGCATCAACAAGTCCCTCCTCGACGAGATCGGCGCGGGACGCGGCAGCCTGACAACGACTGGCTCCTCAATCTTCATCATCAACCGCGATCCCTTCCGGTCCATTCGCCGTGGGCGCCAGCTATTTCAACGCAAGTTCACTCGACTGCAAGGCCAGGGACCCAACGAGGGCGACGGCGTCGGCGACCTTAATACTGATAACGCGATTGGCGCTGGCCTATCGGACAGCTGCGCATCCTGCCACGGACGTCCCCGCGGATCCGCCGGCACAGGAGGCGATGTCGATACTCGCCCCGACAGCCGCGACGCTCCGCATCTTTTCGGTATCGGTCTTCGCGAGATGTTGGGAGATGAAATCACTACCGATCTTCGCAATACGCGTGCCCAGGCAATCGCTGCCGCGCAAAAATCCAAGCGTCCTGTAACCCTGCTTCTGACCAGCAAGGGAGTGAGTTACGGGAAAATTACTGCAAATGCCGACGGCTCGATCGATTCCTCAAAGGTGGTCGGCGTCAATACCGATCTGCGTGTGCGCCCGTTTTTCGCCGAAGGGAGCACGATCTCAATTCGCGAGTTCGTGGTCGGTGCTCTTCACAAGGAACTTGGCCTCGAGGCCTCCTCGGATCCCGACCTTCTGGCCGCCAGTTCCGGCGGACGGGTAGTCACTCCCTCAGGCATGGTTCTGGACGGATCCAAAGACAAAATTGACGCGCCCCCGCCACCCGACGCTGAAAACGGCAACGAGATCGATCCGGCGATTGTCGATCACCTTGAGTTCTATCTCTTGAACTACTTCAAACCCGGTCACGGGCAGAGCACTCCAGCAACCGAACGGGGGCGAAAGATCTTCAACCAGATCGGCTGCGCGTCCTGTCACATACCCAACATGACGATCAACCACGATCGCCGCGTGGCTGACCTCGAAACCGTTTACGACACAACCCGAGGCATTTTCAACTCGCTATTCGCCACTGCGACACCGCTCTTCCAGGACATCAACGACGGAAGCGGTTACCCCGACATGAAGATTGCACAGGGGAACTCCTTCGTCGTGGAAGACCTGTTCTCGGATTTCAAGCGCCACGACCTGGGGCCGAATTTTTACGAACGGAATTGGGATGGCACGACCCAGACCCAGTTCATTACCCGCCCGCTCTGGGGCGTTGGAACCTCGGGCCCCTACGGCCATGACGGCCGCAGCATCACTTTGGACGATGTGATTCTTCGTCACGGCGGCGAATCACAGGCGTCTCGCAATGCCTACGCAGCCCTGAAGAATGGCGAACAACTCGCGTTGGAAGCCTTCCTCAACTCGCTGGTCTTGTTTCCGCCCGACGATACCGCGTCGACTCTGGATCCCGGAAATCCTCAAGCCCAGGGATTCCCACAGTTCGGCCACGGCAGCATCAAGTTGACGGTGCTGTTTGACGATCCAACCGATCTCGAGTGATCGGAACGCAGTTCGAACAACTGGGGCGCTGCCGGGATCTAGGCAGCGCTTCTTTTTGATCTCTCGTAAAGCGCGAAATCAGACGCTTAGGATTCGCCAATCAACTCCCCGGCGGTCCCTCGCTGCAACAAGTACGCTCCTGGCCCCTGCTGCCCGCGCACCGACCGGCAGAACTCCGCAACCACAAACCCAGCCTTCAAACTTTCCCGGAATGCCCAGCGTGTCACCTCGCGCCATTCCCGCGCCAGCGCCATGTCGGCCTGCTCCAGGGCCAGAATATCGCCCGGGATCTCGATGCTCACCCGTTCCCTGCTGAGCGCTTCTCCCAACTCCGCCCGCACCGGTTTCCCTTTTCCGTCAAACCGCACGAGCGGACTGAGTAATCGCAGTGCATCGAGCGATTCCGTTCGGCCGCTTTTCCCGGCAATGCGGTCGCGCACGCGCCGAGAATCCAACATCCACCGCACCCACAGCCGGTCGGTTCCGTTCCGATGCAGCATGCTCGAGGTTTCCGGTCCATAGAAGTCCACCTTGTAGGTCTCAGAAACCACGCCGAGCTTGGCAAAATTAAAATGCGCGTTCCGGCTCTGGAGCGGATCAAATGTCCAGGTCATCTCGTGGACCCCCATCGCCAGCGCTCGTTCCCGTTGCGCTTGCTTCAACTTCGCGCCCAGGTCCAGGTGCCGGTAGGCATCCAGGACGGCCAGCATGTGCGAATGAATCGTCGTCACCGCATGCTCGCGCCCCAGAAATCCAAACGCGAACCCGACCATCTTCTCTTTCTCGCTTTTCTCTTTCTCGAAGGCACCAACAAAAATATTGCCCGCCGCCTTGCAGGCAATCGCCAGCGTCAGCGGGATCGCATCATCATCGGCCATCCCCCAGACTTCCTTCTCTACGGCCCTCAACTGGTTGAGGTCGTCAATTGTCCGGAGGTCTCGAATCGTGATTTGCGGCGGCATCATTGCGGGTCTTGATACAGTACGCGCTGCATTCTTGTCAACATTCCACCGAATTCCCGCTACTTCTTCCCTGCCGGATAGTTCACGCGTAATCCAATCCGAAACAAAATCGGCGGCCCAAGGTTGACGATGGGCGTTCGCGCCACTTGATACCGCTGGTTGAGCAAGTTTTCGACCGCGCCGAAAACCTCCAAATGTCGCGTCAGAGATCGTCCCACCTGCAGATCCATCGTGTAAAACCCGTCGAGCGGAAACATATTCTGATCGTCATCAAATTGCCGGCTCACGTAGCGTCCATCCACGCTGAACAGTAGCCGCGACGGATTCCAATACCGCGCCTCCCAGGTAAAGACATTCCGCGGCACCTGCGGGACGTCGAGTCCAGTCAAATCAATTCCACCCGGATTGCCGGGATAGCTCACAACTGTCGCAGCCGTGTAGGCATAGCCCGCCGTGATCTGGATGTCGCGATTCACATGCACAACTCCATCCAGTTCCACTCCGCGCGACCGCGTGCGGCCCAGGTTCTCTTTTTCGCGCGTGATCAGCGACTGCGTTTGCGAAATCGTGACGTTCTCCACGGGATTCACGATGTCGCTCCAGAAAAATGTTCCGCGCAAATTCAGCCGACGGTTCCATCCGGTGACGTTGACGCCCGCCTCCGCACCGGTCAGCCGCTCGGCATTGAGTGCCGCATTATTCAAGGTCAGAACATTTCCCACCCGAAAGGTGCGGTACAACTCATTCAGCGTCGGCGCCCGGAAAGCGCGATAGCCCGAAACTGTCACCGATACATGCTCACTCAGCGTTCGCAGCACCGAAAGCCGAGGGCTGAATGCTAAGTCGCTTCGGTTCGGATACCCAGTCACCACCGGGGGCCCCGACACTGGCACCGTGATCAGGCTTCCATTGAAGTTGTTCCAATCGTCCAACCGCGCCCCCAGGATGACCGTCCATTTCGGGCGGTGATAAATATCCTCGCCAAACCATCCCAAAGTTCGCTGCCGCCCGCCGCCCGTTCGGTTCTGGTTCGTTCCCGTGAATAGCCGCTCTTCGCTCGAACCAATGACTTCGCTCAGATCCATCCCGCCGATCAAGGTCTGGCTCTTGCCCAGTTCGTGTGTCCACTGCGCTCCCCCACCCACCACCTGCTCAGGCACATGCTGAAGATCCGTCAGCGTTTCGCTATTCCGGTCGCTCGCGATCGCCGAGAACCCCTGGTTGTATCCCTCCACATCCCCGTACACCCGTGCCGTCAGTGAGTCCTTCGACCCAAATTGCTTGTCGACGCCGAGCACGCCTTCCACGATCTGCGTGTCGTTCGTTTGAATCGGCGTCCCGTTGTGCCGGAACTCTTTGTAAAAATTCCCCCGCCCAAAAATCCGGCCGTTGGTACCGAGTTCATGCCCGATCCGCGCATAGACAGTCGCATCCTCGGAATTCGCCTCCGTGTCCACACTCCCGCGCACCGAGTCTGGAACCACAATGAACCCATCCGTCCGAAACATCTCGCTGGTCAGCGAGTAGTCCCACTTGCCAACGCGGCTCCCCGTCCAGAAGGACAGATCCGGCGTCTGTTCGTTGCCGTAAGAAGTCTCCAGGCTGAACGCCGGCGTGGCCTCGGGCTGCCGCGTCAGGAACTGTACGACCCCGCCCAACGCAGAACTGCCATAAAGGTTCGACGCCCCGCCTCGAAATACTTCGACCGTTGAGATTCCCACCCGCGGCAGGCGGTCGAAATAAACCCACCCGCCAAACGGATCGATCAACGAAACTCCATCCACCAGCACGAGCGCCCGGCTCTGCGCACTGCCTCCCAGCCCGCGCAGCGAGACGCCCTGTAATGAAGCATTCGCCGTTCGGCTGCTCGACCGCCGAAACAAGGAGAACCCCGGCACCTGTCGCAGCACATCATCCACACGCAGAGGCGGAGAAACGCCCACGTCCTCCGCCGAAAGCAACACCGCGCTCCCCGGCAAGTCCGACAACCGCACCTCCGACCGAGCTCCCGATACCACCAACTTTTCACTCGTCGACGAGGGCGCCAGCACGAACTCCAAATGGAGGGCGCCACCTCCGGCGGTGGCCTCCCACGTCTTGCTCGTGGCCGCAAATCCGTCCGCCTCAACCTCAACCTTCCCCGCGTCGGCGGTCACATCCGCAAAGGAGAACCGCCCCTGACCATCGGTCTTCGCTGACCGTCGCGACCCTCCACTTTCCAAGTAAACCGCTGCCCCTCGAACCACCGCTTCAGAGGAGTCGCGCACCACTCCATCGACAACAACGTTCCCCGCTCCAATCGTCTGCGCATAGCCCGGACCGGCCGCCGCGAACCCAGCCAATGCCAGCCAGCAGACAACTCTCGCAACTCGGTTTGGACGTAGACCCATTCTGTGTGCGAAGCACTGCCCTCCAGTGCCCCTCCAAAAACATTAGCAGAGTTGCCCGCTTTCCCTCGGAACGCCTGTAGGATACTGTCTTTCCAAACGGGTGGGACGCAATGAAGGTAGCCGACTTCCGCCGCATCGCTCTGAGCTTCGAAGGCGCCGAAGAAAGCTCGCACATGGGCCAGCCCGACTTCCGTGTCGGTGGCCGAATTTTCGCCACGCTCGCCTCAGCCAAGCTGGGCTATGGAAATCTGATGATCACGCCGGAGCAGCAAGCAGCCTTCGTCGAGGAACTGCCCGACGTCTTCCTGCCCATCCACGGAGGCTGGGGACGCATGGGAATGACCCACATCCGCCTCGCCGCTGCCAGCGAAGACGTTCTCACCGGCGCCTTGCACACTGCCTGGAAACTCAGAGTCGAAAAAAATGCCAAATCCAGGCCGGAGAAGTCTCCTGGCAAACCGCGCAAGCCATCCCCCAAATCGCGCCCGAAACGATAGGCGTCGCGGCATCTATTCATTCCTCCCCGTTCCCCGCATCTAAATCCCCATGCTACCCTCATCACCGGAGACTAGAACCGCCTTGAAGCCTCTGATTACGCTCTTGTTCGTACCCGTCCTGCTGGCGCTCGCCAGTTCTCCCGCCGCAGCCGCCGACCACGGAACCATCGTCCGCGAAGCCATCATCTATCTCTCGCCGGACCCCACTTCCCACAAACTCGCGCAGGCGGAACGGGGACGCGAAGTCGTTCTCCTCGACAAGAGCCGCAACTGGCTCAGCGTCGAAGCTATGCTCGGATACGCCAACAACCCCGATCCCGCATTCGTTGAAGATGACGAGGCCGAGCGCAAGACTGTCACCGGGTGGATTCTCGACGTGGGAGTTGTGTGGCCCTCCACGCCCA
>Ga0265338_10006988_pt1 | contig 14182 bp, 11 predicted proteins | sample 42126metaG_FD_193579 | JGI IMG/M metagenome (GOLD analysis project Ga0265338, IMG submission 193579) | Rhizosphere microbial communities from Carex aquatilis grown in University of Washington, Seatle, WA, United States - 4-21-26 metaG | ecosystem: Host-associated > Plants > Roots > Rhizosphere... | reverse complement strand
TGAGGGATTGGAGCAACCGGGTAAAGCTATCAGAAATTGATGTGATAGCGAAGCACGTGCGACTGAGGAGCATCCAGTACGAGGAGTTCGCCTCGGGGGCTAACTGCCAACTCTGGAGGCAACCGCTGCCCAGCGCCCAGTTCCGTTGCCAAGTCTGTTTCGAGCTTTAACTTACCGTCTAGCGCCCACACGTGGATTGTGTGGCCATCGGAATCCATTGCAAACACGCAGCTGCTGGAGACGGTGAATTCACGACTCAGACGACGTGAATTCCCATCCCCGCTGGCATCAATCGCGGAGACGAATTGTCCATCCCGCGAAAACCGCAGAAACCGTCCGCCGGGCACATCGGCAAGAAAGATAGAACCTTCCGGCCCACCGGCCATCGGGCCAAGCCTGTGGTTGGTTCCTGGCGCGCTCGTCGAGGGCTGCCAGGTTTTCGCCAATCGGAAATTCGGGGTAAAGGTGAACGCCTTGTCGGCAGCATAGTCGAGAATTTGGATGAGCCCGTCGTCGCTTACAGCCATGCTGATTTCATTTTCAGGGCTCTGGTGCGGCTTCAAATGCAGTTCACGGTACTTGTCGCCATTGGGAAGAAATACGAACACGCTGTTGCGAATCACATCGGAGACGTACATTGCGCCACCGCCATCAATCGTGATCCATTGCGGATGTTTCAGGCCGCCTTCCTGAAAGGAAAGCAACGGCGTCCCTTGCGGATCAAATTTATGAATGAATTGGCTTCCTGCATCGGAAATGTACGTGTTTCCATTCGCATCAGTTGCGATCCCGGCAGGCTGGTCCAATTGGCCGGGGCCATCGCCCTTCGCCCCCCACTGACCGATGAACTTTAGCGATGGAGGGAGAGGCGCGGCCTGCGGATGAGCTTCTGTTTCGAATCGCGAGCACCCGGAAAGCGGCATCAGGCAAAACAGGAGAGCAATCCAGAAGGTGAACGACGTCCAGCTGCGCATACTATTCAATCTATCGCAATCGCGGCGGGATGCCAGACCAAATCGAGTTGACTGAGACGCTGTGATTAACGTCCCTGTTTGCGGGGCTTCGCCGCGCCTTGTTCCTTTTCCTTTACGCGGCGGACGATCGTCTGGTGCATATGGTAGGTTCGGTCTTTACCGGTCGCACTGCCCGGCACGGCAAATGAAAAGGTCAGGTCCCCTTCCGTTGACTGATTCTGAGACACATTCACCGGAAGCTTCCCGCAAAAATTGCTGTCCACAAACGCCGTCTCGTACCGATCGCGCTGCCCGCCCCAGGTGTACACTCGCAAAATCGTAAAGTCGCAGGGTTGACCCTCAGGTCCATGCGTTCCCACAACAAGATACTGAGGCCGCGCTGCCCCCGTGGCGTCTGCCACATGATTCAAGTCGAACCACGCGACGATGCGCATATTCGCGGAGCTTGCGTAATCCGGCAGCGGCTGCGGAACATCGAGGTCGATAAACCGTCCAAGTACCCACCCTGCTTCATTGGCCTGGTCCACCATATTCACGCGCACGAGCCACCAGTCTTCTTTTTTCGCGTCTGCCGGCGTGGCTGCGGCGTCGTCTCCCTCGCTATTCGCAGGCGCAGCAGAGGGCACTGGCTCCGTCTGCCGCTCGAGCACATCCACCACCACCGACTTATTCAACTGACGTAGGCGAGGCGTGTCGCGCCCAGGCTCCAGGTGCAGGTTGCTCAACACCCGCGTGTGACCACGCGCTTCGACTGGCATCGTCGAGGCTTTGGTTATCAAATCCTTGGACTTTTGCCACAAATCCTCGGAAAGCAAATCGCGCTCGTTCAGCCAGCCTTCAAAACCATTTGCCGTCCGGACTTTTACCTGGTCCTGGAATCGCTGCATCACGTCGAGCCGGTCACCGTAACTCACAATCACCACAGGTTCGCGCACCTGCGCCGTTGTGCTCCATAGGGTCACCTGCCGGTTGCCCGCATACGCGACCTCAAGGGCCACTTTCGGATGGTGAAATTTCAGGTAGGCCGCGAAACAAATCACCGCGACGAGCGCGAAGCCAAGGATTACTTTGCGCATAATCGCGTGCCTCGGCCGCGGAAGATGATTAACCGTCCTTCAGCCATCATCGTGTCTTTCCCTGGTGCATTTGGCAATTCTACACCACTCGGCGAAAGCTTCTTCGAATCCTGCCAAAAATAAAATTTCTCGCACGCCGACCGACTGGCCGCGGCCAGTCTGCTACAATGCCAATCGCGCGAGACGCTAAGATTTTTTCCTTCGAAGGGGATGTTGTATGAAACTTCTTGAGCAGTTGAAACCGCTGGGCCTGTTGTTATTGCGCGCGGCGCTCGGCGTCATCTTCATTTTTCACGGCTATCCAAAACTTTTCACCAGCACTCATCAGACGATGCAGTTTTTTGAACACTCAGGTTTGCCGGGGTATTTCGTCTATATCGCGGGTGTCTTTGAATTCTTCGGCGGGATTATGCTGATTGTGGGGCTCTTCACTCGCGTTGCCGCGCTTCTGCTAGCCGCTGAAATGTTTGTCGCTCTATGGAAGGTTCACGGATTTTTCGCGAATCCAATGGCCGTCGATAATTACCAATTCCCTCTTGTAGTGGCCGCCGGTGCATTTGCTCTGGCCACTCTCGGCGCCGGGCTCATTTCTATTGATCATGTCGTTTTCGGCGATGGCCGCGGCAAATCCATGCGCAAACAGAAAGACCGAGACTAAATCGGCTGCGCGGAATGTGTCGCGCCAGCCGGCGGGGCGGCTTGAGCCGCGTTGTTCACCATGACTGGGTACGGCGCCAACGGCATCACCATCCAGGCTACGAAGTATGCGATGATCCCCGGGACAATCCCTGAGAAGAAGGTGATCAAAACCCAAATCAGCCGCACGATCGTCGAATCCACAGCGAAGTATTCGCCCATTCCGCCGCACACGCCGGAAATCTTGGAGTCCACTGAGGACCGCATCAGCCGCCTATACGCTTGCGGCTCACCCACTACCGGTGGAACCACTTGCCTGGCGCCGCAGAAGTAGCAAAAATTCGAATAATCCGCGATGTCTCTTCGGCAGTTTCCGCAATTCATGGCTCAAGCCTCCCGCGAAGCCTGCCCTTAGGCCGCCCCGCCTCAACAATAGATACGACCCAGCCCCTCAAAAGGTTCCCAAATCAGCGCGCCGGGGCGAATACCTTAGTAAGCCGACAAATCCCGCACCGCCCGCACAATATCTTCCGTCTGCGGCAGGATCGCGTCTTCCAGTTTCGGATGGTAGCCCACAAAAGTATCCGTCGCAGCCACGCGCCTCACAGGAGCATCCAGCTGATCGAATAATTCGTCGGCAATGCGCGCCGCGATCTCCGCGCCGTAACCCCAGGAACGCGAATCCTCGTACGCAACAATCACGCGGTTCGTCTTCTGCACGCTCGTCGCGATCGCTTCCCAATCGTACGGGCTCAGCGTGCGCAAATCGAGAATTTCCATCGAAATGCCCTCGCGGGCGAGGGTGGCTGCGGCCACCTCCGCGCGATGCACCACAGCGCCATACGTCACAATCGTAACGTCCGTTCCCTCGCGCGCCACGCGAGCCTTGCCAAACGGTACCGTATAATCCGCGCCCGGATATGGCGAGCGATTGTAAGGCTGCCGGTAAAGATGCTTGTGTTCAAGGAACAGCACTGGATCGTCCGACCGAATCGCCGTCCGCAACAGTCCGCACACGTCGAGCGCCGTTGAAGGCATCACCACGCGCAGCCCCGGAATATGAGTGAAGATCACCTCGCCGCACTGGCTGTGGTAAATCGCACCGCCCGTCAAATAACCGCCAATCGCCGTCCGCATCACCACGGGCGATTTAAAATTTCCAGCCGAGCGCCAGCGCATCACGGCCAGCTCGTCGCGAATCTGCATCATCGCGGGCCAAATATAGTCGAAGAACTGGATCTCCGGCACAGGCTTCAGCCCGCGCGTGGCCATCCCAATCGCGCGCCCCACGATACTTGCTTCCGCCAGCGGCGTGTTAAACACGCGCGCTGTGCCGTATCGCCTTTGCAAACCTGAAGTCGCCTTGAAGACTCCGCCCTTCCCTTTTACGCTGGCCAGATATTCTTCGCGGCTGCAATCCGCAACGTCTTCGCCAAACACGACTACGCGTTCGTCGCGACCCATTTCATCCAGAAGAGTCGCCGAAACCATCTCGACCATCGTTTTCGGATGGCCTTCCTTCTTGGCTTCCGCTTCGAATTGCTTTCCCGTCGGGTCCACATCCGGGGAATAAACCCACTCATAAACGGAATCCGCAGAGGGCGCCTCGGCTGCAAGCGCCGCATCGGTGGCTTCCAACACCTCGCGATCTACGGCCGCTTCCAATTCCTCAATCTCGTTCTCCTCCATGATCCCTTCGCGCACCAAAAACAATCCAAACTTCGGAATCGGATCTCGTCGCGCTTCCGCTTCGCGATCGGCCGCAGTCTTGTAAAGCTTTTCGTCATCGGAAAGCGAATGCGAATAGGGGCGAGTTACATGCGCGTGGACCAGCGAAGGCCCGCGCCGTTCGCGGCAATGCGTCACAGCGCGCGCAAAGGCCGCATAACTTTCGAGCGGCTCCGTTCCATCGCATTCCTCGATGTGCAGGTGCGGAAAACTCCCAACCAGCTTCGAAATGCTTCCGCCTGCCGTCTGCACCTCAATAGGAACGGAAATCGCGTAGCCGTTATCTTCCACCAGGAAAAGAACCGGCAGTCGCCGGTTGCATGCCGTGTTAATCGCTTCCCAGAATTCCCCTTCGCTCGTGGACCCATCCCCGCCGGACACATACACAATTTCGTCAGCGTGATAATCCACCGACTCGCCCATCGGGGCCTTGCGCGCCTGCTCGAGCGCCTTGGGAAATTTCTCGTAATACAAAGTCGCGTCCGCCGCGCCGATGGACTGCACCCACTGCGTGCCCGTCGGCGACGACCGCGAAACGATATTCAACTTGCGATGCCCCCAGTGCGACGGCATCTGCCGACCGCCCGAAGCAGGGTCGTCCTTCGCGCCCACTCCTTGCAGCAGCATCTCGAGCGGCGTCACGCCCAGCATCAAGTTCAACGCGCGGTCGCGGTAATAGGGATAGACCCAGTCGTAGCTGGGCTTAAGTAGCAGACCGGCGGCGGCCAAAATCGCTTCGTGCCCCGCTCCGCTGATCTGGAAGAAAATTTTATTTTGGCGTTTGAGCTGGATTTCGCGGTCGTCGAGCTTGCGCGAGAGGTACATCGTGCGATACATCCGCACCATCGCCTCGCGCTCGAGGCCCTGGTATTTGGATGCGTCGTATTTCGTGGCTACTTTGATCTTCGTCGGAGAGGCCATTGATTTCACTCTGCCCAGAGGATCGCCGGCTGGCTTGACTTCAGCCCATTATAGCCAATTGGCCTGCCCAAAACCAAAAGAACCCAGTAGGTGGTGTTGGTTCAGTTTCCAACCTGACGTAGGTTCACGCTGAACCAACTGGGGTTATACTTTCGCGGAATATAAATTGATGTTTCCGGATGATCGACTATGTTAAGTGGAAGACTTTTCGCAGCATTGGGGGGCGTCGCTCTCGTCACTGCTCTTCTCGGAAGAGTACGCGTGCTTCCCCGAGCTAATCTATGGTTGCGTGTTGGGCGTTTCTCGTTTGACGCATTTTACTGGCAGGTTTTCGTTGCTTTAGTTTGCGCAATTTGCGCATTCGCCTATTTTGGCGCTGCTCGACTAACGCAGCGTTCCCCCAATCAAATTGCGGGACTGGCCAGTTTTTTCTTACTCGCAGTCGCGTCTGCCATCTGGCTGGTTTCGGGTTTCGTTCCAACGAGTCGTCGGCCGATCATGCCTCTCTTTGCAGCAATGTTCTTTTTCCTCCTGGGTCTGGCACTTTCCGTCGCAAATGTTGCTTCGGTTTTCCTGCGGGAGTAGAAATCGGGCTCGGCACTTCCCCAGCAAAATCGACCCTGACGACGCGACTCATCGGAGAGGGCCATTTACGCAGTAGGCTAATCGCCGTCTTTAATGCCACTGTTGCACCGGCAAGGCTAGTGTGCTGTGATTTGAATGCCAACAGGAGGCAAACGCCCATGACCATCCAAGACTTTCGCCGCCTGGCGCTCACCTTCCCCGAATCCACCGAAGGCTCGCACATGGGCCACGCCGACTTCCGAGTTCGCGGCAAGATCTTCGCTACTATCCCTGATCCCAAGAAGCCGCGAGGAATGGTCAAACTGACTTCAGAGCAGCAGCAGGATTTCGCGGGAGACGCTCCAAAGGTATTCGAGCCCGTGCCAGGAGGATGGGGCCTTCGCGGCGCCACTTACGTCAATCTCAAGCCAGCAAGAAAAGACCAAGTGCGCCTAGCACTCACGGCGGCGTGGCTCAACGCCGCGCCAAAGCCTTTGGCAAAAAAATTCGAATCGACCCTGTGAAGACACCCAAAACTGTAACCGTATACATTATGCGGTCTTTGCGCCCCGTGGTAAGCTTCCGCGCTGTGGAGGCTCCTAACCCAAAATGAAATCTCCAAAAATTCTCTTAGCCTTGCTGGTCGCCGGAACCACTATCGCTCTCGCGCAGTCGCCATCGTCAACCCCGCTGCCTCGTGCCCCAGGCGCGCATATCGTGACGATCTCTCCCCCCAATTCTCATGGCAGCGAACCGAGCATCACAGTGAACCCAAACAACCCCCTGCAGGTCGTTTCGGTTTACCAGTCGGCGACCGTGGCGTATTCCACAGACGGCGGACAAACTTTTACGCGGGCAGATCTTCCGCCCGTGCAAGGTTGGAGGGCCGGTGGCGATGTCTCCACTACGTTCGACAACAAAGGCCACGTCTTCCTCTCCAGCCTTCACTTCGACAAGCTCGGCAGCGCAGGCTATTGGGCGCACGGTGCAGGCCGCAACGGCATCTTCGTGCGCCGCTCTCTCGATGGTGGAAAGACTTGGGAGAAGGACGCCGCCACCGTGAAGGCCTATCAGGGCGATGAGCCCGACATTCAATGGGAAGACATGCCTCGCATCGTCGCGGACAATGCCCCGAAAAGCCCGTTCGCCGGAAATTTGTATGTCGGCTGGATTGAATGGGAGATCGACAAATCCGTAATTCTTTTCGCGCGCTCTACCGACGCGGGAAAGACTTTTTCCACCCCCATGCGCATCAGCACCCACGCCGGTTACCCCCGCGACGACAATGGCGGCCTCGTGGGATTCATCGGCGTCGTGGACGCGCAAGGAACGCTCTACTGCACGTGGAATGATGGCATGTCTATCGCCTTCACCACTTCACGCGACGGCGGCAAGACGTTCGCTCCCTCGCGCCCCATCTTCGACGTAGGCCCTTCATACTTCGGGGGCGCAACCACTATCCCAGGCGTTTCCCGCGTGATGGGGTTCGCACAGATCGGCGTGGACGCCCGCGAAGGCAAGGCAGGCGGCAATCTCTACGTTACATGGAGCGATTTCCGCAACGGCGATGTGGACGTTTTCTCTTCGACCTCGAAAGACCATGGCCGCACGTGGTCCAAGCCAGTTCGCGTCAACGACGACACTCTCCACGACGGCATCGACCAATTTTTCCAATGGATGGCAGTGGATCCCATCACTGGCGATGAATACGTCCAGTTCTACGATCGCCGCAACGATCCCGCCAACCGCAAAACATGGGTCACCCTTGCGCGCTCCACAGACGGCGGCAAATCATTCACGAACTATGCCTGGACCGACGAAGGCTTCGAGAGTCCCATGGCTTTCCTTGGCGATTACACCTGGCTCACCGCATACAACAACAAAGTCTACGGCACTTGGGCAGAAGCCTTGCCTCCCGCTGCGTCACAATCCGGCCAAACCGAAGAACGCGGCGGCACAAATATGCGCGTAGGAATCGCCGATTTCTCGGGCGTGAAATAAGGTCGGCAATTGCGGTCGTTTGTTTGCATGCTTTGGGTCCTTGCGCCGATCATTTCGAATTTCACTGGCTTCGCGCGCTCACTCAGGGTGGCACTCAGGGAAGCGGACGAGTTAGAACTATCGAGTCATCCACAATCGGGGGGGATTCAATGCGCAGAAGAAGTTCTCGAAACGCCTTTCTCACGACGGCAACGGCGTGCATACTCTCGCTCTTCTCTCCCGCGCGCGCTGCGGCCCAGCAGACACCGCAAGCGCAGGATTTCGACAGCTCACACAGCGAGTTGCGTCCGACGATTGAGCGCTACACCGAGGATCGCGGCACCCTGTATCACGACTACGGCCGCTCCGCATCTCCTACCAGCCAGGCGCGGTTCAAACAGTTCTACACCGATTGGCTCGCCACGCTGGCAAAGACGGACTTCGATTCACTCAGCGAAGACGCCAAAATTGACTATGTGCTTTTCCAGAATCATCTCAACACAAATTTGCACCAGCTCGCGATCCGCGAAAAACAAGTCGAGCAGATGTCTCCACTCGTCTCATTCGAAAAAATTGTGTACGACCTGGATGATTCGCGCCGCCGCATGGAACCAGTCAAATCCGAGCAAGCGGCGGCCGCCCTGACTCAGATGGTCAAGGAGATAAAGAAGCTCCGCGAAGCCGAAGAAGCAGGCCTGCCCACGACGGGAAAACCCGGTGCCCCGAGCAGCCCGAATGCGTCCATCACACCGATCAAGGCTGAAAAAACGGTCGCGCGGCGCGCCGCAGCTTCCGTCAACCGGCTGCGCAGCACGATGAAAGAGTGGTTTGGCTACTACAACGGCTACGATCCGCAGTTCACATGGTGGGTCGGTGAACCGTACAAGGAAGCCGACAAAGCTCTCGAGGACTATTCCACTTTCCTCACGGAAAAACTCGTTGGCATCAAGGCAGACGACAAAGTGACCATCATCGGCGATCCGGTCGGCCGCGACGCCCTGATGGCCGAGCTTGCCGACGACATGATTCCCTACACGCCCGAGGAACTCATCGCCCTCGCCAAAAATGAAATGGCCTGGTGCACGCGCGAAATGCTTCGCGCTTCAAACGAAATGGGCTATGGCGACGATTGGCACAAAGCAATGGAGCACGTGAAAGAAATGCACGTCGCGCCGGGTGACCAACCCGAGCTGATTCGCAAGCTCGCGGCCGAAGCCACGGAATACGTGATTTCGCACGATCTGGTCACAGTTCCGGAGCTTGCGAAAACCGGTTGGACGATGGAAATGATGACGCCCGAACGTCAACTGGTGAATCCATTTTTCACGGGTGGCGATGTGATGAGCGTCTCCTTCCCCACCGATACAATGACTTTTGAACAACGCCAGATGAGCATGCGCGGCAACAATATTCCCTTTTCTCACGCTACCGTCTTTCACGAGCTGATTCCCGGTCATTACCTGCAGGAATTCATGGGTGAGCGCTACCACGCGTATCGGGGCATCTTCGGTACGCCCTTCTGGATTGAGGGCAATGCCTTCTATTGGGAAACCCTGCTCTGGGATCTCGGCTTCGACAAGACGCCCGAGGAGCGGGTTGGCGCCCTATTCTGGAGAATGCATCGCTGCGCTCGCATCATCTTCTCCCTGAGTTTCCATCTGGGATTGATGACGCCGCAGGAATGCGTGGATTTTCTGGTAAAAAATGTCGGCCACGAAGTGGATAACGCCGCCGCCGAAGTCCGCCGCTCGTTTGATGGCTCCTACCCACCGCTCTATCAATGTGCCTACATGCTCGGTGCGCTGCAATTCCGCGCCCTTCACAAGGAGCTTGTGGATTCCGGCAAAATGACGAATCGTGATTTCCACGATGCGATTCTTCACGAAAACGAGATGCCCATCGAAATGGTTCGCGCGGCACTGACGAACCAGAAACTCACGCGAGACTTCAAAACAAGTTGGAAGTTTTATGGCCCGATTCCGCCGGTCCAATAAGTATCGGGAATGAAATAAAATCTAGGTAGATGGGTACCAATCGAGAAACCGGACTTCGATCCCTGTGCCCTCCAAACCTTTTTGGAACACGGTCATGTCCGATCCGCGGTAGTGATACGGAATCACGACTTTGGGATGGAACGCCTTCACTGCGTCGGCTGCTTCATCGGGCGGCATCGTGTAGGGCAAATTCATGCACACGAACGCGACATCAATATTTTTTAGCGCGCGCATTTCAGGAACGCCTTCGGTGTCGCCCGAAATATAAAAGCGCTTTCCGCCGTACGTGAGCACGTAACCATTGCCTCGGCCTTTGTCGTGATAGAGCTGTCCTGCCGCCGGCCCGCGCTTCAAGTTGTACATCGGCACGGCTTCGATGGACCATCCGTTCCACGCGATCGTCACACCATTTGAAATTGAACCCGCGCTCGTGACGGTTTTCACCACGGCTGGCGGTGCCAGAATCTGCGTCCGGGCCCTGCTGAGCGAAAGCACAGTCGCGGGGTCCATATGGTCGCCGTGAATGTCCGTGATCAAAATCAAATCAGCTGGCGGAAGTCCTGCGAAATTTCCTGGCTTCGCCGGATCGATGTAGATGGTTTTCCCGCCCGCTTCGATCAGCATGCTCGCGTGAAACACCGGCGTTATTTTCACGGGTCCCGAAGAAGTCTCAAAAGTTTGCACTGGACGCGTCACCTGCGCCCGAGCGCAAGGCGCCCCGAGGGCACCAACCGCTAATGCGGCAAGCAAAGCGATCGCTGCGAATCGAAATTGGAGTGTCATTTTCAGCTCCGAAGGGATTTAACGGACCGGTATGCTCCGGGATTCGAGTGATTCGAACAATTCAGCCGTCTTCGCAAACGCAGGATCGGAATGGCGAAATACTTCGCCCTTCACGGATTTGAACGGTTCCTCGGCCGGAATGCGGTCGAGCCAGCGATGATGCGTAAGCTTTTCGTGATCAGAGAAGTCGAGCCTCACAAGCACGCGGACCCGCCCGCGAGTGGCAGCTTTCACTTTCTTCGCGGTGTGCTTCTCTCTCCCGCCCCCCTGCTTTTTCTTTGCTCCGGTGTGTTTCTTTTTGTCATCCGCATGTTTCGCGGGCTCGGGTTCGGCCTCGGATTTTTCCGCGCCGTCGGGTGATTCTTCGCGCTCGAACCGAATGAGAAGCTTTTTCCCGAGACGGAAGCCCTGCACCCAAGCATCCACTTTGTGCCGCGCTTGCTGCGCCGCTTCTTCGTTGGTGCCAAAATCAAAAACCAATATGGAGTGTGCCATGCATCTTCTATAGCGGCCCTTAGGCATGCATGTCAAGCGTGGCGCATATATTTCAACAGATCCTGTTTCGTCGGCGATCTGCAGCGCCTGGAATTTTCCGCCCACACCCACGTTGACTTGATTCAGAGCGCCATCTAACATGTGCGCGCAATGTCACAGGCCCATCCAGTACCCGGACAGATCATTTCGCACTACCGCATCGTCGAAAAAATCGGCGCGGGAGGAATGGGCGTCGTCTACCGCGCCCACGACGAGCAACTCGACCGCGACGTCGCGCTGAAGGTTCTGCCCGCAGGCCTGCTGGCGGAAGAGGCGGCCCGAAAGCAGTTTCGCAAGGAAGCGCTCGCGCTCGCGAAGCTGAATCACCCCAACATCGAAACGATTTACGAATTCAGCTCGGACAACGGAATGGATTTTCTCGCCATGGAATTGATTCGTGGCGAGCCGATGGACCAGTTGCTGGACAAGGGCCCGCTTGCGGAAGGCGAGCTGATTCGCCTGGCTACGCAATTCGCCGAAGGGCTTGCCGCCGCGCACGAACAAGGCGTGATTCATCGCGACCTGAAGCCAGCGAACATCTTCGTCACCCCCGATGGACGCATTAAAATTCTCGATTTCGGCCTGGCAAAATTGTTTCATCCGGAGCTCACGGTTGACGCGACGCGCAGCGTCACCATCGAGACAGGATCCATTTCGGGCACGGTTCCTTACATGTCGCCGGAGCAATTGCGCGGTTTGCCGGTGGATGTGCGCAGCGATATTTACGCGGCGGGCGCGGTGCTCTTCGAAATGGCCACGGGCAAGCGGCCCTACCCGCAGACGCAAACCGCCGAGCTTATGGGCGCTATTCTTTTGCAGCCACTGCCGCCGCCCAGGTCGGTGAATCCAAATGTTTCGCCGAAGCTCGAGCGCATCATTTCGAAGTCACTTCAGAAGGAGCCTGCCGAGCGCTATCAATCCGCGCGCGAACTCCGTGCCGCACTGATGGGAATGAATTCGGCGCCAACGATCGCCAATATGCCCATCCCGGATTTGGCGACGATAAAATTGCAGCCTGCGCCTTCGGCAAGTTCTGGCATCGTCGCGCCTCCGCCCTCATCTGCATCCATCACTGCTCCTTCGACGTCGGACGCAAAATCGGGCGGCCCATGGATGATTGTCGTGGGAATTGCGGTTCTGGCTGTGATTGCCGCCGGATCCATTTTTCTGGGGCTGAATTTTCACGGCATGCGCGATCGTATTTTCAAATCCCATTCGGGCGGTGGAGTATCGGAAGTGCAACCTCCCGCGCAGCCGCAACCTGGCACAACGTCGCCACAGGAGACTCCCTCTGGTGGACAGCCAGACGCCACTCCTCAACCGGAGAATCCGAGGAACCCACCGGTTGTTCCGATGGTGAATTCGAAGACGCGGCGGCACGTGGCCGTGATCGGGTTTAAGAATGTTTCAGGCGCGGTGGACGAAGCTTGGCTCTCTACCGCCCTCTCCGAGGCGATGACTTACGATTTAGCGGGCGGCGGAAAATTGCTTGCCATTTCCACGGACACAGTCGCGCAGATGAAAACCAATCTGGCGCTTTCCGATGCGGACGCATACAGCAAAGATAAGCTCGCGAAGATTCGAGAAAATCTCGGCGCAGACAAAATTGTAATTGGCAGCTATCAAACCGTCGGCAAGAGTGACGTGAAACTTGATTTGAAGCTCGCGGACGCAAACTCCGGCGAGATTCTAGCTTCTGCTTCCGGAACTGGAAAGCAAGCCGATCTCTACGATCTCGTGATGCGCACGGGATCAAGCCTACGCGAAAAGCTTGGTGTTGGCGCGATGTCGGGTGCCGAAGCTTCGATCGCAAAGACTTCGCTGCCGTCGAATCCTCAAGCAGCTCGACTCTATTCCGAAGGACTCGCGAAAATGCGCGCGTTCGATTTCTCAGGTGCACGCGACACCCTGCAGAAAGCCGTGGCCGAAGAGCCGGGCTTCCCCTTCACTCATGCCGCGCTTGCAAACGCGTGGGAATCGCTGGGCAACGAGACAAAAGTCCGCGACGAAGCGAATCAGGCTTTCCGGCTCGCCGGCAGTCTGGGACAAGACGACAAGCTTCTGCTCGAAGCGCGCTATCACGGAACGATTCGCGAATATGACAAGGCCGTGCAAATCTATCTGGGGCTTTTCGGCTCGTCACCGGACAACGTCGAATACGGCCTGAAATTGGCGCGTGCGCAAATCCGAGCCGGCCGGGCGCAGGACGCGCTTTCCACAGTGGACCTGTTGCGAAAAGCCCCGACGGCGGCAGGCGGCGATCCGCGCATCGACGAGATGCAAGCCTACGCGGCGCAATGGACGGGTGACTACAACACGGAACGCAATGCCGCCACGCACGCAGCGGAAAAAGCGCAAGCCGAGGGAGCCAGGCTCGTGCAAGCCGCCGCGCTGCTGGATCAAAGCTGGGCGTTGCGAGCGCAAGGGCATGCGAAGGAAGCGATTACAGCAGCCGAAGAATCGCAGCGAATTTATTCTTCCGCAGGCGACCGCGCTCACGTGGCCGCGGCAATTCACGCACAGGGCGCCGCGCTGGAGCAGGAAGGAGCCTCTGAACCGGCGAGGGCGAAATATCAGGAGGCGCGCTTGCTCGACGATGAGATCGGCAACCGCGAAGCCGCTGCGGACGAATACAGCAGCATTGCGCGAGTGTTTGCCTCCCACGGTTTCCTGGCCGCGGCGCAAAAAATACTGGAGCAAGCCGTGGCGAACTATCGCATCTCCGGCAACGATGAATCTGTCAGCATAGCGTTGTGTAATTTGGGCGATTTGCACTTCCGGCGCGGTGATTTGAAGTCCGCTCAGGACAAATACGACGAGTCGATGGGAATCGTTCGCAACACGGGAGATTCCGCGGCTCAGGGTAGAGACTTGGTTGGAACGAGCCATGTGCTGTTTATGCAGGGCGATCTTCCGGGCGCGATGAAGAATTTGGACGCAGCCGCGCCGCTGGCACAAAAATCAGGCGACAAAGTTCTGGCGGGGATGATTT
>Ga0265338_10006986_pt1 | contig 14183 bp, 12 predicted proteins | sample 42126metaG_FD_193579 | JGI IMG/M metagenome (GOLD analysis project Ga0265338, IMG submission 193579) | Rhizosphere microbial communities from Carex aquatilis grown in University of Washington, Seatle, WA, United States - 4-21-26 metaG | ecosystem: Host-associated > Plants > Roots > Rhizosphere... | reverse complement strand
TGGATCTCGAACTCGCGCGCACAGATCGTCACCTCGACGCCGTCACCGTCTCCGCCGGCCTCCTCGAGCGCGCGCGCGACCGCGGACTCGCTGACGCCGAACAGGCGGAGCACCCGGCGGTCCGGCGGGGACGTACGCGCGAGGAGCTCCCGCACCGGCTCGCTCGCGAGCGCGTTCGGCCAGAGGCGCTGCAGCTCGGGGGGCGGCCCGGGCAGGACGACGACGACGCAGCCGTTCGGAGCACGGAACACGAGGCCCGGCGCGGTTCCTGCGAGGCCGATCGAGACGGCCGGCTCAGGACGCGTCGCCTGCTTCGTCACGCCCGCCGCGAAGTCGCCATAGGGACGGCGCAGTCGTTCGGCGACCGCCCGCGAGACCGCTCCAATTTGCTCCTCGAGCTCCTCGTCGACGACGAGCTCGAGCCCGGCGGCGCGCGCGAGCATCTCAACGGTGCGATCGTCGTGCGTCGGCCCGAGCCCGCCGGAGACGAAGCACGCGTCGGCCTCCAGACCCTCGCGCAGCGCCGCTTCGAGCTCGGTGGGGTTGTCACCGACGATCGTGATCCGCGCGGGCTCGAGGCCGTGACGCAGCGCCTCGGCTGCGAGGAACGGGCCGTTCCGGTCCGTGCGCTCGCCCCGGACGAGCTCGCTGCCGGTGACGACGACCGCTGCCCGAGGGCGCGCGGTCACCCGCCGAGCAGCGTCACGCCCGCAGGACGTGTGATGCGGATGCCCGCCTGCCTGCGGTAGGAGACGTAGAACCGCCTGCCGGAGAACGTCTCCACGCGACCGGGCGTGAGCCTTCCGCTGAAGAGGAGGTGTCCCGTCCTCGAGCCTCGCCGGACGACGACGAAGGTTCCTCGCCCGACGCCGTGGAGGACGAGCACCGGGCGTTGCCGGTGCTGCTGTTCGAGCGCCGGCACGTTGGCGGGCGCGTTGCCGTACTGCCACGCCACGAAGAACAGCGCGGTGGCCGCGGCAATCCCAGCTAGTGCGAGCACCACCGCGCGGCGCTCGATCGCCCGCTCGCGACGCGGCCGGCGCTGCCGGCTTCGCGGCGCAGGCCCAGGCCCGTCGTCCCACTCGGCGTTGTGGAAGCGGGAGGCGTACTCCTCGACGTAGATCTCACCGTCGAGGCCGAGGTAGTCGGCATAGGCGCGGAGAAAACCGCGCGCGTACGTGTCGGCCGGCAGCGCCTCGAAGTCCTCCTCCTCGAGGGCGCGGATGTACTTCGCGCGGATCTTCGTCGCGAGCTCGGCCTCGGGGAGGCCGATTCCTTGCCGCTCACGGGCGGCTCTGAGGCTGTAGCCGATCTCGAACACGAGCTCCCAGTCTAGTGGCGTCGTCTAGTGGCGTTCCTTCCACAGAAGGAACTCGTAGATCCCGACCGCCAGCGCCGACGAGAGCGTGAGGCAGATTCCCGTGACCGCGAAGACCCGTGCGGCCATGAGACGGCGCGAGCCGCCTGCCCGCTCGAGCGTCCGGCTGACGACGGCGCGTGCTCCCCGCTCGAACATGAGAGACGCGGCTGCGGCCACGGCGGCGACCGGGACAGCCCAAGCGGCGTCGAGCAGCACCGCTCCCGCCATCTTCCGCGTCAGCTCGATCGCGAGCGGGATGGCGATCACGGCGGCGAGGCCGCAGAGAACCGCGAGCGTCGCACGATGGTTCGACCGCCCCGATTGCGTGTAGCTGTGAGTCCTGGCGGCCAACTAGCCGCTCATTGTAGGCGGACGGAGGACGGCGAACTGATCCGTGATCTCGAGCTCGGGATTGCGGAAGCGGTAGATCGCCGCGGGGCGGCCTCCCCCACTCCCGTAATGCCGCCGTTCGCCCGTGTCCTCGATGAGCTGCCGGCGCAGGAGGACGCGCTGGAGATTCGTTGCGGTGACGTGATGCCCGAGCGCTGCGGCGTAGATGTCGCGGAGTTCGGCGAGCGTGAAGCTCGGCGGCGCGAGCGCGAAGCCGAGGTTCGTGTACGAGAGCTTCGCGCGGAGGCGCTCGCGCGCCGTGAGGAGGATCGTCTCGTGGTCGTACGCGAGCTCCGGCAATTCGTCGACCGGATGCCAGCGCGTGTCCGCCGGAATGTGCGGGTCGACGCCGGCGGGAACAAGCCCGAGGTATGCCGTCGCGAGCTCCCTCCCCGCGGGGTTCCGGTCGGGCTCGCTCAGTGTCTCGAGCTGCTCGAGGTGTGAGAGATCCCTCACGTCGACCTTCTCGGCGAGATGGCGCCGCACTGACTCCTCGAGGGTCTCGTCAGCGGACAACGATCCGCCCGGCAAAGCCCACGCGCCCGCATACGGCTCTCTCGCACGCTGCCAGAGCAGCGCCTGCAGTCGTGCTCCTCTCACCTGGAGCACGGCTGCGAGGACCGCGTGCGCGGCGGTTTTCGCCTGGGAGTCGGCAACCGTGTACACTCGCCCTAGAGGTTATCGCTCGTGAGGCAAAAACGCCAGAAGATCAACGTCGCAGTCGTCGGAGCCGGAATCGCCGGTCTCTCCGCCGCCCTCGCAGCCGCCGAGGAAGGCGCGTCGGTGACGGTGCTCGCGAAAGCGTCCCACACCGCGTCGAACAGCTACGTCGCCCAGGGTGGAGTCGCTGCCGCGGTCGGCGATGGCGACGACCCGAGTTTCCACGCCGCGGACACGCTCGCGGCCGGTCGTGGCATCTGCCGTCTGAGCGCAGTCGAGCTCCTCGCGAACGAGGCGCCCGGACGGATCGAATGGCTGCGCGAGCTCGGTGCGCGCTTCGACGACGGCCTCTCGCTCGAAGGTGGGCACTCGCGCCCGCGCGTCGTCCATGCGGGTGGAGCGGACACGGGACGGCACATCGCCGACGTCCTCACTCGGCGGGCGAGCGAGCATCCGCGGATCCGCATGGTCGAGGACGAGCGCGTCACGTCGCTCTCGGGGCTGCGCGGCTCGGCCGTCGTAGTCGCGACAGGCGGCTACGCCGCGCTGTGGTCGCGGACGACGAACCCGGCCGGCGCGACCGGCGAGGGACTCCTTCTCGCCCAGGCCGCCGGAGCGGCGCTCGCCGACCTCGAGCTCGTCCAGTTCCATCCCACGGCGCTGCGCGACAGCAACGGCCACGACGGCTATCTCCTCTCCGAAGCGTTGCGCGGCGCAGGGGCGACTCTCCTCGACGGCGACGGAGAGCGGTTCGTCGACGAGCTCGCGCCGCGGGACGTCGTCGCGCGCGCCATCGACGCCCGCGCCGGGGCGCGGCTCGACCTGCGCGAGATCGAACGCGACCGCTACCCGACCTTGATGGCGACCCTCGAGCGCGCGGGATACGCGCCCGCGCACGAGCCGATCCCCGTCTCCCCCGCCGCCCACTACGCGATCGGCGGCATCGTCACCGATCTCGAGGGGAGGACGACCGTGCCCGGGCTCTACGCGGCCGGCGAATGCGCCGCGACAGGCGTGCACGGCGCGAACCGGCTCGCGTCGAACTCGCTGCTCGAGTGCCTCGTCTTCGGCCGCCGCGCCGGGTTGGCCGCCGTCGACGGACCGCGCTTTGACAACGCTTGTAACAGTCTGTTACTTGGAGACGAACCGACGGGCGAAGCCCTGTGGCGCGACGCGGGCCTGATCCGCAACGCGGCCGGACTTCGGAGGCTGCTCGACGCGTCGCATCCGCTCGCGCGTCTCGTCGCGGCGTCTGCGCTTGCGCGCGAGGAGAGCCGCGGCGTCCACTTCCGCGACGACTTCCCGGTCGAGAGCGACGCGCTCGCGGGGCACTTCGTCGTTCGGCCCGGTAGCGAGCCGGAGGTCGAGACATGGATCTAGCGCAGGAAGACATCGACCGCGTCGTCGAAGCGGCGCTCACGGAGGACGTCGGTAGCGGGGATGCGACGACGCTCGCGCTCGTCCCCGCGGACGCGCGCTGTCGCGCCGAGCTACTCCTCGAGGAGCTCGGCGTCGTCTGCGGCGTTCCGATCGCCGCGGCCGTCTTCCGCGCACTCGACCCGTCGGTGACGGTCGAGGCGAAGCTCGAGGAGGGAACCGCCGTCTCGGACGTTCCAGCCCTCATCGCCGTCGTCGAAGGCCCGGCCCAGGCGATCCTCACCGGCGAGCGCGCCGCGCTCAACTTCGTGGGCCGCCTGTGCGGGATCGCCGCGCTCACCCGCCGCTTCGCCGAGCTGACCGACGGAACGCCCGCCCGCATCCTCGACACACGGAAGACGACGCCGGGCCTGCGGGCGCTCGAGAAGTACGCGGTGCGCTGCGGCGGCGGAACGAACCACCGCGCCGGCCTATACGACGGCATCCTCATCAAGGAGAACCACATCCGCGTCGCCGGTGGCATCACGCAGGCGCTCGCGTCGCTCGACGTACACGGTCTCGGGCTGCCCGTCGAGATCGAGGCAGAGACGCTTGATCAGGTGCGCGAGGCGGTCGCCGCGGGAGCCCCCCGGATTCTCCTCGACAACATGAGCCCGGAGGAGGTGCGCGAAGCGGTGAACGAGGTTGCCGGCCGCGCCGAGCTCGAAGCCTCCGGCGGCGTGTCGCTCGCGACCGTGCGCGCCTACGCCGAGACCGGCGTCGACTTCATCTCCGTCGGCGCCCTCACCCACTCCGCCCGCTCGCTCCACGTCTCACTGGAGGTCACGTGACCGTCGCCGCATTCACGGAATTGCACGAGGAAGTCCGCGCGCTCGCCCGCGAGAAGGACGCGGTCATCCTTGCCCACAACTACCAGCGCCCCGAGGTGCAGGACGTTGCGGACTACGTCGGCGACTCGCTCGGCCTCTCGCGGCAAGCAGCTGCCACAGCCGCCTCGACGGTCGTCTTCGCCGGCGTCCACTTCATGGCGGAGACGGCGGCGATCCTCAGCCCCGAGAAGACGATCCTCCTCCCCGACCTCGGCGCCGGCTGCTCGCTCGCCGCGTCGATCGACGCCGACCAGCTACGCCAGTGGAAGGCGGAGCATCCGGGCGCGGTCGTCGTCTCGTACGTCAACACGACCGCGGAAGTGAAGGCGGAGAGCGACTACTGCTGCACGTCGGGCAACGCGAAGTCGGTGATCGACGCCATCCCGGAGGACACGGAGATCCTCTTCCTCCCGGACATGTACCTCGGCCTCTGGCTCGAGAAGGTCACCGGCCGGAAGCTCGAGATCTGGATGGGCGAATGCCACGTGCACGCCGGGATCCGCCCTGCCGACATCGACCGCTGGACTGCCGAGGCGCCCGACGCCGAGCTGCTCGTCCATCCCGAGTGCGGCTGCGCGAGCCAGGCGATGGCGTTCGCGAACGACCGAACGCACATCCTGTCGACAGAGAAGATGATCGACTACGCGAAGCGCTCGCCGAAGCAGCGGTTCATCGTGGCGACCGAGACGGGGATCATCCACCGGCTCCAGAAGGAGGCGCCCGGCAAGACGTTCGAGCCGGTGCGCGACGACGCCGAATGCCGCTACATGAAGGTGACGACGCTCGAGAAGGTGCGCGACTCGCTCCGTGATAACAAGCACGTCGTGAGCGTCGATCCGGGGCTCGCCGCTAAGGCGCGCGGCGCGATCGACCGCATGGTCGCGCTGGGCTAGCCCGCTGGCGTAGCTACTGCCTGACGTACGGCTTGCCGTCGGCAGCCGGAGCGACCGTGCGGCCGATCACACCGCCGATCGCGATGAGCGTCAGGAGGTAAGGCAGGATCTGAAACAGCGTGCCCGCCGAGGTCGAATAGACCTGCAGCTTCAGCGCCAGCGCGCTCGAGAAGCCGAAGAGGAGTGCAGCTCCGAGGGCGCCGGCCGGCCGCCAGTTACCGAAGATCATCGCCGCGAGCGCGATGAAGCCGCGGCCGTTCGTCATGTTGAACAGGAACGACCCGTGCCCCTGCGGGCCGTCGGAGAGGTAGAAGCCGCCGATGGCCGCGAGCATCCCCGACAGGACGACGCAGCCGTAGCGGATTGCGAAGACGTTGATTCCGACCGTGTCAGCCGCGCGGGGATGCTCGCCGCACGCGCGAATCCGCAGGCCGATCGGCGTCTTGAAGACGACGACGTACGCGACGACCACGAGCGCGAAGCTCGCCCAGGTCAGGATGTTGAGATCACCGACCGCCTGCGCGAAGAAGCCGTCGCCCGAGAGGATGTGGACGTTCGGGAGGAGCGGGACACCGAACGGGATGTTGTTGTTGTGGTAGAGCTGAACGAAGAAGTAGCCGGTTATCCCGACGGCGAGGAAGTTGACTCCGGTGCCGCCGACGATCTGGTCGGCTCGCAGATGGATGGCGAAGAAGCCGTAGACGAGCGCCAGCACCCCGCCGACAGCCATTGCGACGACGAGGCCGACCGCCCAGCCGCCGCCCTTGTCGGCTCCGTAGACCCCCCAGAAGGCGCCCATCAGCATCATCCCCTCGAGGCCGATGTTCACCACCCCGCTCCGCTCGGAGAACATGCCGCCGATCGCCGCGAACGTGAGCGGCGTCGTGAAGCTGAGCGTCTGCGCCACGAGCGTCGCGTCGAACGTGTAGCCGAGGTTCGTGGAGCTCGACCGTGTCGCGAGGATGCCAAGACCGATGCCGAGGATGCCGGCCACCACCGCGCCCCAGCCCAACCTCCTGCGGCCGCGCGTGACCGTAAAGATCCCGAGCATGGCTGCGACGATCCCGACGAGGATCGGCCAGGTGACCGTCCTCGCCTCGATCGGCGGGATCGTGAGAAAGGCCGCGAACGCCCCCAGGAAGATGCCGACGGCACCTGTGAGCCCAGGGTCGCGCAGGCGCGCGCTCACGGGATTGTCGAGCCTCGTCGCCCACGTGCTCATGACGCGGCGACCTCCGGGGCGGGCGTCTTCACGGGTCGGCGCGGAGGCCTGAGCTTCTTGCGGGAGTTCCACACGTAGAGGATCAAAACGTCAGCGCCGATGAAGAGGACGATCAGGCCTTCGATCATGTAGGGGAGGTTGCTTGCCAGCGTCGGGTCGATCACGCTCGAGCCGCCGAGGCCGTGGAAGCTCCCGTACGAGAGTGCGCCGAACACGAGCGCGCCGAGGAGGGTGCCGATCGCCGTGTTACGGCCGAGCAGGGCGACGGCGATGCCGATGAACCCGACCTGGATGTATGGGATGTCGAGCTGGCCGACCTGGTAGCTCTGTGCTCCTCCGAGCATGTCGAGCGTCCCGGCGAGGCCTGCGAAGGCGCCGGAGATGGCCATTCCGCGGATGTAGTTCTTCTTCACGTTGATGCCGCCGTATGCCGCAGCGTCCGGGTTGAAGCCCACCGCGCGCACCTCGTAGCCGAGTGTCGTCCGGTTGAGCAGCGCCCAGAAGACGACGACGGCCGCGAGCGCAACGAAGAGGCCGACATGAACCCCCTGAAAGCCCTGCTGGCCCCAGAAGTCCGGGAGCTGGGCGCCGGCCGACACCGGGTTCGACTCCGGAACGGTCGGGTTGTTCGAGACCTGGAGCGGCCCGCCGGTCCCGACGAGCCATGACGCGGTCCAGTACGCGATCCAGTTGAGCATGATCGTCGAGATCACCTCGTGGGCGCCGACGGTGGCCTTGAGGATGCCGGCGATCCCGGCGTACGCCGCCGCGGCCAGCGTCCCCGCTGAGATGCAGAGCAGGATGTGAAGGAACGGGTTCAGCCCGGCCAAGTCGACGCCAAGCCAGTTGGCGACGATCAGGCCCACGATGTACTGGCCGTTGGCGCCGATGTTGAACATCCCGCAGCGGAACGCAAAGGCGACGGCGAGGCCGGTCAAGATGAGCGGCGAAGTCTGCAGGAGCGTCTGCGAGATGTTGTACGCCGAGATGTTCCCCAGGTCCGTGGTCGGGTGGGCGAGCCAGTTCAGTCCTGTGCCGTAGAAGATCTCCTTGAAGACGACGAGCGCCGTGTGGACGCTGCCCTCTGTCGCCGCTACGACGATCCCGCTCATCAACAAGGCGAAGAGCACCGTGACCAACGGCACGGCGACTCCGCCGGCACGCTGCAAGCGCGTCACGCGCGCCGCGAACGTAACGGCTTCGGCCAACTGCCTGGGCGGTGGAGTAGGCCCGGAGCTGCTCACGCCGCGGCCCTGCTGCCGCCGAGCATCTCGAGACCGATCTGCTCCTCGGAGACATCGCCGGTGTGCTCGCCGACGATCTGCCCCTCGTAGAGGACAAGGATTCGATCCGAGAGCGAGAGAATCTCCTCGAGCTCGAGCGAGACGAGCAGGATCGCCCTGCCCTTGTCGCGCTCGGCGACGAGGCGGCGATGAAGGTACTCGATCGCCCCGACGTCGAGCCCGCGGGTCGGCTGCGCGGCGATGAGGACCTTCGGGTCGCGGTCGATCTCCCGTGCCGCGACGAGCTTCTGCTGATTACCGCCGGAAAGCGCGCCCGCCCGCGTCTGCGGACCGCCGCCGCGGACGTCGAAGTCGTCGATCAGCCGCTTCGCGCGCCCGACCATGCGGGACGGGAAGATCCAACCGCGCCTTGCATCCGGGGGCTTCGCGTAGTCGTGGAGAGCGATGTTCTCGGCGATCGTGAACTCGAGCACGAGCCCGCGCCGCTGCCGGTCCTCGGGGATGTGCCCGATGCCGGCGTCGAGCGCCTCGCGGGCGGTCGAGTGCTCGAGGCGGTGTCCGGCGATATCGACGCCGCCGCTCTCGATCTTCTGCAGGCCGGTCAGCGCGTCGATGAGCTCCGTCTGGCCGTTCCCGTCGACGCCCGCGATCCCGACGATCTCCCCGCCGCGAACGTCGAGCGAGACGCCACGGACCTTCGCGATGCCCCGGTCGTCGCGGACGTGCAGGTCGCGCACCGAGAGGAGAACTTCGCCCGGCTCGCGTGGCTTCTTCTCGACGTGGAGCAGCACCTCCCGCCCTACCATGGCCTGAGCGAGCGATGCCTCGGTCGCGCCCTCGCGTGGAAATGTCTCGATCGTCTTACCCCGCCGGAGGACCGTGATCCGGTCGGCGATGTCGAGCACCTCGTTGAGCTTGTGGCTGATGAAGATGATCGACATCCCGTCAGCCTGAAGGCCGCGAACGATCCCGAAGAGCTCCTGGGCCTCCTGGGGAGTCAGGACGGCCGTGGGCTCGTCGAGGATGAGCAGGTTGGCCCCGCGGTAGAGCGCCTTGAGGATCTCGACGCGCTGCTGCTGGCCGACGGTGATGTCGCTCACCAGCGAGCCCGGATCGACTGCAAGCCCAAACCGGCCCGACAGCTCTCGGACACGTTCCTCGGCTCCTCTCTCGTCCAGTAGCGGTCCCGTGCGCGGCTCGATGCCGAGGACGATGTTCTCGGCGACGGTCATCACCGGAATGAGCATGAAGTGCTGGTGCACCATCCCGATCCCGGCCCGAATCGCCTCACGCGCAGACGAGAACGAGACCGGCCTGCCGTTGATGCGGATCTCCCCTCCATCCGGGCGGTAGAGCCCGTAGAGGATGTTCATCAGCGTCGACTTGCCGGCGCCGTTCTCGCCGAGCAGCGCGTGGACTTCGCCGCGACGGACGTCGAACGAGATCCCGTCGTTGGCCAAGACGCCTGGGAACTCCTTGCGGATGTCCCGCATCTCGAGAACAAGCTGTTCGGCCGCGTGATTGCTCATGGCTGGGGAAAAGAAGAGGGCGGGCGTTCCGCCCGCCCTCTTCGGACTCCGTAGTTCTTAGGTCAGCACTTGTTGTTCTTGCACGCCGCCGGAGGCTTCAGCGTCCCGGCGATGATCTGGCTCTTGTACTTGTTCATCAGCGTCTTCCACGACGACAGCACCTTGGGGCTCATCTTCCCGACGCCGACGCCCTTGTTCTTGAGGTTGAAGACCAGGTTCTTGCCACCCTTGAACTTGCCGCCGACCGCGCCCTGGATCGTGTCGTAGACGCCCACACCCGTCTGCTTCAGCGCGCTCGTGAGGATGTGTCCCGGGGCAACGTTGTACTCGTCGGCATCCACGCCGACGCCCCACTTGCCGCGCGTCGCGGCCTCAGTGAGAGCGCCGTCTCCGCAGGAGCCGGCGACCTGGAAGATCACCTGGGCCCCCTGGTTGATCTCGTTGTCCGCCACCGGGGAGCACTTGCTCGGATCATCGAAGCTGAGCGCGTACTGGACGAGGATCTTCGTCCCCGGCACGGCCTTTGTCGCGCAGTACTTGTAACCGGCGATGTACGCGTCGACAGGCGGGATCTCATAGCCACCGACAACGCCGATGGTCTTCGTGCCCTTGCTCTTGGCCATCTCTGCGGCGAGAACTCCGACGAGGCAGCCGCCCTCCTGCGTCGCGTAGGTGATGCCCTCCACGTTCGACTGGACCTTGTTGTTGAACTTGAGGGCAGGGTCGTTGACGGGATCGTCGGTGATCGCAAACTTGGTATGCGGGTACGCGTGTGCGTACTTACCCACGGTCCCGGCGAGCAGAAAGCCGGCGGCGATGATCAGCTTCGCGTGGTCACTCTTGATCGCCGTGTTGTAGTTCGACTGATAATCGCTCTCCTGGTGCGAGACGATCGGAAAGGCCGCAATACCGAGCTTTGACTTCGCCTGGTTGAGGCCTGCGAGCTGGGCCTTGTTGAATCCGTTGTCATTGAAGCCGGCCACGTCGCTCACAAGCGCGACGGCGTACTTTGCTTTCGCGGCCGCAGGCGCTTTTGCAACGCCGATCGACCCCGCGAGCGCGACAGCGGTGACGACCGCAAGCGCCCCCGCCACGACCATCCAGCGTGAAATCTTCACGTGCCCCTCCTCCTCGTTCTTAGTAAGACCCGGTCGCCGCCGATCCTAGCCCGAACGCGGCCCGGGTGAAAGAGGAGCGGCTACCTACTCGGCGGCCGCGTACGTGTGGTACTGGCCCTCGTCGACGAGCACGCGCCGCGGCTTCGAGCCTTCGTAGCCGGAGATGATCCCGCGCCGCTCGAGCATGTCGATGAGGCGGCCCGCGCGCGTGTAGCCGACGCGCAGGCGGCGCTGTAAGAGGGAGACGGAAGCGGTCTGCGTCTGGACGACGATCTCGATCGCCTTGTCGAGCAGCGGGTCGTCGTCCGGGTCGAACTCGCCGTGATCGGCGGCGCCGTCGGGGTCGGCGAACACCTCCGGCAGCTCGAGATAGCTCTCGTCGAGCTCCTGCTCGCGCTGCCGCGTCTGCTCGACGACGAGCGCAACCTCCTCCTCCGAGACGTATGCGCCCTGAACGCGCTGCAGGCGCGACGTGCCGAGCGGCTTGAACAGCATGTCGCCCTGGCCGAGCAGCGACTCGGCGCCGCCGGTGTCGAGGATGACGCGCGAGTCGGTCTGCGACGAGACAGCGAACGCGATGCGCGACGGGACGTTCGCCTTGATCATCCCCGTGATCACGTCGACCGACGGTCGCTGCGTCGCGAGGACGAGGTGGATGCCGACGGCGCGCGACTTCTGGGCGAGGCGGATGACGGCGTCCTCGACCGCCTGCGGCGCGACCATCATCAGGTCGGCGAGCTCGTCGATGACGACGAGGATGTACGGCAGCGTCGGCTCGTTTCGCTGGCGGAAAGCGCGGTTCGCCTCGTTGATGTTGCGGGCGCGCACCGACGAGAGGCGCTCGTAGCGGCGCTCCATCTCGGTTAGACAGTTGGCGAGGACGGCGCTCGCCTCCTTCGGGCTCGAGACGACGGGCGTGAGCAGGTGCGGCACCGTCTCGAAGTGGCTGAGCTCGATCTTCTTCGGGTCGATGAGGATCATCCGCACCTCGTCCGGTGTCGCGCGCAGGAGGACCGACGTGAGGATCGCGTTGAGGCAGCCGGACTTGCCCGAGCCCGTCGTGCCGGCGATGAGGAGGTGCGGCATCCGGGCGAGATCCGTCCACACGGCTGCGCCGGAGATGTCCTTCCCGAGCCAGACCGACACAGGGCTCGCGGTCGCGGGAAGCGGTTCGAAGATGTCGCCGAGCGTGACGAGGTTCGGCGAGAGGTTCGGCAGCTCGACGCCGACCGCCTGCTTGCCGGGAATCGGCGCCAGGATGCGGATCTCGGTTGTCGCGAGCGCGTACGACAGGTCGTCCTTGAGCGCGGCGACCTTCGCGACCTTCGTCCCGGGCGCGAGCTGCAACTCGTAGCGCGTGACCCGCGGGCCCGAGATCTGGCCTATTACGGTCGCCTCGATCCCGAAGTGCGCGAGCGTCTGGACGAGAAGCTCGGCGACGCGCGCGGACGCTTCCCCCGACTCGTCGCCGCCGGGCGGCGAGGTGCGAAGGACGCCCGCGTCTGGAAGCGTGTAGACCGCGTTCTCGGAGGTCACCTCGTCGAACAGGGTCGGCTCCTCGACGACGAGCCTGGCGGGCTCGGTCTGGTGGAACGGCGGGGGAGCGAGCGTCGGCGGCCGCGTGTCGTGGAGGACGTCCGGGAACGAAGCGACGCCGTCCACGAGCGGCGCGTGTACGACGGCCGGCTGCAACAGCGTCGTGCTCTCTTCGCGGAACCTCGTGTCGGCGCGCGAGGTTCGCGCCCTCGTCGCTGCCTTGTGGAGGCGCCGCCCGGAGTGCCGGAGGATCGCGCCGAGCGACGCTCCCGAGACGAGGAGCGAGCCGGCGAGGATGAGGACAGAGCCGAGGAGGAGCGAGCCGGTGGCGCCGACGGCGACGCCCACGGCGCCGCCGAGGAGCTGGCCGGCGTAGCCGCCCTGGTCCTTCCCAAGCGAGATCATCAGGCCCGCTGCGAGCACGAGGAGCCCGGCGCGGAACTGCCGCACGTCGACGAGCGCGCTGCGCGTGACCATCAGCCCGCCGAGCACCACGAGCGCAACAGGCAACGCGTACGTCGCCACGCCGATCAAGCGGTGGAGGCCGTCGCCGAGCCAGCCTCCGACGTACCCGCCGTTCCACCCGAAGTAGAGGACGGCGCCGAGGAACAGCCCGAGCGCGACCAGCCCGAGGCCCCAGAGCTCCGGATGCTCGTTGCGGGGACGCGAACGCTTCGTCTGCGTCTTCTTGACGCGACTCGGCATCCGCGGACGCAGCTTCCTTTTCCGCTTCCGCGGCATAGCAGCGGCGTTCGCCGCTGCGCGAGCGAGTCCTGCGGACTCGCTCGCGGGTTCACGAACTGCGGCGCGGGAGAGCGCGGTCTCCCGCGGCTCCGTGCCGGAGGACTTGCTTGGACCTCGCTGTGCGGAGCGGTTCGTTCGTGGCGCGGCCGGTCGTGCGCCTGCGGCGCAGGAGCGGCAGCGCGCCTCCCTCGGGCCTCCACGTAAGCCCGGCTTCGCCGAGTCTTACGCTCCGGCCTCTACACGCCCGGAATCGACCGAGGCGACGAGCATCCCGTAGTACGTCGGCGCCGCGTACGCGAGGACGTCCGCGCGCGCCTCTTCGCCCACCGCTCCCTGCAGCACGATCAGTTGCCACAGCGAGTCGGCCGTGCCGTTCTCGACGAACTCCGTGAGCGGATGAAAGTCCATGCGGTCGGAGGCGAGGATCTCCTGCAGCAGTGCGTCGTAGCGCGCCGCGTCCGGGTGGTAGCCGTAGATCCCGTCCTCCGTGTGCGCGTGACCGTGATCGGCGCTCGCGATGAGCGCGACCCGTCCAGGCAGCGCGGCGATCGCCTCGCCGAGCCGGAGATGCTCTGCGAGCGGCCGGTCGCGGGACGGCGAGACGACGACGACCCTCGGCGCGCGCACGAAGCCGAGCGGGATCTCGGCTCCCCAGTCGATCGGGAACTCCGCGAGCTCGGCGTAGTTGCTGCCGTAGGAGACGGAGAGGATCGGCAGGTCGGCCGCGAGGAGTGCCTCCGCGGTCGCCGTGTCAGTTTCGTACTCCCCGACCTTGCCGCTCGTTACGACCGCGAAGTGGCCCTGGACGTGCACGGAGTGCGGCGTGACGACGACCGTGACATCGGGCTGCGCGGCGGCAGCACGCCGGCCGAGCTCCTCCATCGCCGGCCGCAGCGTTGGATCGAGGTCGACGTCGCCGTGCGGCGCGATGCAGGCAAAGACGAGGCTCATGCGAGGGACGCTATCCGTGAGACGAGGAGCTCGAGGAAGCGCTCCGCGTCGACGTCGATGCCGACGTCGGCGTTCTTCGGCGCGCCGCGCACGAGCCAGCGGTCGACGACGGTGCGGCCGTCGCAGAACTCCGACTGCGTCTCGATCTCGACGTTGCAGTTCAGCGTCTCGACGAGCGTCGGGTCGATGACGTGGGCGACCGCCATCGCGTCGTGGATCGGGGCGCCGTCGAAGCGGTACCGCTGCCGGTGGAACTCGAGGAAGAAGTCGGCGAGCTCGGCGACGAAGCG
>Ga0265338_10006985_pt1 | contig 14184 bp, 4 predicted proteins | sample 42126metaG_FD_193579 | JGI IMG/M metagenome (GOLD analysis project Ga0265338, IMG submission 193579) | Rhizosphere microbial communities from Carex aquatilis grown in University of Washington, Seatle, WA, United States - 4-21-26 metaG | ecosystem: Host-associated > Plants > Roots > Rhizosphere >... | reverse complement strand
CGGATGCCTGGGCGCGCGTAGGTTTCGTCGGCCTTCAGCGCGGCGCTGCGCGAGGCGAGCGTGCAGCCGGTGACGGTGATGTGCTCGCACGCGCCGTAGCTGGCGAAGTTCGGCGTGTTCTTCAGCACAATGGCGTCGTCGGCGGTGTCTATATGACAGTTGGCGACGCGGACGTTTTGGCAATGGTCGATGTCGATGCCGTCGTTGTTGGGAATGTTCCAATCGTTGAGGATGCTGATCCCTTCGATCACAAGGTCGTCGCAGCCGATTGGATGGGTCGTCCAGCTCGAGGCGCCGCGGATGGTGATGTCGCGGATGCGCGCGTGATTGCAGCCAATGAAAATGATCATCATCGGGCGTCCCGGCGCGAGCGTCTTATTGGTCGCGTCGCGGCCAAAAGGCCACCAGACGCCGCAAAAGGCCTGCGGCCACCAGCCGGGTTTATTGACGTCGCCACCGGCGAGTTCGTCGGCGAGCTTCTGCCAGACGGCTTTGTCATTGCCGTCGAGCGCGCCGTCGCCGGAGATGGTCACGTTGGTGGCGTCCCTGGCGAACACCAGCGCGCCAGCTTCACCGTAATCCTGCCAGCGCGGGCTCGCCTTCAGGACGGCGCCGCGGGCGAGGTGAAAATCCACTTCGCTGCGCAAGGTGATGGCGCCGGTGAGGAACGTCTTGCCGCCCGGCAGGAGAACCTGGCCGCCGCCGTTGGCCGCGCAAGCGTCGACCGCCTTTTGAACGAACGGGGTGTCGTCGGTTGCCGCGTCGCCTTTGGCGCCGTAGTCAATAACATTAAAGACTCCCGCGTCCGAAGCGGCGGCGAAGCAGGGCGAGGTCGCGAGCGCAAAACAGAACGAAGCGAGTAAAAGTCTCATGGCGGTTGAAGATGATTGAGCTTTGAGCGTCACGCAGCATGAGTCAAGCCTCCGCCGTAAAGCTGGCCGCGCGGCGTTCCGGGCCAAACATGATGACGAGCGCGCCGATGCAAAACGCCGCAAACGCGGTCATCGCCATGGCCCTGGAGTAGGAGCCGCCTTTGGAAAGTTGCGCTTCGACGTGCGCGGCGTTCCCGGCGATCAACACCCCGCATTGATACGCGAAGCCGGGCAGGAAGCCGCGCACGGCGTTGGGCGACACTTCGGTGATATGCGCCGGGATGACGCCCCACGCGCCCTGCACCATGAACTGCATCAGGAACGCGCCTGTCACCAATAACGCCGAGGTCGAGCCCGCCGACCACAGCGGGATCATGCCGATGGCGAGGAGAAGCGCCAGCGTCATGCTGCGGCGCCGACCAACGCGGTCGGAAAAAAGTCCGAAACAAACGCCGCCGCAGATCGCGCCGAGATTGTAAATGATCGCCGTGCCGCCGATCTGCGCCTTGGTGAAATGGCGCTCCTGCTCGAGGAAACTCGGATACAAATCCTGCGTGCCGTGCGACGCGAGATTCATCAGGGTCATCAGGACAGTCAAATAAATAAAGAGCTTCCAATGCCGGAGCGCCGCCGCGCCGAGGCTCGACCACGATTCGGCGCGGTTGGCCCGCCAGGCGTCCGATTCCTTGACTTTGTAGCGGACAAACACCGCCAGCAGCGCCGGCAGTCCGCCAATATAAAACAGCGCGCGCCAGCTCCAGTCTTCCGGCAAATATCGAAAGCAGCACGCGGCCAGCAGATAGCCGCATGGGTAGCCTTGCTGCAGCAGGCCGGAGAAAATGCCGCGCCAACGAGGCGGGACTTTTTCCATCGATAGCGCGGCGCCGATTCCCCATTCCCCGCCCATGCCGATGCCGAACAGCGCGCGGCAGATCATGAATGTGGTGAAATTCGGCGCCAGGCCGGAGAAAACCTCCATCACGGAAAAGAAAACCAGGTTCGCCATCATCGGGCGGCGCCGTCCGTAACGGTCCGCCAGCAAACCGAAAATCAGCGCGCCCAGCGGGCGGAACGCGAGCGTCACGGTGATCGCCAGGGTCATTTGGTCCTGCAGCGAGACATGGAAATCCGCCGCGGCCCTGGACAGCACGAAGATGAGGACGAAAAAATCAAACGCGTCCAGCGTCCATCCCAGGAAGCTGGCGGTCACGGCGTAGACGGCGTCGTTGTGCGGTTTCAATTTGTCTTAATTCAAAACGGGCGTGCAGGACGGCCGAAATTTCTACACCAAGGCAGCCAAGGAAACGAAGGATTTCGTCTCGCGCCCCAATTGGGTCTTGACTGCGATTTGCCCAGACGGCACTCAGCTACGAGATTGAAATCCACTATGGGAAGCATCCGCATCAACCTTGCCGGCCTTGCGTCTTTTCTTCTGAGCGTGGCCGCGGCGACAGCGCAAGAAAATGTCCAGACAAACGAAAATGGAATTGTGGCGACCATCGGCCCGGCGCGCGTTGAAATCGCTCCGGCGGCGGCGGGGACTTTTCGGTTGAGCGTTGGCTACGACGGCGCCGCGCCGGCGCAAAGCTCCTTTCTCGCGCCCGTGGACCGCTCCAGCCGCGTTGGGTGGCACGCTGCGCGTGACGGAGCGTTTGTCGGCGTTCGGACCGAAGCGGGGCGGCTTCTGGTGAACCCGCACACGGGCGAATGGACGCTGGAGAACGCGAAAGGGGAGCCGGTGATCCCGAAGGGAAACATAGGGACTTTGGAGACGGTGACCAACGCGCCGGGCTCGCGCGTGACCATCGCGCTCGGCGCCGCGGCGAAGAAATTCACAGGCGTGTATGGCTGCGGCAACGAACATGCCACCCTCGCGCAAACTGAAAGCCGGACGCACGTCGACAACGGGATCGCCTCCGTGCCGTATTATTGGTCGCCCGGCGGTTACTGTGTTTTGGCGATTGGCGCCGACGACAACAGGCCGGCGACGTGGCGCGCCGCGGCCAACACTGGCGCAATCACCTGGAGCGTCCCCGGAAAATCCGGCGACCTTTATCTTGCGCCCGCGGAGACGTTGCGCGAGGCGACGATGCATTACGCGGACTGGGCGGGGCATCCGCCCGTGCCGCCGCGCTGGGCTTTCGGCTACCTGCAAAGCCGATGGGGCTGGAAGAACCGCGCCTACATCGAGGACACGCTGAAGCAATTCATCGACAAGAAAATTCCTGTTGACGCATTTATTTACGACTTCGAGTGGTACACCACGATGCCGGATTACGAGGTGCCTGCGCCGGGCCTGGCGAATTTCAGCGATTTCAATTGGAACACGAACCTGTTTCCCGAACCGGCGCAGCAGATCGCCGATTACAAAAGCAACGGCGTGCATTGCGTGGTGATCCGCAAACCGCGCCTTGGCAACGCGACCAACCTGGCGTTCATTCGCGCCCAGGGCTGGGACCTCGCAGGCATCGACCCGAAGCGCGCCGACAAATTTGATTCGCGTGATGTCAATTATCGGAATCCCGACTTCCGCCGCTGGTACGTCGAGCGCACAACAAATCTCCTGGCCCAAGGCATCGACGGCTGGTGGAACGACGAGGGCGAAGCGAGCTACACCACCTATTACTATTGGAACCTCGCCGAGCAGGAAGTCCTGGATCAGACGGCGCCGGATCGCCGCCTTTGGACGATTAATCGCGCCTTCTCGCCGGGCGTGCAACGCCTCGGGGCCGGCGCGTGGACGGGCGACATCCGCACAAGCTGGAAGACGCTGCTCAACACGCCCACGAGCCTCCTGAACTGGGGCCTCGCCGGCATGGCCTACAGCGGCTGCGACATCGGCGGTTACGACGGCCCGGAGCCGGACGGGGAAATGCTCTCGCGCTGGATGGAGGCGGGCGTGTTCTTCCCGATCATGCGGTCGCATTCGGCGCATGAGCGCATACCGCGTTTTCCGTGGCTTCGCGGACCCGAAGCCGAGTCGGCGATCCGGAAGGCCATCGAGCTGCGTTACCGTTTGTTTCCCTATTATTACAGCCTCGCGCACGAGGCCCAAGCAACCGGGCTGCCAATCATGCGCCCGTTGATCATGGAATTTCCGCGCGACCGGGAAGCCGCAAATATTTCAGATCAGTGGCTCATGGGCGAATCGCTGATGGCCGCGCCGGTTCTCCAGGCTGGCGGGGAGCGGTCGGTTTATTTTCCGGCGGGATCGTGGCGTCAATTTGACACGAACACCGTCATGCCCGGGACGCGCACCGGCCGCGTGCGGGCCGCGCTGGACGAAATTCCTCTTTATGTCAGAGGCGGCTCGATCCTCCCGCTGGCGCCGCCCATCCAGCACCTGAGCGACCTGCCGGGCGGCAGCCTGGAATTGCAGGTTTACCCCGGAAAAGACGCAGCATTCACGATGGTTGAGGACGACGGCGCGACCACCGCCTACCTCACCGGCGGAACGCGCCGCACGACATTTCGCTGGGACGATGGCGCGCATCGTTTGACTTGGAGGATCGACGGTCCGTACGCCGGCAAAGACATCTTCACAATGATGCGCGTGGTTGTGCTTGACAAGTCAGGCGGGAACGCAGTCGAAACGCCGCTCACCGCGGAAGGCTCCGTAGTAGTCAAATAGATCACGGCCCCGAAGGCGGCGGCACGCTCAGGATCATCGGGCCTGTGTAATGCAGGCGGAAGAACTTGGCGGTCTCCAAATCGGCGCTCGGCTCCCAGAATTCAATATATGGTCCATTGCCGTAATACGGCCCGGTGATCGGCAGCCACGGCGGCGACGCCAGATCCGTCTGCGATTCCAGGCTGAACCCGGGCGCGTTGGCGTTCCAATAGACGACTATATTTGACACGCCTTGGCGTATGAACAGCTCCGGCGGCGGGCCGGCGTAGCCCAAAGTGGACGGCGCGGTCACAATCGAGCCGGCGAAGTCTATGGTGTCCCCGTTGGCGGTGGTCGGCAGGGCGTAGGGCGCGCCGTCGCAGGCGAGCGAATCGGCGCGCACGGGAAGGATCCACAGATTATTCGTGTTATTGACTTCACCGGCGAACACAACCGCCGGGCCGTCCTCGAGCCAGAGAGCGCCATACGGGGCCGACGCCGTGCCCGTGATTTGCGCGAGGCTCGCGCCGTCCGCGGACACCAGCCACAGGTTGTTCCCGCTGTCGCGGAACGACAGGCTTTGGCCGTCCGGCGACCACGCGGGCCATGCGGCGCCGAAGACGGTCGAAACGACTCGCTGGGCGCCGGCGAAAATTCCCTGCGCGGAGCCGTCAGGATCGAGGCTGTCGTAAGCGATTGCGCCATCGATGGGGTTGCGGGTTGGATTTTCGGCGAAGCAGGAGGTGTTGAACAGCGCGGTGAAGTTGCCGTTGGTGTCGAAATCGCCGACGGCGCAGGCAGAGGTTGTCAACAATGAACCATCGTCCATTTCCCATTCGTAACCGGCGCTCGCACCCGTGCCGATCATCCGTTCCGCGCCGGATTGAAGGTCGCGCGTCCACAGCTCATTGGTGTTGCGCAGAAATGCCAGCCAGCGTCCATCCGCCGAGGCGCGCGGTTTGAAACCGGTGGTGATGTAGCCGTCGCCGCTGCCGTCGAGGTTGATCGACCAAATCTGGCCGGAACTACGGCCGTAAAAGAGCGTGCCGTCCTGCGAAATGGCGACCTCGTTGGTGATCGGCGCGGGCGGCGGATTGGTCGCGGCGGAATTGGTCACGATGGGCGGAGCCGGCGGCGGGCTAAACGGCGTCCCGAGCGCGTAGGCGGCGGCTTGCAGCGAGGCGCGAACGCCCGTGTTCGTGCCGTAGTATTGAATTGTGGCGTCATTGGTGATGGCGAACGGCCCGGCATATTCCTGCCACGCATTGGTGTTGACACGATACAGCGTGGTCGATCCCGGCGGCGTCGATGAGAATTGAATCGTCAGCGGGTTTCCGTAGGAACCGGGCGGCGGCGAGATGGAAACCAGGACGGGATCAGGCGGTCGCGGCGCGGTGTAGGCGAAAACGGAGATGGCGGAGTTGTATTGGTTGCCGAGGCCGAACGCCGCGGAGGCGGGAGGCGCGCCGAGATTGGTCGAAGCGGCGCCGCCCAGGCCGGCCGCCGCGCCGGAGTCCGTTTCGGTGACAAGTTGCACCGCGCCGGGCAGTCCGCTCACGCCGTCCACCCAGTCCGGGGCGTTGAGCGACGCAACGAAGCCCGGCGCGCGATTGACAAAAGGCTCGAGCTGAAAAAGCCAGACGTTCGCCCGCGACCCGCGCACGCTGATGGCCGGCAGGCTGGACGTCGATCGCGCCGTGAAGGCCGATCCGTTGAAAGAGACGACGCGCGCATGGCCGGAATCCAGCAGGGCGAACTGCCCGGAGGCGAGCGGTACGGCGCCGAGGAATCCGTTGCCGCCCGGCTTATATTTGACAGAAAGCGTGTTCGACGAAAGCGCCTGCGCGCCGTCCGCATAGACAATCAACGCCGCGTTGCCGATCCAGAGTATCTCCTGGATCGCCTCGTCCACCGCCACCGCGGTCGGGCTGGCGCCGGACAGCGGGGCAACCAGCACGTTGCTGGCGCCGGGTTGGTAGATGAAGAAATTGGAGGCGCCGAAACAGTAATCGCTTCCCGCCGGGAGATTGCTCAGCGAGAAAACGGCCGAGGCGGCGTTGGTGAACTGCCAGACGTCCAACGCGTCGTTGGCCGCGCCGCGAACGATGCCCGCGGCGAGCGATGGAACGGCGCTGTCAATAAAAAGCCCGTTCGCGCGATCAAAGGGGCCGGATTCCGCGAACGACCCTTCCAGGGTCGCGCCGCCCGACCATTGCTCCAAATCGAGCTGTTCGGCCGCGCCGTCGTTGTCCGAGCTGGCGATCAACAGGAACCCTCCGCCCAGCGCCGCCAGCGCGTGGGGCCCGACGCCCGCCGGCGCAAACGTCTGAGGGGCGCCAGCCGCGTTGGTTTTCGACAAATCCACGATGTTGACGAGGTTGAAGGAGGGGCTCGTCACCGCGATGGCGTCCACCCCCGCCTGCAAGAACGGGCCGACCGTCAGCCCCGTGACGTTCTCGACGCCCGTCAGCAACGGCTGCGACCACGTCAAGGCGCCCGCGCCGTTTCCATAGCCGACGCGCGCGTTGCCGGCCGCCTTATCAACCAAAAGAGCGTCCGGGATGCCGTCGCCGTTGAAATCGCCCGAGGCATAAAACGAGCCCGGCGTCTCGTAGACAAATCCGCCGCGCGCCGCGAGCGATGCCGTCGCGATGGTCAAAACTAGAATGGCGCCGCGCGTGTTCATGGGTTGGTCGGTATGTCCACCGTACCGGCGTCGATGATTTCGGAGACTTCGCGCTGGGCGTTGAGGCGGACGGCGTAGTATTGGTAGCGCGCGCCGAGGATGACGGGCTGCTGGTCGCGCAGGTAAAGGAACTTATGCACTTGGTCGGACAGCGTTTCCTGGTTTAAGGCGATCAACTGGTCTGCAACAAAGACTTCGCTGCCGCGGGCGTCCTTCCACGGGATGCGTTCCAGAAGCGGCGTCACCTGCGTCAGGTTTCCGGAGACGCGCGGGAAACTCGCGTTGGTCACCTGCTCCCGGTAAACCACCATCGGCAGCAGCGGGTCGCCATTGATGTCCGGTGTCTTCGATAGGCGCCGGAAAACAAAACTGTTCGGATCCGGCGCGCCATAATACGTGCCGTAATTCGTCCCGCCCGTGTTCGGAAAGAAGTAATACGCCCCGACCGCCTCCGCGAACCGGATGCCGACGGGATAATTGGGGTCGATTCGCGTGCGCTGGGTTGTGTTGTCGTAGTAAGTCAGCGGCACGGCGGCCACGCGCGTCCAATACTGCTGCAAAGGCCACGCGTCGTCGAATTGCGTCACCGGCGGCAGCGGCCGCGCCGGCCACGGGACTTTCAAGTTCGTGGGCGGCGGCTTCCAGGTGAACGTCCATTCGCTGGAAGCGTCCCCCCAATTGCCATGCGCGTCTTCGGCCGCGACGGATATATGATACGTGACGTTGGGCTCCACGTCGGCTGTCAACGAGAATTGCGGCCCGGGCCCGAAACCCGGCCCAATCGGCGGCGTCAGCCGCCAATCATCGTACAGCGACGCGAGCGACATGTCGGAGCGAAGCCCGAAGAACCGCGCACTCGGGTTGGGATTGATGAGCGTGATGAGCGCCACGCTGGAGAATTTCGACGCGACCGATCCGGGCTTGGGCGGGTCCTGGTGGATGCGCACTTCAAAGCGATAGACGCCGTTGGTCGGGCAAAACCAGCTCAACGCCACCTGCGGATGGCTCGTGTCGCCAATCGCCAGCGGCTGCGACAGCGTCGGACGCGGCGGTTTTGCCGGGACGACCGGCTTGCAACCGATCAGCGCCAGCGGGCTGCCGTTGCCGTTGGCGTCGAGCGTCTGCACGAAATAGCAAAGGCGCGACGCGCTCGGCGGCATCGTGTCGTCGATCACCACGAGTTCGGGATTGGACGGATCAAAGAGCGCCGCCGCCTGCGCGACCAGCGTTGGCGCGCCACCGTCGACCGTTCGATAAAGGCGATATTCGTGCGTGCGCGGCGTGAGCCGGAACCGCACGTCAATCGGCGCAATCGGGCCGCTGTCACCCGCCCGCGCGACGTGCTGGTCGCAATCGCCCGCCTCCGGCAGGTTCACCACGCAGCCTTGCAGCAGCGGCAACGCCGACGCGACGCATGGGCAGAGGTAAATAGAGTAGACGCCGTTGGTGTCAGGCGTGGAAACGCCCAGATCGGTCCACACATACCCGTTGTTCGTGGAAAACTGGATCAACAGCGGCCGGCCTTGCGCGTCGGGAAAGAGCATGTGCAGCGTTCCGCTCGCGTCGCGCGCCGGGTTGATTGGCGGCAGGCAGAAGCTCGTCCCGGCGTTGGCCGCCTGCAGAAACGGGTCCGACGAGCTTAATGCGGTCAATAACAATTCGCCGGCCTGGAATGCCGCCTCGATGATCTGCCCGGTCCCCGGCGTATTCGTCGTCTCGCACGGCGCCGCCGCCGAGACCATCCCGTAATACGTGCCCGCCACGCACTGCGCCTGAAAATCTTCAAAGTCGTTCGGCGCGATCTGCACGTCGACCGACACGCTGTTTCCGTCCGGCGGAAAATAGAGCGGGCCGAACGTTTCCGTTGGGTCAAAATCGGGATCGCCCAGAAAAAACTCAACCCATGCCACGCCGGCGTCGCGCCGGGTCGCCGTCAGCCGATATGTCCACAGATTGGTGTCGCCGCCGCTGGCGAGCAAATTGAATTGCTGGAATATCGCCACGGGCGAGCCGCAACTGCCCAGCAGTTCGCCGGTGGGCGGCGCCGGCGCCGTGCGGTCGCGCAGCACCCCGGATGCGGGCGGGCTGTTCGGCGAAAACAGCAGATCCCCGCAAGCGTTCCGGCTCACGGCGCGGACGGTGTACCAATAATTGCTCGGCCCGGGCGTGTCGGGCCCGCTGTCAATCAAACTCACCAGGTTCGATCCTGGCGGTTGCGGCGCGGAGCCGATGACGTTGTTCGACGGCGTGGCGTCGTTCGTGAGCGCCATCGCTGGATTTTCCCAGCGGTAGACCCAGTATTCGTTGACTTGGTCGCTGGCGTTGGTGTCCGGCGCCCAGCGCACCAGCAACGACTGCGCGCCGCCCGCCGTCGTGTTCAGGACGCTCAATTTGGTCGGGGCCGCGGGCGGCATTTTGCGGCACGCCTGCGCCAATCCGCCCGGCGACGCCAGCCCGTCGCGGCCCAGAATGTCGCGCGCGGTGATGAAGTAATAGAATTGGTCGCCATCGTTGAATGCCGGCGTCAGGTAGCCGAACGGCGTCGAACCCGCCGGGAAATGAACGATGCCGGGCGAGCGGCCGTTGCGGTCCGAGAAAAAGAATGTCGAACGGTCCGCCGGATTGTCCGGGCCGCCGGGCCCGGCCAGCGGCGCGTAATCGGTCATGGCGATCACCGGGTAGGAATTGACGCGCGTGAAGTTTGTGTTTGACGCCAGGTCGTTGAGCGTTGGCGGGTTGACATTGAAGTTGCCCGCCAGGGCTGCGCCGAGCGGGATTCGCCACACATTAAACCCAAATTGCAGCAACGAAAGCCGGCGCAACGCATCAGGCGTCCCCCATCGCAGGCGGATGCGCAGGTCCTCGCTCACGGCGTTGGATTCCACCTGGAACGGATAGCCGGGCGCCGGCAGCACGATGGGCGCGCCGGGCGCGATGGTGACCCGGCCAACGACCTCCGCGGCCACGCCGCTTGCCGGATTGACTTCCCGCACCTCGTAAGTCGTCGTCGCGCTGATCACTTCAGCGAAGCCCAAACCCAGGCACAGGTTCAGGCCCGGATGCATGCGCCCCAGTATCAGCAATTCGGGCCCGGCGCTCGGATTCGCGCTGGCCGCCTGAAACGCCGCAAGGACCTTTTGCGGCAGCGCCAGCCCCGACCCCGCCGGGAACAGCGCATCCAACGCCGCGCCCAACGATGTCAAGTCGTCGCCAAGCGAGACCGACTGGTTGAGCAGGTTGTTGATCGCATTGGCGTCGGTCTGTTGAAAGATTGTTCCGCGCAAGGTGAACGTGCCCGAAGTCTTGCCGTAAACGGCGAGTTGTTTGCCGGCCAGAAGCTGGTTTTGCGGCGAACCCACGACGACATACGACCAGTTTTTGCTGCTCGCGTCGGAAATGGTCGTGCCGACGGTGAACACCATGTTGGAAAGCGGCTGCGCGAAAGCGCCGCCCAGCGCCGCAAGAAAGACTGTTATGGATGCCGCTAATTTCATGCGCTCAATAATCCACCGAGTAATCAATGCCATGCGTCGACACCACGCCCATGACTGTCACGCCTTTGCAGCCTTTAACACAAAACGGGCACGGGCCGGCGCTGCCGCAGACATTCGCCGAGCCGCCCACTGTCAGCCGCCCCGTGGTGTCCAGCGCGAGGAATTCCGCCCAATCCGCATGCCCGCTCAACACGCACAGCAGCGAAATATCGACCGACATTTTCTGGCGCCCGCCAATCGTCCCGTAGCTCGCGCCGCCCTCGAAATAATACGCCGTCGTGATGGATGCGTCCGCATTGAGCACGCAGCCCAGGCCGCCAAGCCCCAACAAATCCGAGAGCGACAGCCCGCCGCCAAATTCCACGTAGACGCCGCTGAATTGGTCGGGATGGTCCAGCAGGACCTGCTCGACCTCGCTGTCAACGAATTTTAACGGATCCAGCGTGCAGGCGTGGCCGGCGAAGAGCCCGGCTTGCACCTCCACCGGTATGCCCAGGACGGGCACGGTGGCGTCCGCCTTGGCGGCGAAGTAGTTTTCGGTTTTCCCGATGGCCAGCATGGCCCCCAGCTCCTTTAGTTGACACCCCTCAACGCTCGCGCCGCCGGCGATGATCAGCGTCCCGCCGATCCCGATCACAGACCCGCTTTGCAGCGTCCAACGCGCCTCCGCCGAAAGGTTCAGCGATTGCGCGCTCTGGCCCGAAGTGACGCCGGCCCAGTTCAGCGGCACGTTCTTGGCGCCCAGCGTCACCTCCGCCGACGGGCCGCCGTCCGGCACGCAGGCGACGGGGACGGACTGCGAATCCAGCTCGGAGATGTTCATGTATCCCGTGAAATTCATCTTGTCAGGCATCTTCAGTTGGATGTCCGCGTTCAGGTGGATGTTGCGCAGCGAGTCGCCGTTGAACGTCGGCGACCCGCGCAGTTTCGCCGAGAACATCGAGCCGCTCAGCAGCCCCGCCCCTTTGAGCGCCTGAAAGATGCCGTCCTGCGAGCCCTCGATCTGGTCCGTCAGCGCGTTGCGGATGGTGGAGTTGATCTGGTCGAACAATTCGCCCATCACCTCGTCGAGAAGCACGTTGTCATCGCCCAGAAACTCGCGGAACGCGGTTTGGTAATTGCCGGTGAGCGCCGAGGACAGAAACGCCGTGGCGATTTGCTTCCGGATGGCTTCCCGCACCGCCGCGGGGTTCGCCGTGAACAAATCTCCCGCCGGCGTCAGCGCGCCCGCCAGGTAGTTGGTCACGTTTTTGGCCGCGGCCTGGATAAATTGATTGACAGACGCGCCGTCGCTCATCACGGACGACAGCGCCTGGTTGAAATCCCCGGCGCTGTCGTCCAGTTGCTCCTTGACGTCCGCGAGCTGGTTGGTCGCGTCCGCGATGTCAAACTGGATTTCCGAGAGCGTCCCGTCGGCGTCGGCGATGAGCGGGTTGATCTCCTCATCCGCAAGGCCGCCCAGGAAATTCAGCGCGCCGCTCTGGTCGTTGACAAGCTGCTTGACAATTTCCGTCACCGCATGGCGCTCGCCCGTGCTCGGGTCCTTGTCGAGAATGTCGTCCAGCACGCCGCCGATTTGCAGCACTTTGTCCAGGCTCTGGTCCAGCGTCAGCACGACGCTGCTGGCCTGGTCGGAGACATTGTTGAGCGCCGTGATGCCCGTCGCCAGAGGGCCGGCGGGCGCCGTGATGTCCGAATACACCTGCTGCAAAAACAGCGGCACATTCGCCTGCGAATGCGCCGTGATTTGCGGCATAAGCTGGACGACAAGCGGATCAATGGTCTGCGCGAGAATCGGATTAAAGAAATCCTGCGCGTCCTCGCGCAGCGCCAGTTGCAAGTCGTTCAACCCGGTGACGTCCAGGCCCTGGTTCACCGTCTTTCGGATCGCGTTGGACACCGACAACAGCGGGCCAATATTCCCATTGAGCGCGTCGTTGACGCAATCGAGCTCCTTGACTTGCGGTAGTTGCACTCTGACGTCCTGCGCGAAATCAAAATCCACTTTGCCCGGCGCCAATTCCTTAAGGCGGCTCTGCACGTCCGTCACCGGCAGCTTCACCGTGCCGTCCTGGAACCCCTTGAACGACCGCAGCGTGTTGTCCCATCGCAGCGGGTAATCGAACGTCGCCACTTCGATCCAATCGCGTTGCGCCCGCGGGCGGTAGGTCGTCGTGGACGAATTGCGGTAGGCGCCGATGTCCAGCCCCGCCGGCCAGCCCCACGCCGCCGGATCGTAATTCACCACATTGAAAAAATTGCCGCCGTTGACGGTCCAGCCAAGGTCCGGCGCCGTGGAGCCCGCCGACGGCCAGCCGCCCATGACGTCGATCTGAGCCTTGCCGTCGTTGAGCGGCGTCACGTGCAAATGCACTTTCACGTCGTCGAAAAACGGCATTCGCAATTTGCCCGCCAAATTGAAAAATCCCGTGCTCAGCGCCGCCGCGTTCGGCGCCGCCCAATTGTTGAAATACCCCTCCGCGCACGTCGACAGCGCAAACATCGTCGTGCCCGGCCCCTGCAACGAAAGCTGCCCGGGCACCGGGAAACGCGACGTCACGTTCGACACGTTGTCCGCGACGGTGATCAAGTTGCCGTTCGGTTGGAAGCCAATGGTCGCGTGCAATTCCTGCGGGATGAACGGCAGCTTCATTTGCGAGCCGATCGCCAAAAATCGCGGCGAGGTCCCGCACGTGTCGTTGTTCGTGGGATGAAAATCGATGCTCAACGGCGTCAAGTCGACGTTCCAATACGCCAGGTGAGCCGCGCCCCCGCCCGCGGGGACGCTCGCCGACTCCAGGTCGCCCCGGCACGTCAGCGTCATCCGATCAAACGGCTGCGTGAACCCCGCCGGCTCCGGCTGGAACCAAACCGCGCCCGTCGTCACGGATTGATCGTTTTTCCCATCGAGATACGACAGCCCGAAATCCGAGAATGTGAAATTGTAGCCGTAGAGCTTCATGCCCCCCGGAAAGGCGCCGTCCTGCGCCTGGTGGATGCCGCTGACGCCGCCGAAGCTCGCGTAATACTTCGACACGCTGTCAAGCGCATACGATCCGCTGTCCGCCTGCCCTATGTAGCTTTCGCCTTCCTCCGGCGACCGGAAATTCACCCCCGCGTAGTTGGCGAATCCGTCGTTGTAATTCGCGCCGCCGGGCCGCTCCATGTAGGTCGGATCCGACGCGTCCCCAAACCCGGAGAACAGCAGGACGCCCGCGCGTTGCGGGTCGCCAATCGACGTTTGATCGGCGCGCAAAAAAGTCCCCGCCATGCAATACGCCCCAACGCTCACGGGGCCCGCCTGCTGCGCAAAATTGCCGCCCGTCGCATAGCCCCATTGCAGGTTCTGCGACGGCACGCTCCCATAAGCGAGAAGCCCGCCGTCTGGCGTGAAATTCCATTGTCCCGTGTCGGCGGTGAAGTCCAGTTCCGCGGGGCCGATTTGGCCCGACGAGCAGCCCGCGTAAGGGCAGTCGCGCCCGTAGAGCAGCGGAGCGGGCGCGGGGATTGTCAAGTAACTGG
>Ga0265338_10006984_pt1 | contig 14188 bp, 12 predicted proteins | sample 42126metaG_FD_193579 | JGI IMG/M metagenome (GOLD analysis project Ga0265338, IMG submission 193579) | Rhizosphere microbial communities from Carex aquatilis grown in University of Washington, Seatle, WA, United States - 4-21-26 metaG | ecosystem: Host-associated > Plants > Roots > Rhizosphere... | reverse complement strand
GCGTGGACCAGCCGCGTCGGTGTTATTATGATCGAATTGCACGACTTCATCGAGGTCGGCAATACGCGGAATTTTTATATCGCGACCAAAGATTTTGACCTGGAGATCCAGCGTGGAGAGAACGTCATCCTTTTACGGAACGAATACGTTTCGGCGGCACCAGCCAGAAGCTGAGGGCAACCAGCAGGAAAAATGTGATGTAGCTGACCGTGAAGATGCGCGGGTCAATATCGAAGAACAAAATGCGGTGCAGCCAATGCTGGATGAACGAATCGGCGTAGCGCTCCTCGCCCCCTGCCATCAATCGTAGCCGGTCTTCCCAGGTCGTCAACGGACAGGTAAAACCGATCAGCGATTCAGCGGCCACCACCCCGATGGCCGCGAGATGTGCGATGCGGAACCAGGGATTGCGCACGAAACCCCATCGACGCCACCAGCCGAACCAGACCGCTATCAATCCCAAAAGGACAAAGGCAACAAACGCGACGTGGACAATCAACACCAGATCGGCGAGGGAAAGATAAAGCCGCTGAAGGGGCGTCATGATTCACGCCGCGTTATGCAGTATTTCCAAGAAGGGCTGGCCGGTCTTTTGGAGCCGTTCTTCCAATCGCCTGGTGCAATCGCAATCAGAGCAAGCCCAGCGTTCGGTCCCATTTTCGTGGCGGCAATGCTTCCGGCGGTGCGCGTCGCGCACGCTCAATAGGTCGAAATATTTCTCCCAGTAGTAGCGTTCCTCAGCGAGCGGGATGTCGCAAAAACATGTCTCGACCCAATGTGCGATGCCGTCCGCACCCGTGCGCGCCTGCTGCATGTCGTGGAGGTATTCATCCCCGGCAATCGAACCGCGGCCCAACGAACCGTCCTTGATCGCTTTTAGAAGTGCTTTTTCCAGACCGGGTTTGACGCGCGCTTTGACGAGATAACGCATAAAAGCTAAGACAACCTACCACAGGTTTTTGTTTAAGAAAACGGCTAATAGTCAGGCAACCCGCCCGACATTCATGTATCCGACGATGACTGCGCCATTTTCCACCATCACAGTTTTGGCTTTCACGTCGCCAAAGAAGCGCGCGGTCGACCTGAACAACACCTCGCCATCTGCCAAAAGGTTACCTGCCAACTCGCCGGAGATTTCCGCCGAGCGTACTTTGATCGGCTCCTTCCAGCGGAAATGATTTTCAGCCGGGATAATCAGGCGAGCCGCAGTGAATGTTCCCTTTATCTCCGCTGTCGAAAAAATCGTTAGGGAATTTTCGGCGCTTATTTTTCCGAGCAATCGGCCCTTGATGACCGCGTCGGCCACGATGACCTCCGTGTTGAACACATACCCTTTGGGCTCGATGACGAATGACCCCTTGGTCTTGAAATTTTTCGAGACTGCGCTGGCGATTCGATAATCCTTCAGGTCGATGTAGCGGCTGCACTTCCGGCACATCGTGGATTCCGCACTCGCGGGCGCATTCAATTCCGCGCCGCAATCGAAACATGTGATCTGCCGGCTTTTGACCGCAACCTCAGCGGCCCTGGCGACCGGATGCAATGCTTCCTGGACATGAAAATGCGTCCCGCACTTTTTGCAGACGGTCGAGAACGCCTTGGGCGATTCAGGTTGTTCGTGGCCGCAGCGTGGGCAGGAAACCAGGACCCGTGCCTGTGGGTTGGGCGGCATCAACGAATCGCTCGCCGTGACGATGCCTTATCGTCCAAGCGGTTTAACCGGTTCAAGCGGTTTGGGCATGTCCGGGCGGGCGGCCGCTGCCGTCGGAGTCACTTTGTTCGGGTTCACTTCCGTCTTGCCGACAAACGTCACCCCTTCTTCGATCGACAACTTTGAGGCGCGGATGTCACCGAACACCTCCGCCTTCGTCTTGATATCGATCTTTTCCTTGGCGATAATGTTGCCGTTCACTTTGCCGCGGATCGTGACCGTTTGCGCATGGATGTTTCCGTTGATCACCGCGCTATCGCCCAAATTTAACGTGCCATCCGTTTGGATCTCTCCATCGAGCTTGCCCTCAAAGGTCAGTTCGCCCGAGAACTTGATGTTCCCTTTGATCTCCACATCGGCGGTTAAAATATTTTTGCCGGGATTATTTCCATTCATATTTGTTTCCATAGCAGGTAAATCGTGCCTCGCAGCAAATATGACACACAGACGAGGAAGCCGCTCAAATTTTGTTCAAATAAATGGGAAAAGAAAAGCCGCACACTCAAGTCTCGGTCAGTGAAATCTCCACCGTCATGCCGGCCACTGCTTTCTCCAAAGATTGGCGCAGGTCACCCACCGCCACATTTGTCGGCAAAAGCAATTTGGCATGTGCCTGGAAGAGCGGTTCGCCGGACATCGGCGCGCTCACACATTCCGTCGCCAGCTCTTCCACGTTCACTTGTAATGCCGCCAGGGCATGCGTCACCTCGCGCACGATTCCCGGCCGGTCCTGTCCCACCACATCCAAAGACGCCAGACGCGTCGCCCGCGAGGCGGACGACGGTTCATCCGTGCGCACAATGATGCTGAGACCCGGCAATTGGCCCAGCGCCTGTTCCAATTTCACGCGTTGTTCCGCCGGCACATGCACGCGCAAAATACCCGCGAATTCCCCGCCCAAGCGGCACATGCGGCTCTCCAGCCAGTTGCCGCCATGGTCGGCCACCAGCCGCGCCACCGATTCGACCAATCCCGTCCGGTCTTTGCCGATGACGGTCATCACAAGGGGAATTTGCATCGTTACGATGTAGCTAACGTTATGACACGCCCGATTTCAAGTGTTCATCCATCGCCGACCGGATGGCCTGTGCCAGGTCTGACACGATGGGTGGTTTGATAATGGTCCAATGATCCCCCTCCAACCAATGGATACGCGGTTCGTTGCGCATCCAACGGCTCCAACCGCCATCGGGCAGATGGCTCGTCTGCCACGCATGCAGCGGATGCGCGTGCACTTTGTAAGCATCGCGTTCGCGGAAAATATCCATCGTCACGTTAGAGCCGGTTTGCGGGCGATATTTTTCCATCAGGTCCAGCAGGTGCTGGGAGATGGGGGTTATCTTCCAATTGTCCGTGGGCACGTGCGGTTCCGCGAGGTTCGCTCGCGTTCTCCGGGCCATTCGCCGCCAGTTCTTCAGGCGTTGTTTGCGTTCTTTGCGGTCCGTGGCCAGGTTCCAGAACCACGCCGGAAAATATCGCGCGAAATGGGTTACACGTGAAGTGAGATTCGTCGGGCGCATCGGCGCGGCGGTGCCGATCAACGCCGTGAAACAATGCAACCCCTCGGCCTTTTCCAGTTGTCGTGCTACTTCAAACCCGAGCAAGCCGGACCACGAATAGCCAGCCATCATTGGGGCTCCGTGAGGTTGCACTTTGCGGATTGAAACGATTACCTCCGCCGCCGCTTCTTCCAGGGATTTGGGGAGCTTCGACATATCCCGGAGCCCGGGTGACCGGATGCCGATGACTGGCTGGTCATCACCCAGCGCTTCCGCCAAACGGAAATAAACCTCCACGTCGCCGTTCACGGCATACAGGCAGAACAGCGGCGGTCGTGTTCCCTGTTTGCGCAGCACCAGCACCGGTTCAAATTCTGTTTGTGCCGCGCGCGCGCGTACCGCTTCACACAACCCCGGCAGCGTCGGTTTCATCAGGAAACTGGAAACCTCCAGGCGCTGGCCGGTGATTTCCTCCACGCCCAACATCAACTTGATGGCCAGCAACGAATCACCGCCCAATGTCGCAAAGGTCGCATCCGCCGGTGCACCCGCCGCTGCCGGTAGCAATGAATGCCACAGCCCCGTGAGCGCTTTCTCCAACCCATCCCCCTTGATCACGACTTCGGTGGTCGCGCTTTTGGCTGATTGCAGGTCCGTCAACGCCGCGCGATCCACCTTTCCCTGCGGTGTCAGGGGCAGATTTTCATGCAGCACAAATTCCGAAGGCACCATGAAATCCGGCAGGCGTGCCAGCAGGTACGTCCGTAATTCATTGCCGAGATCGCCATTGCGGGTTTCCGGAACCAGATGCGCGATGACGCCGGATGGCATTCCTTCGTCCAGCCACGGCACACAGCAGACCTGCCGCACTGCGTCATGGGCATAAATGGCGGCTTCAATCTCACCCAATTCCACGCGCCGACCGCGGATCTGGATCTGCCCATCCTTCCGTCCCAGAAAATCCAGTTCGCCATCCGGCAACCAGCGCACCCAGTCACCCGTGCGATACATCCGCGCATCTGGTTTGCCGATGAACGGGTCCACTAAAAAACGTTCCGCATTCAGCTCCGGCCGGCCCAAATAGCCCCGCGCCACCTGTTCGCCACCCAGGTAAAGTTCGCCCGGCACACCCACACCCACCGGTTGCAGGTTTTCGTCCAGCACATATGCCGTCGTGTTATCCAGCGGCCCGCCGATGGGCGGTGCCTGCCCGGCGCCATCCTCCGGCGTCACTACTGACCACGTGCTGAAGACAGTATTTTCCGTCGGCCCATAACCGTTGATGACCTCAAACGGCAAATTTGCCGGCGGCCGCACGCGCAGGCGATCGCCGCCCGTTATCAAATAACGCAATTTCATGCCCGCCGGCCACGACCGCGCGAACAGGATCTCTGCCAGCCCCGTCGGCACAAAGGTCATGGTGATTTCCGCCTCCGCCAGCCAGGCGATCAATCCGTTCGGGTCCAGCAAAATTCCCTTCGGCGGAATCGTCGCGATGCCGCCGCAGGTCAGGATTGGCCAGATGTCTGCCACCGATGCGTCAAACGCCACGTATGCCAGCATCGTCGCGCGGTCCTGCGCCGTGAGCTTCAACCGTTTGTGATAGTAACAGACCAAATTCGTCAGCGCGTGATGTTCTATCTGCACGCCCTTGGGCAGCCCCGTCGAGCCGGAGGTGTAAGTGATGTACGCCCGGCGATTTGGATCGGCAGGGACACCCGGGTCTTTGCCCGGTTCAGCGCTGGAATGGTAAATGACCCGGTTCAAGTCGAGCACCTTGCCCGGCCATTCCTTCAGGCGTTCTATTCCCGCCCCATCGGACAGGACAAAACGGCTGGCGCTGTCACTCAGCAAAAACTCTATCCGCTTGAGCGGCACATCCACATCGATCGGAAAATAAGTGCCACCCGCTTTAAGCACGCCGATGACCCCCGCCAAAAATTCGCATGAGGCCGGTAGCAATATCACCACTGACTCCTCCAGTTTTACCCCGCGCTGCACCATTTCATCGGCCACCCGATTCGAGTGCGCGTCCAACTCCCGGTACGTCATCGACCGCTTGCCCTCTTTGATCGCCACCGCATCCGGTTGCGACTGCACGATGGCCCGGAAGAAATCCAGCACCGAACGCCCGCGGGGGAATGGCACCTCGACTCCGTTCCAGTTCGCCGGAACAGAGTTGTGAGCCATCAGTTGGGAAACCAGAGGCCGGTGCTGTTTTGTCTCAGGAGTTGCCATCCGATATTGTTCTGATTCGTCCTTGATCCACCTTGTTACCCATTTGCCACAAACAGGTTAAGAGATTCAGCAAAAGCAGAGCCAGCGATTTTTTCGGTGCAGTAAAATCAACAGTGGCCATTCGACTCCTCAAAAATGCCCGCTTTAATACCGGTCGGGCATGGTTAAACCGGAAAATCACCCCGGAATTGTATCAATTCTGGACTGAAATTGAAATAGTTTTGGTTCACTATTTTGCAATTCCCACCTTCTGGTCACTTGTCACTTTCTACCATCCCCCTGTTTTACCACACCTTCCCCGCCTTGTAATCGCAACCGTTGCGAAGTCATGCACTTTTTTTGAAAATGATTGAGGCGATAGCCGAATAAACCGGCAGTCGCCAATCCTTGGCGTTCCACGCGGGGCACTCGGCAATTCCCCTTCATCATTTCCGGTTCACCACGGCCCGGGCGCTTACCCCCTGTGCTTCAAAATTCAATCCCAGGTTCACGTCTAACACCTTATCAAAAGCTGTTGGCAGGTTCGTGGTTTTGGGCTCCGCCGGACATCCGAACACCGTCGACTCCATCGTGTGCCATTTGTCATTCCACACATAGGCCCCGCCGCGAGGGCTCATGAGTTTCACACCCCAGAATTCCTCATGCACCTTCACCGGGTCTTTGTCCGGATACAGCCGCTTCCATTCGTTCAAAATCGGCAGGTTGCTCCACGCCAGTCGCTGCCCGGATTGGCCGTCGTGCGACGACATTTTTTGCAGCGCACTCAGGATTTTTCCCTCCGCTTGGAAGCAAACATTACTGCCCAGCCACGGTTTCACATCAGAAACGGCTGCGGTGATACCATTCGTACGGGTCGCCTGCCGGTCCAGCGCGTGTTTCAACAGGGTTTCGCTCAGCGTTACCGTCAATGAATCCGGCGTGACCGCATAATAGACCGCCCAATCGCCGCCCTCCTCTGCCCGCATGGAAAGCTGCGCTGGCGCGACCTTCACATAAGGCCGGCCGTTGTAATCCAGGTTATGCCACACTGCCATCCCCGGTGCCGATTGATCTGCAAACGCGTGCAGCGAGGTCAGGAACGCCGCCACCCCCAATGAATTCTTCACTTCGCAGACCAGTGCCAGCGGCAGTCGCGGATAATTGCTGTCCACGAATTCATCCGCATTGGTGGACGCCAGCCATTCAGACCAAAATGGATCATCATCTGCATACAGCGTGATGGATTGTCCCAACCAGCCCAGGAAGTTCGCGCGCAGTCCCGGCGCCATGTTGGCGACGAAATTCCCGGCTTCCTCCACCGGCTTCGATTTGGCGTTCACCGCAAAGGCCAGCCGCGCTATCGTATTGGTATGTGGATCGCCGGCCTCCGGAAAGATTTGCGCGCCCTTGCTGAATTCGATGTACGAACCGTACTCCGACGACGCGATCAAGGGCATCACCGTCAATGCCACTCCCACTTGGCCTTTGGCCACTGAAAACCGGATGGCGATGGGGTCGAACGTCCCCCGCCAGTTCCGTTGATAATTGTCCCGCCATTGCTCATACGCCCGCTCTTCTCCGTCTGTCACGTCTGTGATCGCCAGCTCGGATATCGGCGTCATGAAATTGAGCGAGCCGTAGGTGGATGATGTCGGGCCGCTGGCCGTCAGCCGCAGGTCACCCAGCTCAGGAACCCAATAGTGCGTGTCCAACGTCTCGTTGGTGATCCTGCCGTTGACCAATTCCGAAAAATGCGCCGCTGCCAGGTTCGCGAGTACGGCTGCTGCGCGTGTGCGCCGTGAGTCCGCTATGCGCCATTGCGGCCCGCACCAGCGGCGGATCGTCGCGTCGCTCAAGACCAGGAATCCCGTTTCACCCTTGTCCCCGCGCGGGTAACGTTGCCGGAAGAAGATGTATTCGTCCTGCGATTTGAGCGCCGGACTTTTCCCCAGCGCCGTATGGATGAGCGTCTCCAACTGCTTGCGGGAATTCGTCACGAACACCACGTTCGAGATCGTTGCCATATACGAACTCACCCGGCGGTCCGGCGAAACCGCCCCCGTGTAATGAACTCCTTCAATGTCGCCGCTCACGGATTTTACCATCGCATCCGCCTTCTGCGCGGCGGCTTGCTGCGCAATGATATCTGCCTGGACGGCTAATGGGCTTTTCGCTTCGAACAGGATGGCCACATCCGAGCCTACGCGCAGGAATGGATCCGAGCCCGTGAACGCCGCGCTCGCGATGACCTCCGGCCCGAGCAGCCGCGAAAGGTCATTGAGCTGCAAACAGAGTTGCGTCTGATACCGTCCGCGCGAATTTGCGTTCTCCGCGCGTGATTCCATCATCACCATCGCCGGCGTACCGTCGGTATCCGCTTCATCGATCATATCGATCATTGCCTGGAACGATGGGAAGAACAGCGCATGTTGGTCGGCCGGGATGTCCGCGGCCAACGGGTCCAGTTCCGGCTTCACATCCTTGATCAACGCCTTCCAATCCATCGCCTGCACGGTGATGCCGTTCAGGTTGGTGATCGCCACCATGCTGTTCGTTGTGCCATCAGGAGACCTCAGTGCCCGGTCCAGTTGCAGGTTTTCACTCACCGCCCGCCCGCCGGAGAACAGCGAGAACGTGTCCTCCAGGTCGCCGGCGCCGCGCATCCCCCCGAAACGATCGACTCGCAAGTCTTCCATTTCATCGTCATTGGTGTTTGCTTCATGACCTGCCTGCTGCGCCTGATACCGGAACCAGGCTGTGCCGGGTATGTTTCTTCCCTGCAGCATCTGGTAATAGTTCCGTTTGGCCGTGAAAAATTCAGTCTTTGCCTCCGGCTTGGCGTCCGCCGCTGCGATTTTGAAATGCACCTGCACCATCCCGCTATAATCATCCTTAGGCATGAATAACCGGCCCGTGATGTCTTTGCCTTCCGGGGCCCGGATCACCACGCTTTGGCCGGGCGCATCCGCCGGCATCCACGGTGCATACGTTTCGCCGCCGATATAAACCTCCCCTGCGCCATCCAAAGCCGCGTAGGGCTGCAATTCCTGCATCCGTTCCCAGCGACCGTACTCCGTCCGGGCCGTGGTGCGATCTGGCAAGGCGCCCTCCGTCAACTTGAGTGAGGCGATCGGCACGTTGTAATACGCGTCCGCCGCCATCGCATTCATCCGCACCAGGCCGCTGAGGCAAACCAAAAAAAGGACTCGGATAGTTTTCATGATAGAGAGAGTACGTTGTGAAGGAACCGGGTGTTGAATTGAAAAAAATGACGTGCCCATAAATTCCCTCGATATGCCCAATCGCCCCTTCCAGCAAACAAAAGGGCTGTTTGCCGTAGATTTGAATTAAGTCCGCAACCTGTCAACCATGAATCCGCCACCAGAGATGAGATGGTCGGTTCATAAAAAATCGACCGCAACTCCGGCAATCGCCGGAATTGGGCCGATACCTGGTGGAACCCGAAGCGTCTTTCTACTTCTTCTTCTCCTGCAACCACAGGTCGCGGAGTTTTTCCTGGAATCCTTGCTTCGCTTCCGCCGCGCGCACTTTGGCGATCTGCGTCTGCCAGCACGCCATCGCGGCTTCGAGGAACGCATCCGCCGCCTGGTCCATCATCGGGCCGTGCGCCTTCAGGATCTTCGCCTTCAATACTTCTACCTGTGCTTCACGCATGGCCTGCATGAACGAGCCCTTCCACATGTCCGTCGCGCAATCGATCGGGCATTCACTTTCCGAACCGCACGATTGCGGCTGGCAACTCTCCGTCGAACCGGAGGTCTCACATTGCGTTTCTTCATCACAGCATTTGCTCATACGATTTATTCCTTTCCGGCTTGTTTTGTTGACCTTCCAACCGCACCGGCGACGGCTGGACGGTGTTAATATACCAACCAGTTGGTATAAATTCAGAAAACATTATCACACGGTTCCTTTTCCGCGCGTGAACTCCCTGTTACATCTCAGCGTCGCTTGGGATCCGTGAACAACGCGTCCACGTACGCCCGGAAATGTCCCAGGTTCTCCTTCAACACCGATTTATCCTGGCGCACCTTTGCCAGCAACATCGATCCTTGCATCAGCGACACAAACAACGTCGCCACACTCTTCGGGTCAAAATCCGTTTTCGCGCGCTGCTTCGTCCTCGCCTCGCGCAACATCCCCTCGATCATCCCCGCCAGCATGGTGAATTTCTCGTTGCAGCTCGCCCGGATGCGCGGATGCGTCAACGCCAGCTCTTGCGTGAGATTGCCCATCAGGCAACCCTGCACCTTGTCCGTCCCCACCACCCGCTCCGCGATAAAATCCAGCAATCCATTGAGCCGCTCCAGCGGGTCCGCCAGCTTGTTGAAGTCCGCCTGGAAAAACATCGCTTTTTGCCGGTCGAAATAATGGTCCAGTGCGCCCTCGCCGATCTCCTCCTTGCTCTTGAAATAATGGAAAAAACTCCCCTTCGTCAGCTTCGCCTGCTCACAGATCTCGTCCACCGACGTCGCCGTGAACCCCTGCTGCATCATGAGGCCCGTCGCCGCGTCCAACAGACGCCGCTTTGTATCGGGCACTTCATTTGTCGCCACCGCTTTTGACATACGTACTGGTTGGTATGTAACCACATCCCGTTGAATCGTCAACAATTTTTTAAAAAATTTGGGCAATGGGGAGAGTCCGTGGAGTCCTGAGCAAGTCTCATCCGTGTTGATCGTTGTCCATCCGCGGTTAAAAACTCGCTTCCATTCGTCATCCGGATTTCGTCATTTCTCACTCCCCATTCGCCACCCGCGGCCACCCTTTCTCCCACACCATCGTCGAAATCTGCAATCGTGATATCCCCGTTTCTTTGTCATACGAATGGAACACCAGGTAATCCTGTCCGCCGTCCTGCAGCACCGCTTCATGCCCCGCGCCATTCCAAAGCGGGGTGATGGCTTTCACCACTATCGTGCCGCCGTCGTCCAGCAATCGCTTGCCCGCCCGGTCCACATACGGCCCTGTCACTTTGCGTGCTCGTCCCACCTTCACGCAGTAGGTGCTGTTCGTGCCCCGGCAGCAAAAATCATAGGACGCGAACAGGTACCAGTAATTGCCCCGCTTCACGATGGTCGGCGCTTCGATCGCGCCCTCCACCGGCGGTGTCACCGGTTCGCGCAAGCGCGGACGTTGGGCGAGCGAGTAAAGATTCGTGTCCGTCATCGAAAGCTTTCCGGTCATTGGATCAATCCGCCGCATTTTGATGCCGCCCCAGAAACTGCCCCAACACAGCCACACGTTCTTTTCGTCTTCGATGACGATGTTCGGGTCGATCGCATTGAAATCATCCTTGTGGCGCGTGGACCGGACCACCATTCCTTTATCCACCCAATCATAATTCGTGCTGCTCTGGTCCAGCGTCTCATTCACCGCCAGTCCGATGGCGGAGTTGTTCACCCCAAAACTCGAGAGCGCGTAATAGACGTGATATTTTCCGGCAAACCACGAGATGTCCGGCGCCCACGCGCCACGCGCCAGCGGAATCTCATTCGTCACCCAATCCGGAAGATGTTCAAAGACAAAGCCACAACGCGTCCAGTCGTGCAGGTTGGTGGAACAGTGGATCGGGATCACGCCTCTCCCCCAGCCGCCGCCGGTGCAAAAGATATAATAAGTATCCTGCGCCTTGATGATGGCCGGGTCGTGCACGCGCAAGTCGCCGGAAAGTTCCAGCAGCTTTGGCTCCGTGGCGGCGCCCGGCGGCGTGCTGCGACAGCCCGCGTTTAGAAGGAAGAAAAGCGCAAACAAAACGCTTACACCAGTGGCTGTACCTTGGATGGCTGTCTTCATTTGGAAACGGTTCACCGGACGTTAAACCTTTCCCCGGGGTCCAAAAAGCTTTTTGATTCCTGTCCCCCTCGGACGGACTCACGCGCGCGCGAGTGCGTTCTGGCTGATAAACAGGTTGCGTGCCCGGAAAGCGGCTGGACTCTCTAAAAGCAAGACCGCCCGCAACGCCGCCAGCGGCGAAGCAAACCAGGGATGATGCAGCTTACGCTCGTCCGCGTCAGCCCACGCCGGAACGGGAAACTGAAAGGTGCGGGCGAGTTCTTCAGCGGTTGCTGCCAGATAGGCGTCCTGCACGCGCCCAATGCGGTCAAAATTCGGTGCCAGAAGCGGAGGCGCGTCCGCCAACGCGGCGGCCTTGGGCGCGGCGTAAAACTCGTCAAGAAAATTGGCCAGACAACGGTCGAATGAATCACCGTTGGCAACCTGTTGCGCTACTTCTTCCAGAGTTTTCGGTCTCATATTTTGCCCTCTTCAAAAAGGCCTTCGATATTTTCCTGCGCACTCATGGCGGGCGAGTTTACTGCAAACTAAAAAGTTTTTCCATCCCCGTTCATTTCTCCAGCCCCAGTCGATTTTACCCGCCCACATCGACGCGTATGGCATTAACATCATGGAAGAAAGATAGTCCTGGTTATGGGGTTGCGTCTCCCTCTCGATACGGCTGGCCCGCCTCATACGATTTGAGCTGCGTCTGAAGCGCCTCAATCCATTCAGAATTTTTCTGGCTGTTTGCCATTTGCAAGGCGCGCCGGGCCGAGGCGATTGCTTCAGTAAACCGTCCCGTCTCGGCCCAGGCTGCCGCCAGTGTGGCCTCACTCTCAATGTTATCACCCCCGGGAAGTTCGTTGATCGCCCGGGCCACTTCCACCGCCTTAGCTCCATTGCGAACGGTGGCATCCGACGACGTTGCCATCCGCCAGGCGATGCCCATCAGGCCGGTCCGGGCCTCGTTAAAACCGGGCCGGATCGCCAGGGCTGTTTGGAATTGGACGATGGCTTCGGCGGGCCGGCCGTTGCGGACCAGTGCATATCCAAGATTGTTGTAGGCTTCAGCATAGTTGGGTTCGATCGCCAACGTCTTTTGCAGGCTCCTGATGGCCTCTTCAATATCTCCTTTTTGAAGCAGCGCCAGGGCGAGATTGTTGTTCACCTGCGCGTTGTCCGGCTGCAAGGCCAGCGCCTGTCGATATTGAATGATGGCTTCGTCCATCTGCCCTTTTCGAAACCACACCGTGCCCAGGGTATAATGCACCTCCATGCTATCTGGCTGCAACGTCAGCGCCTTCTGAAATTGGACCGTCGCCTCGTCCAGCCGTCCGGCTTGGAGCAAAGCCTGGCCCAGATTGATGTGTGCTTTCGCGTAGTCCGGCTGGAACGCCAGCGCCTTTTGAAACTCGCTCATCGCCTCCCCGGTTTGTCCTTTCTTCATCAACGCATTTGCCAGGTTGAAATGCGTTTCGGCCAATTCAGGTTTGAGCGCCAGCGCCTGCTGGAATTGCGCCATCGCTTCATCTGCCCGGCCGATCTGGAGCAGTGTCAGCCCCAGGTTATTGCGGGCATCCACGTAGTTCGGGTCGAGTGCCCCGGATCGTTGCAATTCCATGATTCCCTCATCCACGCGACCCTTGCGCACTAGCGCAATGCCCAAATTGTTGTGGGATTCGGGATAATCAGGCGAGACTTCTATCGCCGTTTTGAAATGCACCATCGCTTCATCCAATCGATTCTGTTCGAGAAGCAGGTAGCCCAGGTTATTTTGGGCCAGCCAGGTATTGGGATCTCGGGCAATGCTTCTCTGCCACAGGGTTTCCAGGCCCGCATAATCACCGGCCCGGTTCCAGGTCAGGCCCGCAAGCAAAAGACATACGCCCACGCCCACGCCATAAACGAGGGCGAGGCATTGCTGACGGAGGCCGAGGTTCACCAGCCCCGCCGCCGTCAACGCGATGACGCCCAGGCTGGAGAGATAAACCCAATGATCACAGACGAAGGAATAACGCATGTAATAGGCGTTCAGGAATCCCAACACCGGAAAGAGCGATCCCACAAATAAGAAGGCGACCGTCGCCGGGCCGCGCCCGATGCGTTTGCGCAGGAACCACAGGCCGAAGAGCAAACCCACGGCACTGATCGGGTAGAGCCATTGACCGATGGAGGTCCGGTCAATGGCCCAGCGCGGATAAATGGAACACAGCTTGGCCGGCCAGAACAGTTTGCCCAGATAGAACCAAAACGCGTGGCCGGCGATGATACAACGTTCGGGCAGGCCAATGCTGAATTCAGGCCCGTTGGCCCCCACGTGGTTTTTTTCCAGCCAGGCCGTCGCGCCGGAGAAGCCGATGGCCACGATGAACAGAGGCAGCGTCGGCAGGACGTCTTTCGTCCAGCGGAGCCGCCCCTGCTTCCACCAGGCCAGCAGCAAAATCACCGGCGGCAGTGAGAACGCGGTTGTCTTGGATAACAGGGCGCCGCACAACAGGAAAAAGGCCAGCGCATAAAACCACCCGCGCGGCTGCTCCTTGCGGTTCTGCGGTTCTTGCCAGAAGGACACAAAGCGGCCATAAGCCAGCAAGGCGCCCAGGAAGAAAACCAGCGAGAGCACATTCTTGCGTTCGGTGATCCAGCCTGCCGATTCCACCATGAGCGGATGGAGCGCAAAGACCGCCGCGGCCAGCCAGGCGCCCGGCACATCCAGCCGGCGCAACAACCGCCAAAACAATAATGCCGATGCTGAATGCAGCAGGACGTTTTCCACGTGATAGGGCAGGGTCCAATTTCCCCAGAGTTGATGATCGATCCAGAAGGAGGTGCCGGCCAGCGGGTAATATTGCTGCAACGCGGTCAGGTGGGTCCACATGGTGCGCAAGCCGGAAAAGCCAGACATTAAATCGGGTATCCCGGTGGTCCACGCATCGTCGTCCCAGACAAAGCCACCCCGCAGGCA